>JAESGV010001172.1_pt1 | contig 11179 bp, 8 predicted proteins | sample 9269781 | NCBI WGS metagenome assembly JAESGV01 (sample SAMN15741586, study PRJNA653496) | algae metagenome | isolation source: Tildeniella torsiva UHER 1998/13D and co-occurring heterotrophs from... | place: Slovakia: Slovak Paradise National Park, Hrabusice, Kosice Region | collected 2000-01-01 | reverse complement strand
AGCATACACACCAGTAAAGTTGTTGGTGTTTGAAAGTCTATCGAAGATGCTGGTCTTCTTAGCTGGTGCTTCTGCTGATGACATTGTTGTTTTTTGGTTTCTTGCGAGGACACGGACCACTGTAGACTATATCTATGATAAATTGTAACTGTACAAGAGAAACGTAGATACGCTACCTTTCTTTGAACGATATCTTGTCATTTTTAGCTAGATTGACTACGGTGCACCGTTAAAAAATACGAATTGGGAAGATAAAGACACGATGATTTTCCATTGGTTCAGATGCTGTTAGTTTCATGGACCCTAAGGCCGCGTCAATCGAAAGATGGTAATAAAGTTTTTGTTCATCATCAGCAAAACGAAAACTGTGATTGTAATCGATACAATTCTTAGATTTTTCATAGAGGTATTATGGTTTATTTTTCTAGTCATATTTTGTGGTGTACTTGTAGCTTGCACTCCAATACAGTGCAAATGCACGAGCATGTTAATTGTAAAATTAGGCCAACTGGACCAAACTAAAAATGCAAGCAGTTCTGAACTTGCATACACTCTGCGAGTGGACTCTGTTATCTAAAACAGAAAAAATGAATATTTATCAGACTGGATCTCGCGTGTATGGTACAAGCAGTCCTAGTTCAGATTATGACTTCTTTATCGTTGTTACCGACAAATATTTCTGTGAATTAGACGACATTTACACCAATTCTCGTATTGAACATCCATTCCAAACACAGTGGCGCAGTTATGTCGACGGTGACGATTTGATAGAACAAACAACACTCGGATACAAGTGTTTATATCTGGATGTTGACGATATATCTATAAACATCAACTTATACAGCGAAACAGTGTTCAGAAAGAAAATAGATTCAAATTGGTTACAGGCTTTAATGGTGATTTTCTTACCACCGCAACATATTTGGCGTCTTGATATCACAAAAGGTATCGAGGCGAGTCAAGTCGTAGTGTGTATGAGAAAATTGATATTCACTGTTATTAGTGAATCAGGTCGGCACTGGGATTTGGCACAGCGTGGTTGGAACAACCATGCAAACTTTGTACAACTGAAAAAGTATATGGTTCACTGCTTCCGCGATATTCTCTTTGGAATGCAGATTGTAGAAAGAGGTACTATATATGACTATGCAGCAGCAAACGACATATATCATGAGATTCTAAGCGATACTGCTACTGATTGGAAGTTTTACTACTCTAAATATTATCCTCGTTTACAACAGTTGAAAGACAAGTTCAACGATGTTACTGATCGTGAGATGTTAATTGGAGTACTACCAAACTTGGAGAATAGAAAAGTTGGAACATCGTGTACATTGGATTTTATACGAAAGAAAGGGTCGTTAGAGTCACTCTGTAGACTACTCTCAATTGAGATAGTTCAACATCCTAATCATGAAGAACTATGGCATTTGTCGAGCATTGCGCTCTCACCACATGCATCTTCCGTTGTACTGGAAATTGGTCACGGTATGATGATCGCGCAAATCAACGAGATATTTGAAATAGTGTCCATGTCTGTACCAAAAGTACTGCTGTACACTGATCATTATATTCCAAAGATTGATTACAAGAAGGGAATACCGATAGTTAACATTAAGCGAGATGAGCTATCACGTATTGTGACATTGTATGATTTCCATGGTGTATGGTACTTGTACTCAAACAACTCGCCGATAGCATCAGAGAGCATAGGTACAAGCGCTTTGGACACTGTATTTTGGTCTTGGTTTACTGACCAAGAGATCGAGAGACATATTAGTTACACGTTCTTAGTGGAGCAGAGGGTTGATGATACTACAGCGTTTGACATCAGTTTAATCGCAGCAGTGGATAGAGTTACTCTACAGGAAGTTGATTATCTGGGATGCGCAACAAAATACAGATGGAGAACGACTAAAACTAACGTACGTATAAGGAGCCAACTAGAGGTGTTGAACTATGTTTGTTCATTAGATCCATATGAATACAAGGAGGCATGGATTTGCGACCATAACCATCGTAGAATAGCGTTCATGGCACCACAATTCGAATCTTACAATAAGCTCGTTTCATGTACGTATTCTAAAGACGAGGTAGAGTACTTGGTATTGGATGTTATAAGAGCAGTGTGCAATGATTATATTTGCGTTGAACGAATCCGAAACAAAGTTGATCACGATTTGGGCTCAGTGTTTGAAGCGATGCAACAAAAGTATGCAAGACTATGTATGTTCTTCGACACAACGTACGAGATATTGGCGGAGGCCAAAGATCAAAAGGCTTTCGTAGAAGCAGAGACAAAGCTGGTGTTTGAGGAGTTTAGCACTTTGGAAAACATTAGAGCGTTCATGAAAATGATTTTCTTGCAGTTTAAAAACGGTAAGAAAAACACTCCTGATGGAGTCCAAATCTCGAATTGCTATCAATTTTTTTCTCTATGTGAGAACGCAAGAGTGTACTCTATTTTTAAATCTTTCACGTAAACTTTGTTACATAGTTCATTCCAATGTTGTTCGCAAAGGGTGTTCTTTCCTCTGAAACCAGAACATAAAAGTTCTGTCAACCCCAAACAAATTTTGAACAACAAGAAAAACAGAAGAACAACACAAAGAGCACAAAAGAGAAGAACATAAGAGAATATATGAGTCACAGCAACACAAACAATCCGAAACCAGGGTTCTGGGTCGGTAATGTACCAAAAAACATAACACAAGAGACAATGCTATTATATTGTCCTGAAGCAACGGCCATAAAGGGCCCATACGAAGGCGCAAACCACAATGCAATTTCTTTTATTATTTTATTTGATAATGAAGAAGATGCAACGTTATGCTGCCAACAACTAAGCGAGTTTGTTTTAGACGATAATGTCGGTAAATTAGAAACAAACATGCTAAAGCCACAAATATCGCTTAACGAAACATCGCCATCCAAACCAAGAACTATTCATCAACCTCAAACGTACCAACCATCGTACGTATCATCGAACTCAGCACCAAAACGCACGCAACAGGTTATTCAACCTCCAGTTACATCCGTTTTTCCATCATTTGTAAATAATATACCAAATACCAGTGTACCACAAACGCAGAGTTTTGGAAGACACTTCAGTACATCACAATCAAACCAATACACACTACCAAATAGTCAATACACACCACAACCACAATATAGTCAACAATATCAACAGAACACACCTATACAACCAGTTAGTGTGTTCCAAAGACCGAACACTACAGCACCAACTACAAGTGTATTCCAAACACCGAAAACTGCACCATCGCGACCAGTATCAGTGTTTAGTACAACAAACACTTCCCCACCAAAAACATCACCAAGAAAGAACACAACAACCACGTTCACTACCAAACCATCAGTGCCAGCTACATCTACCTTTTCGTTACCAATCAACTTGACAGAGGCCAAAGTCTGTTATTTGTTGGTCATATGTAAAGATCGATTGAACAAGTTGGTAACTGCAGTCAATCTCACAGCCAAGAATCGTTTGGTATTTACAAATCTACATTTGGGATCATCAAAGATTTTTGTCAACTGTGATGATATCGATCCAGTAACTATATTTACCAAGTTTGTCATGAAACAATTGGAAGGTGTAGAAGAACTAGAACCAATTCAAGTCGCTGAAAGTAACAAGAAGAAGGTGATGGAGATTGCTACCAAACACGAGTGTGGAGCATACTATCCAAAGGGTGATCAAAAGAGCAAGTCGTATGCTTGTGTTCTGATTGGAAAGCAACCCAATGTTACACAAGCGCTAGAAGAAGTAAAAGAACTAAAAACTAAGGTCAAGACGGATGTCTTTGTACTCGATACAAACATCTACCTGAGAACTGATCCAAATGTACTAAGACCATTCCTAACATCACACAAACATGCTATCGGAATTCCATACAGTGTCATCAAAGAGTTTGAAGGCTTGAAGAAGGGACAGAACGAAGCCGGTGCAAGAGCGAGACAAGCCATGATTTGCCTCGAAGACAGACAAGAAAAGAAATTACCAACATATACACAGCGTTGGGACGAACTACCAAGAAGTGATACCTACGCAGTGAAACTACAACATGACGATTACATTATATTATACGCACAACTGTTAGCTGAGAAAATGCAGCAACAGGTACACATCATAACAGACGATAGAGCTGTTAGGATGAAATCAAATGCATATGAGAATCAGTTGATTGTCTACAACTCTCTCGAATCCTATCTACAAAAATAAATATTTATATCATCACCTCTGATACATCTAGTTTTTTCGAGTTTCCACTTATCATAAACGCATGCATACTCTTGTCAACACACAACGTGTACACTCTAAAGCTTGGAGTACTTTGAACATCGTTTGATGTTACCTTTTCAACACAAAAACCTGCTATTGGATAGATTGTATTATACTCTGGTACTGTTGTTTCTGGTACCAACTTGTATTTTGTTCCATCTTCATTTCCAATAATCCGTATTAACATAACCTTGCAGTCACTTTGTGAGGCAACAAGTAGTAGAGATAACTCTGGTATAACTTCTATTAAACTCAATCTAGATATGTGACGGAACCATGCACGTATGTTGTGCGGTATTCTGACTGGATTTACATACAGTTTGTCTAACAAGTTCATTTGTGCGTCCAATAGATAGAGATGGTGTTTGGAAGCTACTATGATCATTTCATCTCCTGGTGCATCTATGCCTGTAGGCAACGCCTCTACAGTTGGTTGAGGCGTAGAATCGACAGCAGATTCTGCTTCCTCTGAGGTTTCCTCTTCTTCCTCATCATCTTCAATATCCTCATACTCATCATCATCATCTTCGTTCTCAAAGAGTTGTTCTACGCTCATATGGTCTGTATCAACATTTGCTAATACTTCTGATCTTTCATGCTCTTCAAATACTCGTTGTGTATTATTATCTACTATCTTGATGTATCTCTTTGGCATGAATCTAACACCCCAAATCCACTCTCCCTTACCAGTACGACCTTCCCACTTTTGGTTCCAACTGGTGACATACTTTTGACTTGGAATATGCCAAACTCGTATGGTTGCGTCGATGCTACCTGTGACAACAAATTCTCCAGTTGAAGAGACGTCAACGCATGGGATATTGTGACCGTGGCCTTCTAGTTTAAAATGAGATATATTTTCATCTAATGGAGTGCATGTTGCCTTGTGAGAGTTTGATCCTGTGACGAGTACGCTCAATTGTGTGGAGAATGCTGCGGACCATGTTGATTCTGTATCTCTATTCAAATAATCTAGTTTATAGCCGTTTTGTGAGTTTCGTGAAGGTTGTAGAAGCGCGACTAGTCCTGATTCTCCAACAATTATAAGTGCATGAATACCAGATGCTAATTTAGTGGCGCGTATGTGGTTTATCTCTTTGTCTACGGCTATCTTTGCAATAGGTTTGCAATCGTGAATTTGTTTTTTACTTGAAAATAATAATGGTAAATTGTAGCAGTATATTTTTTTCAGCATCCCTACGTACAGAACTTTACCACTACACGCTAGTACGTTCATCTTGTAATATCGAGGATCATAGTCACGTATTATAATTTGATTCGAGTATGTCGAGACCACAAGATGTTCGTACGCTCTGTAACGCTTGCTGTGATGTGTTAACTCATCGTTGGTGATATTAGCTGATGTATTCATAGTTTGATTTACAACGACCTGACGGGTGACAGAACAAACAAATCCAAATCTATTATCTACAAATCTCAGCACTATGAACGTGGCTTTCCTCGAAAAACATCCAAAATTTGTGAAGAGTGGATGGTTGTTTCAACAGAGTGGATTAATTAACAAATACGTGTATAAACGTTACTGTATTTTGTTTGGAAATGAACTATTCTACTTTAAACAGATAGAAGACCCAGAACACATGGGTAGTATCACGCTAACCAAGTCAGTAACGAAAACAGATGAACCAGTATGTACCATATTCCATCATAATATAACACTGCTAGGCAGAGTTCCAAAAGGGCACCTTTGGAAAACCACAGGTACTCAAAAACTGTATCGTCATGTCATACGACAAAAAAGATTACAAATTTTGGTGTGACTCGAGTATCCTAGCAGACGAATGGGTAGACACAATTAATCTTACTCTCCAAAGTATGAAAGTCGTAGATGACGATGATAAAGAACCATCAGTCGCAGCTCGCGATGGATCTGTTTCGAAAGGGAACTTTATTGTACAGAATTCTTACGGAGCGGATATCACTGACGAAAATGATGCGGATGAAGAAGAGAAGCTCAGCAACTTGGAGGAAACTCTTTTCCAAGCGAGTATCTCCGACAAAGATGGTTTCGATATTCAATCGTACACTATTTCCCAAGACTATTCTGTTCATGAAATGCTCAGACCAACAAAGTGGATCGTTGAACCATACAAAAGAAGGAAAGTGAGAAATCAATCGCAGTTAACTCTAGAAAAAGCTATTCTAGATGCACAACCTGGCGATGTTATCACAGTCAAGTCTGGACAACATTTTGTCACAAGAACAATTGTCATTGACAGATCCATCGAACTAGTAGGAGAAAAAGGCACTCAAATCATCATGTTACAAGAGCAAGAAAGCGCATCATCAGTCGCACAACCACTATTCTGCGTAATTGCTCCCTATGTAAAGATGAAGAGTATTGAATTTAAATATGCATGCGTACTCACAGAAGATGCTGACGAAGTCATACCAGAGGGTTTAGACGATTTTGTTATCGACAGTAGAGCAGTTACGAGTCAACTATTAAATGCCAATATGGATACCATCGTCATACATAGACAAACGATTGGTGTAACATTGGCAAAAGCAATCATACAAATAGCACGTGGTCAGATTATCATCGAAAATAGCAAATTTAATGTAATGGCCTCCACTCTTACTGAAAAGGTGATCAAAGCGTATGATGGAATGTTTATTAGTGGATCAAGTCAAGTCTTGTTGAACAACTGTGAGTTTAGTGACAGTAAACATGGAATTAGTGTTGCTGTGCAATCATCACTACACGCAAAGAATTGTACAGTTAGAAATACCATACGTCATGGTATTGTAGTTACACAAAGAGCAAAAATAGAACTAGAGTCGTGTCAGTTTGTAAATAATAGATGTGGAGTATGTTTACTGAACCAAGCTCATGCTGCTATTTTCAAGAGCACGTTCAAGTCAAGTTCATGCACGACAGGAGATGATTCAAAATTCGAATTGATTGAGAATACTTTTTCACATGACTCTGAAACACCACTTACAAGCATGATTGTCTGTAGTGGAGCATCAAGTGGAACTATTCGTAACAATAATATTACATGTAGAAAACCACCATCACTATGTGTTTGTTTAACAGATAACGCAAGTGTACAGTTATCTCATAACCAATTCAAGAAAGAGGGAACAGAATCGCGAGAGTTGGTATTTGTTACTGGAAAAGCGAAAGCGATAGTACCAGACGAGAAGCATAGCACGTTCAAGTGTTTTGAACAAGGATCAATAACTGTAGGCTCGCTGTAAACTATTTGTATTGCTTACGATGACGTATCACTAGGTTAATAGGAAGATGTTGAACAGCGCTCACCTACAAAATAACAGAAAATGCAACTGACAAAAAGCGTAGAAGTATTTCATACAAAAATTAATAACTGCTTGTTCTAATAACTATTTGTATTGTTTCAAGAACTTTTTGATTGTAGAAATAACCTGTTCTTTGTTTGCTGGTAGGACAGTTGGTTGTTTGGTGGGTTTGTTCTTTAAGTTTTCTATTTCTGGGTGGTGCTTGTCCTTGGCGTCTTCTGGTAGAGTATCCACTTGTAACGCTTTAAGCATGGTAGATGGGAACTTTCCGCTATGTGCTGTGCTTGCTACGACAATTGGTGTACTATCTTGTTTGTAACGTTTTGACACTGCAACGGCAACTGCTGTATGTGGATCAATGAGTCTTTTTGTTCTCTCGTATGTTTCTCTTATTGTTCGCATACACTCTTCTTCAGTACACCAGTCACCTATCACTGTTTCGTTTATCTTTTTTAGTAAGGCGCCATCGACTTTGAAGTGACCTTCGTTGCTCAGTTGAGTGAACAGTTTAGATATGAGTTTGCTATCACCATCACTCAACAGATACAAAAATCTTTCCAAATTGGAAGAAACCAGAATATCAATGGAAGGTGAAATGGTTGCCCTGAACTTGCGAGTTCTGATGTCATACTCTCCTGTACGTAGGAAATCCGAAATGATGTTGTTTTCGTTGCTAGCAGTGATAAGGCGACGAATTGGCAACCCTAATCGCTTCGCAAAAACTGCTCCTAACATGTTTCCAAAGTTTCCAGTAGGAATGCACAGGTCAAACTCTTCACCAACTTTGATCGCACCTTGTTCCACAAGTTTGGTGTAGCTGTTGACTGCAAATACAATTTGAGGAAGTAATCTACCCCAGTTGATACTATTTGCACTACTCAAGTGAAGTCCTGGTAGAATTTTAGCAAATTCGTCGTTTAGTGCCTTGTCATTGAAGATGTCCTTGACTGTGCTTTGACAAAAGTCAAAATCACCCTCTATGCCTATGACACACGCGTTCTTACTCTCGCAGGTTTGCATTTGAGCTCTTTGTATCTCTGACACTCCATTTTCAGGATACAGAACAATCACTGGTGTGTTAGGTATTCTTGTGAATCCGTCTAGTGCAGCTGTACCAGTATCTCCACTTGTAGCAACTAGTAACGCAGTTGTACTATCCGTTTTAGATGGTTTGAGTTGTGATGCAGTGTGCATGAGTTTTGGCAACAGTTGCAGTGACAAATCTTTAAAACTTGCTGTGGGTCCATGATAGGTCTCCATCAAATAAAAGTTATCGTGTAGTAATGTCACAGGAAGTACTTGATCATGAGAAAAAGTACTATATGCTTCGTGTAAGAGTTGCCTTAAACTCGATGGGTGCAGCGAGCCAAGCGGGAACTTTTCGATTACACGTAATGCTAATTCTGGATATGAGAGGCCTTGTAGTCGAACTAACTCTTGTTTCGTGAACTCTATGTAGCTTTTAGGAATGAATAAACCTCGATCGGGTGCTAGTCCACGTTTCACAGCATCTATAAAATCTACATTGTTGTCATATCCTCTTGTCGATACAAAATCTTCACTTCGTGTGACTGTCTGGTGTATTTTGGTCGCTATTTGTTCTGGAGTGCTGCCTGTATCTGCATTGACTCGCAAATCGTAACTGTTTTCGTATATGTTTGCTCTAGTATCAAGAATACTGCTCAATGATTTTGTACTTTGTCCTACTATTCGATCAACCTTCATAATGTGGCAACGTGCTAGAATGTCTTCTTTTTTTGTGTCCAAATACACAATTGTTCCTGATTGTGCGAGTTTGTGTAACGATTTTGGATGGAGTGGATTACTGCCACTAAGAGACACGATAGTATTCTCAACATCAAGCTTCATCATCTCTGCGCCTTCAGCTTCCAAAAACGCATTGTCACCGAGATCTTTCAGCTTGTCTGCTACAGAGCAGTTCCAATTCTTTTCTAAGAAATCATCATCGACGTCCAGTGTTGTCATTCCGTTTAATTGAGAAAGATGTTTAACTACACTACTCTTGCCACTGCCAGGAGGGCCTAAATATGAGCAACAGGTTATATAGCGTACCTAGAATGAATATATTTTGTTTGTGGGATTTTTTTCTCTGGGATGCTGCCCATGTGGGTGGATTTGATAAATAAGATTTCCCAGTATAATTGTGAAAATGTCGTATCAGCCCAGGGCTTCTTATCCTGTGATGTAGTCGTTGCATTTTGGTGAGGCCGCTTTACAAAAATACAAACTATTTAAAAACCATCCACATGTCTGACGTTGAGAGTTCCGATGATGAAGGCTCGTTTATTGACGAGGAAGAAGATATTATACTTGACGATGAGGATACTAATTCAGATGATATATCACTCGACGAAGATGACGATGACGATGGGAAGGGATCAGTAACCAGAGGCGACGATTCTGCGTTCGCAACTGTTGATCGCTCCACGCAAGCACTTGTAGAAACTGACTATGTAATTCTTACGCTTAATGATGTTGTCAAAAAGCAACAGGTAAGCAATACAACCTTTATTTTAACACTGAGGCAAGGTTATGGTGGATAAAATTACAGAAGTGTTAGGGATAACAAATTCTAGCGCAAGGATATTGTTAAGAAAATTTGGTAAGGCCAAGGATTTCATTTTTAACATATAAGAGTACAATACAGAAAAAATTATGAACACCTTTTTCGAAGAGGACTTGGTGGGTGTATTAAAAAAGGCAAATATCACAGCGGATGAAATCTCCACTGCAACGTCAACGACAGATGATCCAGACGAAGAATACACTTGTCCGCTCTGCTGCGATGATTATAAAATCAAAGATACATCCATTTTGGCGTGTGGACATCGTTTCTGTAACGGCTGCTGGGAAACACATATCATGGTAAAAATCAAAGATGGTGAGTCGAAACTACTCAAGTGTATGGCGTACAAGTGCAATGAAGCTTTGGATGAAACTGTCGTTCGAAAAGTTACCAAAGATCAAAATGTTCTAGCACGATATGAAAAGAGTATCGTCGAGAGCTTTATCGAAGACAACAAAAATCTAAAATGGTGCAATTCGACACCTTCATGCGGAAGTTGCGCGATGACGTTACTGCCACCAACGGTACCAGTTGAGATTACTTGCACATGTACACACGAGTTTTGTTTCAAGTGCCAATCGGTTCCTCACTTGCCTTGCACTTGTGATATGTTAAAAGCCTGGTTACAAGTATGACAATTACACATTTGTTAACAATATTTTAGAAATGTTCTGACGATTCAGAAACAGCAAACTGGTTGGTAGCCAACACTAAAGAATGTCCAAAATGTGGAAAAGCCATAGAGAAGAATGGTGGATGTAACCACATGACTTGTCCATCTTGCCAACATCATTGGTGTTGGTTGTGTAACGGCGACTTTAAAGACTATTCTCATAGTTGTGGTCGCTACAAGACACCTACATACATGGTAACAAATGATAAAGATGCTGTCGCTGTTAGTGAAAAAGTATCACACGCAAGAGTACTATTAGAACGATATATGCATTACTATACCAGATATGAAGGTCACAAAGATTCTCGTGTTAAAGAAAAGAACACCAGAGAGA
>JAESGV010001171.1_pt1 | contig 11199 bp, 11 predicted proteins | sample 9269781 | NCBI WGS metagenome assembly JAESGV01 (sample SAMN15741586, study PRJNA653496) | algae metagenome | isolation source: Tildeniella torsiva UHER 1998/13D and co-occurring heterotrophs from... | place: Slovakia: Slovak Paradise National Park, Hrabusice, Kosice Region | collected 2000-01-01 | reverse complement strand
AATTTGTAACGGTTGTCACTTGTCATTTTTATTTAATGCAAACACATCAGCTACGAATTGTGGCTCTTCTACTAGGATTCGCTACTCTCTGTCTTGCACAGGATAGCCAAATCAAATACCAAAAAGTCGAAGGGTATTTCAATACACCAGTGACAAACGGTGGAAATGCAACAATGTTCAACGTTGGAAATGGACCTAAGTTACTAGAAGTATACCACGAAGGTACTACACCACAGATTTCTGTCGCTATAAGAGCATACGGTGACACTATCGAAATTCCTCTCACCGCCGCTGTGTCGCTTAACAAAGCTACTGTATGTTATTCACTGCTTTCGCTATAACGTTTAGAGTGTTTGGTACTATAACTTGACAAGACTCACAAATATCGACGCTAATCACACAGCTGAATGGATTGTCATAATACGAGGCACAACATCTGCAACAGTTACTACCTATGTTGGACAGAGTGCAACTGCTTTGTATGCAACGTATCCAACGTTCCAGAATGCCTACGCAGGAGCCAATTTTGTTGGAATTTATTTGTACCCAATATTCTTGTTCATCGTTATTGTCTCAGTTATCATTAGTATCATAGTGATCATTATCTTGTACAACAAGGCCAAAAACGTAAGCCTTTGAGCAAAACAACTCACCATTAGGCAACCGCTGTTCACGAAGCAGGTAAAAAGTACAGAAGACATTCCGCATGTATCTTGTTCGCCTCAGTCTTTGGTATCTTTGGTATTTGCCTGATTATCGCAACACCTTGGATTTCTATGAAGAATGAAACCTATTATTGTTGCGGAATCACACAAAGAATAACTACAGGGCTCAATGCCGATAAATGTAGTGGAGGACCATGCTTCTGGGATCAAGGCAGTAGTTTGCCAAACAGTTACTATCTACTGTACGGCATTATACCGTGTTTTGTAGTTGGTGTTTTATGTTTCTGGGCAAGTTTCATTTGGATTAGTGTAGAAACATTTAAACTAACTCGGTTACGAAAAGCACAACAAGACTTTACAGGGACTGTTAAATTTACTGTATCAATGACATAATATCTACAACATTAAACTGCGACAACTCGCTATGTACATGCTCGTTTTTTCTAACCAAAAAGTATTCTGAACCTCCGTTAACTATCATCATTTCCGGGTTTTCGTTATTTTGACCGTTTCCGCCTAACCCGTCTATAGTACCGTTATTTACCATTTCCTGAAGAATTTTTTCTTCGGTCTGGTTTAATCTCATATAAGGATCGTTGTATCCTACAATACCGTTCGAAACATCTGTTATATATGGTGTTTGTAGTATTGCATAGTATTTTGAACGCGTTTGTTGCCTGACAGCAGGGCCTACTCGTGCTATGGCTTTGCGTGTTCCATTGATAATGGATTGCATGGTTTTTGTGTCTCGTGTACCGAACTTGTAGTTTGTTGTACAGATGCTTTGTGTGGCTTTTTATGGTTTCTGTTTTTGAAAGTTCGAACGCCGGTTTACTGTTCGCTTGGGGAATTGAAGGGAGAAAAGTCCGACAAGAGGATCAATGGCGAGAAGAAGGCCTGACGTCAACAGAAACAAGACTTGTTTATGCGAGATGTATTTTATCACAATCAGCAGATCGTTTAAAATTACTACTAAATACGAATCAAATTATTCTTTTAAAATAAAATCGTAGGCGTGTAGCTATTCGCCTTATAACGTGTAGACCTCTAGCTACTTGTCGACTGTCGTTTCTCTAAGTATAACAAACTATTTTCGTACACTGCCGATATTTTTATTTCTTTTTCATTTAAATACAGTTCTTTGCTTACGAGATCATCATTCAACAAAAACACAAACAAAACAACAACAACATGAAAGGCACTACAATTCTTGGACTCGGAGCTTTGGCTAGCGGCGCTGTCTACTTGTACAACAGATCTCCAACTGCTCAAGCCACTGCACGCGATATCAAATCAGATATTGATAAGAACGCTCGCGATTTGAAGAATGATATTAAGGACGATCTTAACAAGCGCAAAGACTAAATAATTAAATAGCATTCAACATTCTCTTTTTGAATCTAATATTATATCTGCACGTGTTCTTGCATAATTACAAAACTCGCTAAATAGGGCGAAACGGAGTGTTATTTTTAATTTTCCATCGAACTTCTACAAACAATGAAGTATCAACTAACTATCGCTTTGATTGCATTACTTGTGCTTTCAGTAGCAGCGTTCGGTCCATGGGGTGGAAAGAAAGGCAGTACCAGAAGCGCATTAAAGAATCGACACATGCTCCACAGTAGTGGAAGAAGAAACATGCAAGCTCTTGCTCAAAAGCAATATGCAAGCGAGAACTACAACGCTTACATGGATCTTGACGTTTGTTATTAAATTCTATCGTAACATTTAGCCTCATAGAAAGAAATGGGATCAATATGGTGACTACGAAAAGAAGCAAGCGCTTAGAGGTATACGAGACAAGTACTTGAAGAAGAGTTCCCTACCAGAGAATCAGCTCAATGTTCGTGAAAACACCAGAGAAAAGGTTAAGACAGCAATCAGAATGACACACTCCAACACTGAACAATTGAACGACGCTTTCCATGCAGTTCACGATGAAGTAAATGATAACTTGGATAATGTCTACTTGGGTCAGAGTGGACAAAAGAAAAAACGATGGTGAACATGTATAAATACAACTAGCGAAGCGCTAGTTATTCTTTACGAGTTTATACATTTGTGTGTGTGGTACAAGCGTTGTTAATTTTATATTTGTTGATGCTGACGTGCTTTACCATGAGTACGTAACAATCTTGGTTCCTCTTGGAGCAATTTCTGGTCCCTCTAGTACTAGTTCTGCTATTCTACCGTTGCATGTCTTTTGTCTGAATTCTGTGCGTACGCGTTTATGTTCGTCGATTTTGTTTAGTTTGTTTGAACTGTGGCTGTTGTGATGTTTCCAGTAAGTATGGCGAGAGCCATTGTGTCCTCTAGTGCGTGACATATTGTTTTGTTGCGTTGTCAAGTTTGAAATTGTGTTTTTAAGGCAACCATGCAGTTCGCCGAGTTCATACTTACTGTGTTACATTGTTCTTAGATTGTATTTTATAAAATTAAATTTATGTGTAAATCATCAATTATTACAGGTTTAGAACAGTGCCTTGAAGACTTCTTTTCCAACATCTTTGACACCACTCTTCATCTCTTTCATTAACTTCTTGCTAGGATCCTTGTGCTTCTTCTTGTGTGGATCCTTGATTTTGTGTGGGTCTTTAACCTTGTGTGGATCTTTGTACTTTTTGCCATCGTGGTGTCCACCGTGCATGTGCATATTTTGTGGTGGGTAACCTCCGTGCATTTGTTGTGGTGGATAGCCCATTTGTTGTGGCGGGTATCCTTGTTGTGGAGGCATACCGTGCATTTGTTGTGGTGGATAACCCATTTGCTGTTGTGGTGGATAGCCCATCTGTTGTTGTGGTGGGTAACCCATCTGTTGTGGAGGGTATCCCATTTGTTGTGATGGGTAACCACCTTGAATTGGGAAATCATAAGCAGTAATTTCAACAGTGAGCATTCCTCTCTTGGCGCGTTGCAATGGGATGGTTAATTGTTGTGGCATACCGTTTTGCATGATTTGACTACATTGGAAGTGTGCTTCGCCCATAGGGTCGTTGCTGCCTACTAAATCGTGACTGTTTGTTATAAAAAATGCAAAAAAAAAACGTACTCGTAGACGTTGAAGACAACACTGGAGTGTGGGTCAACATTGTTGAAATTAAATGTGTCGTTCCAAACTGGATTCAAATTGCGGTTGATGACTCTGGTTTTGTGTTGTTGTCCAGAACATCTAACAATAACGTATGGATCTAATGGTTAGGTAATTATTTTAAAACTCCGTACCACTCGTGCCTCCCAAATCTTTTGCTTCTAGGTTGCTGCCGCTGACAACTCGAACAGAGAGTCTTCCCATGTTTTTGATTGTTTGTGACTTCGCTCGTCAACCTCACATATTCTTAAAAAGGCGGAAAGCTCTATCGTCAGGGAAAAAATAGATAGCTTTTGGATGGCTTTATTAGAAGGCTAGCTGGAAACGCCTTTAAATGTACAAGCAAAGAACTGTCAACAGCAGTGTAACAGAGTAAAATGTCACAGAGCTAGAGCCAGGAATTAGACCCAAGTAAGATGGACCTCTACTGGGAGTAGGAGCTTGGTTACTTGGTTCAGACGTTGTTGTCACGTTTGTAGAGTTACTTGGAGCAAATGTTGGCAACTTTGTTGTTGTCTTAGCTGGTGCTGATGTAGTTGTCTTGGGTTTTGCTGTTGTAGTAGGAGTAGATGTAGTAGTTGGTGAGACTGGCCTAGCCGTGGTCGTACTTTTTGTTGCTGCAGGAGTTGGACTAGCTGAGCTACTTGGTGTATCTGCTGTAGGTTCTAATGTTGTACTTGGCTCTGTAGTATCGGCAACTGTTGTTGTAGGAGCTTGTGAGGTTGGAGCAATACTTGGAGCTAGGGTCGTAGGAGGTGGAACTGTAGTTCTAGGTGGTTGCGAAAGTGTTGAACAATCGTCCGCATAATTCGTAATAGTTAATCCATCGTTCCAGATATCTCCAGTTTCTACAACTCCAGGAGCAACGATTCCCAAATGCATTCGATTAATAGTATAATACCCGCCAGTAATGTTGGCCACCGCCATGAGTGCATCATCTTGCCATAACGCGGCAATACCAGCATTTGGATTATAATCGATAAAAATTGTGATTTTAACCCACTGGTCCATAGGAAATAGTAAAGTCGTATTTTGGTACAAAGATACTTTTTGGCCATACTGTGGTGTATGCATGAGATATAAGAACCCATCGATGGGATCTATTTGTACTTGAAAATAATCATTTTGGTCGGAGGAAGGTGATACTTGGGCTAACACGAAATATTGTCCGCCAAGTAAGTTGACATTAGAAGCATAGACCCAGAAGTCAATATATGCTGGAGTTACAAATGCTTTTCCTACAGTGTTTTGGAACATTAATGTTGGGTAAATACCGTGAACGCTATCGTTTGGACCGAGTATGGAATGTTTGGCTGAATAATTTCCTGAACGTACGCGCGTTTGATCCAATGTGAATATATCGTTTTTATCGGTATCGTTGAATGTGATTGGACCTGGTCCACTTGGTATCGTGAACATGTTACCTTTTATAAATTGTTGAAACGATTCAAATTCTTCAGTATATTGGCGACAAATCGAGGTTCTTGGTATGATACGAGGATCATCGTATTGTGATAGAGATAGAGATACCAGCAAGGCAAAAGTGATGAAGTTTATCAGCATAGATTGCGTTTCTTAACTGTTGATGTCAAGTGTCAATAACTGGTTTCCAAATATGCTATTGAGAATATTACAACACAAAGGTACGTTCACTACGTAGAGAATCTAACACATTAGTAAATGGAGGACCTTGTGTTGTTTTATAAATATTATATTGAAAGCCAGAATAGTTTCGCGTAACCTTTTAGCCATCGGCTAAATAATGTATTGCGCGAAAAACTAAAGAAAATCATGAGCACATACAAAGCAATTCAATGTACAAAACCTGGTAGCAAACTAGAGCTTGTTACTAGAACCATTCCAGAGCCCAAAGAAGGCCAAGTACTGATCAAAGTTGAAGCCTGTGGCGTTTGCCATTCAGATAGTCTCATGATCGAGGGAGAGTATGAAGGTCTAACTTATCCACGCGTACCTGGTCATGAAGTAATTGGAAGGATAGCTAAACTCGGACCAGGAGTTAATCCAGATTTTTGGAAGATCGATGAACGTGTTGGAATGGGATGGCACGGCGGACACTGCTTTAATTGCGATCGTTGCCGAAGAGGAGACTTTGTCACCTGCAAAAACGCCAAGATTACTGGATTCCATCACGATGGTGGTTTCGCAGAGTACATCGTTTCACCATGGGAAGCTATGGCTCGCGTTCCTGACGAATTATCAAGCGAAGACGCAGCACCGTTAATGTGTGCAGGTATCACTGTATTTAATAGCATTCGTAACGCAGGAGCATTGCCAGGAGAGACGGTCGCGATCGTTGGAATAGGAGGACTGGGTCACTTAGCTATTCAATATTGCAACAAGATGGGATATAAAGTTGTTGCCATTTCTGGTGGAGATGACAAAAAAGAAGTATCTACAAAACTTGGAGCGCATATCTATATTGACTACAAAACACAAGATCCAGCAGCAGAATTAAAGTCAATGGGAGGCGCAAAAATTATTGCGATGACTGCATCGGAAGGTGATAGCAGTGAATATGTAAAGGCATTGGGAGTTGGAGGAAAGCTGCTCATGTTGGGAGTCGGAGCGAAAATTAACGTGAAGAGTGAACAATTAATCCAAACGAGAAGCAATATTGGTGGATGGCCTACTGGAATTCCAATTGAGTCGGAAGATACTTTGAATTTTAGTGCATTGACTGGTGTGAAACCGGTCATTGAAAAGTTTGATTTGGAACAGGCGAACGAGGCTTATAAGCGCATGGTGGATGGAGAGTCAAAGTTCAGAGGTGTATTATTAATGAAGAATTAAATAGCTTTAATTTGTAAGAATTGCCGTATTTCAGCCAACATCGTAATCGTTGCTGCAGTGAAGCTTACCGCAAGATGCTGACTTAAACCAAGTGCATGTGGTCAGGAGCAACTTGGTTCTCGTCAAACAAAAAATGACAATGAATGACATGAACTCTTTCAATGCGAGAGTTGCGCTTCGTCAACACGGTAACGACTATGCCAAAAGCACAAAATACATGAACACCAGTGGATTCTTCTCACCAGAAAACATTCCAAACATTTGTGTTCGTGAAATCAATAGCCGCGATAGAATCACGTGCATGGTATGCGTAGGAGAAGGAAAATACATGGTAACAGGTCACTACTCTGATGGCCTTAAAGTGTGGGACCTACAAACTCAGAAACAAGTTAGACACTTTGGTAATGCTTACGACTCTGAACGTGTGTTAAATGTTAATTTACTTTCACCTACTTCACCACTGATAATAGTCGCGTCAGCGTTTCAAAAAGGGTTTTCCATTTGGAATTGGATGACTGGTAAACTTTATGATGAAATAACTCACAATTGTGCCATAGTAAGTGAGTATTATAATTTAACTTTTATAGATGTACGGTAGAAAAAATTTATTAAGTTTTGGTGGAAAGTATGTTATCGCTGCGTGTAGTGATCCTGATAGAAATATATGTGTTTGGGATATCGAAGAAAAAAGTAAATGTTTAACGATTGGAGGAGATGCCTGGTCAAACGACTGGATCATGGCAATAGAGTTCTGTTCCGATGGGTACATACTCTCCTGTACAAACTATGGAAAAATTAACATGTGGGATATTGACACTCTAGAAGCTATCAGTTGGGACGGTCACGACGGCGTTCACTCCATTTGTTTAGTCGATAGAAAACGACTTGCTAGTGGTGGAGAGGATAATCTCGTAAAGATATGGAACATAAATATTAAAAAAGCAAAACCATCGTTGTTGTATCAACTTGGTGGACACACCGACATGATCCGACAAGTTTCTTTGATCGGAAAGTCAATACTTTGTAGTGCTGCCAATGATACTACTGTCAAAGTATGGAATTTGGATAACAAAAAATGTATTGCGACGCTAACACATCCACATTCTTGTATAAATGTTATGTTGATGCCGAAAAGTTACTTTTTGGCAAGTAGCGATAGTTGGAACACAATGAAGATATGGAGTAGTGGAATGAAGTTTTTAGGACAAGGTGTTTATGAGTGTTTGAGTAGGAATGTATTTTGTGATGTGCGAGTGCAAATAAATTAATGTTTATGACCATGTTTGTGGTGATCTTTTAGACCAAACCATCGCTTACATTGTTCATACACGCCGAACATAATGGCGTGACTTGGCGCCGATTTTAATAATTGTGGAACAAATCCTCTGAATAAACCTTTAGGCCCTTCGTACTTTACGATATCTGTAAGTACATGAACTAGACCTTTTTTGTGTACTGTAGGATCAACACCCTGCATGATGATTCTTGACTTGGCGACAGTAAGAGGATAAAAGAACATTTGAGAGGCGGTGTTTGATGCTGAACCAACGATCATCAAACTAGTGATACTTGGCTCTTTGTCTGATACACCATACAATGCGTTCTTCATGAGTTCGTAGGTCATGAGGTTTACACCACTGTATGGAATAGTACTTGCTAACGAAGCACTTAGACCACGGAAAAATGGTCTAATAGGTCCTTCTGTTGCAGCAATCTTTTGCGCACAATCAACAATACCATTGTACGTTCCAGTCTTCGCTACACTCAATCTTGTACGAATTACTTCCATTGGGAATGTAATAGTATGTGTAACAACACCAGAAGCAGAACCAGCTGCAAATAGCTTTCCTGCACCAAGTTCCTCATCTCCATTTTGCAACAATGTTTTCGCAAATTCAAAACTCAAGAACTTGATTGACTTTTCAGGCATGACTTTTAAAATATTTGTCAAGTTACCACGGAACAACCCACGAGCACCATCTTGTTGGTACATTTGTTTTAAACCAGTAATCACAGAAGGTGATTTATCACGAGACACTTGGTACATTATTTTTAATCTTTCTAATGGTGCAGTGCACGTTCTTGAAACGGCACCGGATAGACCACCCGCAATAAACACTTTTGCGGAGTCAATGTATGGGTTGGAAGATGCTGGTACAGGCATTGAGATGGCCAACATTAAACCTTCTGGTGAGTCGTCGCAAACGGCTGCTTCTTGCCAGTATTGAAACAGGACGCTTGCGTTGGAAGCAGGGATTAAACATAGTAGTGTTCTCCACTCTTCAAAATCGATAGAACCATCGCAATCTTTGTCTATTTGTTTCATCATGCGAGTGAGTTGTTCTTGCGAGTATGGATGTATATTAAGTTTTGGTAACGCGTCACGAACCTGTCGAGAGTTAATAAAAAAGTATTATTGGAACATACTTCTTGTAGAGACAGTTTTCCATCGTTGTTGACATCTATTTCGTGGAATAATACGTACAAATCTTTTGTGTTTTTTGCGGCGAACGTTTTTAATTCTTCAAACGTGATAAAACCATCGTGATCGAGATCCACTGCATCCATTACATTTTTAACATGAAAATCCGAATAAGGTAACCGTAATGATTTTAAGTATGTTCGTATTTCATCAGGACTACCTTGGTAAGAATAATTATTTTCTGTGTACCTTAGTTTTTGATCGTGGTCTGCGTCTAGTGATTTAAATAAAGATTTGAGTTCTGCCTCAGCACGGCTATCGATGTCTGTTGGGGTCTTAGTGTCTTGTGACATGGAAATTTTGCGGTAGTAACGGTTAGACAACTTCAAATATCGTCACGCATGGGCAGACGCACCATTCAGAATTGTACAATGTGTTAAAGACAAGTGTGTATTTAATAGGTTAATTAATCACCTTAGCAACGATCTGTGCCACCATCAGTCGTAAAAAGAAATAATCTATTTAGGATTAATGTAGTAGGTTCCAATGTTGTTGGATTAGAGGTAGTCGTTGGTGAACAATCGCTAACATACCTTCTAAATTTCGGAAAATCCTTTCGAAATGAACAATTATATCAGTGGATGTTGGAATCGCATAGTAGAATTTTTGTAGACCGTTTTTCTGTTCATAAACAGCTATTCTGAGCACCGTCAAGTTGTGGATCGTCCTTTGTCAAGTAAACCAGAACGTCATCAGAACTCTTACAACACAAACATGCTACAACAGTACCGAGAAGACGTCTTTCGTTACGCCGATCACCTACACCGAACTTCAATCATCAAAAACGTACACTTAAACGAAAATTCATACAAAACACTTGCACAAACAGAACAAATCTACGGCCAATTTCTCAAACCCATATCCAAAGACACCATCGCCGTTGCCGGTAATGAAACTGCAATCAAGCTAATGAACGTCAACACCGGTGAGACAACTCACAAAACAGAAAATGAGTATGAATCTGAGGACGAACGACAGATGGTCGCCGCGTTGGAAAGTTTAAATGACGAAGAAATTGTTTACTTCAAATACACGCAGCCAGGTTTCCACATTTGGAACCACAAAAGCAACACAAGTACGTATGTACAATCCCCACCTGCCGAGTTTGAGTTCAATATTGGCAATCGAAATACTTTTCCGTTCGGTGGAAAGTACATCATGCTACTCGACACCAGCAACACGTTACAAGTGTATGAACGAGAAAAATTAATCTATTCGTTTGACATTGTCTCTCTAGATAGCGATGCCGTTAATCTAAATAGTTTTGAAGTACTACCAAAAGGTCGCGTGGCAGTAGCCAATCACATGATATACATTTTAAATTTATCAGAAAAAACAATAGAAAAAAAATTATATATTGCAGGACAAAAACCAGATTTTAGGAATTGGCACACTGCAGATATTTTAAGAAACGCGCCGTACCAAAACAAAAACACTGCAAAATTGTGGTCCTTGAAATTACTCTTACATGACAACAAATACCACTTGGCTGGTGCAAGTTTTGACAGTACTGTTAGAATTTGGGATTTATCTTCTGGTCGTGTTGTTTCTGTTCTTGAAGGTCATTCATCATACGTCCGTGATGTGATGACTGTTGGTAACGATTTGGTATTGACTTGTGGGTCTGACAAATCGATCCGATTGTGGAATATTCGTTCTGGACAATGTTTAAAAGTTGTAGAAAATGCACATGAGAAAGCGGTGCTTTGTATGATGCAATGTGACTCGTTTGTGAATGCGTTGGATGAAACGATCATTATTAGTGGATCAGTGGACAGAACGATCAAGTTGTGGAAGTTGGATAGAGACACAGCTGGAACAATTCGAGTAAAATCGCAATTGGGATGGTGTTGTAGGAATGGCTTTTTTAGTGACATCCAATTTGTAAATTAAACGCTTTTAAGTATTATTCTGTGCTCTTTGGATGAGAGAACGCAACACTTCCACATTGCATTTAAAATATTTTTTATAAAGCCCGAATATAGAACATCGATTTTAGTGGTTGCTTTGTGATGACATAAACGCGTTCCAAAATACATTCACAATATTAATAAATAACATTCTATACTTGATCGAAACGAAATAGAAATTGATTGTTTGTGCTGCGGGCCACACCATCAAATCTACTTTAAATGTCGGCCAAAATTTGT
>JAESGV010001170.1_pt1 | contig 11203 bp, 11 predicted proteins | sample 9269781 | NCBI WGS metagenome assembly JAESGV01 (sample SAMN15741586, study PRJNA653496) | algae metagenome | isolation source: Tildeniella torsiva UHER 1998/13D and co-occurring heterotrophs from... | place: Slovakia: Slovak Paradise National Park, Hrabusice, Kosice Region | collected 2000-01-01 | reverse complement strand
TACGAAAAATTATTCAACTCATTTTTAAATGTTGTAGGATTGAATGTACACTTGGAATAAATAGTTTCACTGTACAGGACTTGACAAATCTCGACTCTCACTAATCAGTCTCTGAGTTTCTGGAATTTGTATTTTCCTTCTCCGCATGATTATGACTACCAAAACAACAAATAAAAGTGCAAAGAGTAACACAGCACTCACAACACCCAGAAAAATTGGTAGCATAGAAGGTGGTTCCACTGGAACACTACTTATTGACCAATAAGCAATTGATTCGATTCTTCCGTTGACTGTTGTCTCTGCTAGCACATTAATGATGATCTCACGATCAGGAGGAGTGAACGGTAACTCGTTCACATTCTTCGTCTCTCTACCGAGCTTTTTTGCGTATCGCTTCATACCACAAACTGTTCCCAAGTTTGCGTTCGTTGGAGTATCGACATAGTACAGCTGATACGTCGTGTCGATATCTGTACTGTTTGTGCAATAACCAGTACCTTTTTGTGCTCCGTTGCAATATGTTACTCGGTCGAAACTAACTGAACTATCTCCAACGTCTACTTTGTATGATTTTAATTGGACGCCAACACTACCAAATTCTGGTTGTTTGAAGCCTGAATGTTACACAAACAAATCATCTTACCTATTAACCCAGCTTGAACATTTGTGTCAGGTTTTACTGCTGTTAAAGCGACGAAATATACTACGTTATTACTGATGCACTTGCTAAAAGCGCTCGTACATAAATCAATATACGCTGGGTGTTGTATGCCCTTTCTGAATATAGAAAAATCTTTGTTCCCTTCGGACGGTACAAATAACTGTTCGTTTTCGCAATTATTATGACAATTCTTAACAAAAACTGCAAAATTCCCACTACACGACTCAAAAATTGGTCGTACATAAAAAGCATCTTTCATTGTTTCGTTTCTAGCGTCGATTTTCAAATAGACTGTGTCGCCCGCGTTTGGTAACGAGAACTCCAAGTACTGCCCTAGTGATAGTGAATTAAACGTTACGCATGTAACGTATCCTAGAAGCAGCAACACCAGAAGTGCACGCATGCAAGTGTATTTCCGTTTTTACTTGTGGGTTACAAAAAAATGATGAACCTATTACATTGTCTTCTTTTTCTTTTGTTGTACCTCTTTAGCGTGTGATGACGCAGTTGTATTTGATTGGACCTTTTGTACTTTTGACGCCTCCTCTTCTTGCTTTTTCTTTTCTTCCGCCATCTTTCGTTTTAGTCTAAAGTTTTGGCTGCAAATGTTGAACAAAAAGGCTTGGAAACGAGCGACTTCCTTTTGAATGATCTTATTGTTAATAATAGCGTGTGTTAACATACGATTGTCGATATTTTAACATCTCCATCAGTTGCGCGTATTATACATCCCTCTTTAGCGAGTTTTCCTGATTTTTTCTTTTTTTGTGGTTGTGTCTTCTTTGAATCTTTTTTGTCTTGTGCTTTTTTATCTGCTGCTTCTTTAGAGAACTTTTTCTGATTCTCAGATTTTGGTTTTGGTTCTATTGGTGTGTCTGAGAATTGTGTGAACAATAGTTGAAATCAATTTGTACATTTCTTAATAGTAACCCATACTGAACCTTTTTCTTTGTTTTTTTCGTATAGTTTGGTTATTTCTGCGATAAAGTCGTCTGGTCTCTCTATGTACACCATTGTATTTTTGTTTGTGGTTTAGCCAACCGTGACAGAACACAAACACGTCACCTGTTAGTATTATTCCATCACAATGCCAAGAGCGGAATGAAATTTCCATGAATATGCTCAACTAGACCGAGTACAGTAAATTCTGGCTTTGGCAAAAATCGTACTCAACTTTGAGCTGTAAATTGAGTAAGCAAGGTTTTGATCTAGACATCTCTAACCGATGTATGATCATGCTATAGTCTTAGTTGCCATTTGTGTTTTGAGTGCTACGGTACTGGGACAGAGTTGCAATCCAGGATATGTTGGTACATCTTGCCAATACAATAACTGTGCAGGAGTTGGTGTACAAAGCGCTGGAAATAATAAGTTTGGAGGGATTGGTAATGGAGCTGGCAACTGGCTTTCAAAACCAGCAGGTCCAATTAACAAACTCGTACTAAATAACGTAACAAATGTATGTGTTGGGAGCTCATTTGCCCTAGCACTTGACTACTGGGGCAGATTATTCACAATGGGCTCTAATCAAAATGGATTACTTGGCATAGGTAAACGGCTCTTTGTGGATTACTGACAAGCAACAGGTTCTAACTCTGCACAACCCACGCAAACCTTATCGACGGTAGCAGGAGACAAAGTAGCGTCAATAGCATGCGGTACTGATTCTGCGTACGTAATAACTCGCAATGGAACGTTACTATCGTGGGGAGTAAATTCAAACTCGCAACTCGGTATCGGCAATTCAGTTGCACAAAACACACCAACAGTAGTTTCAACGAGTGGCGCTTGGAATGGCACTTTTGTGGCCTTGTTAGTGCAAGCAGGAGCAAAACACGCTGTAATGATAAACTCTATCGGAGAAGTTTATTCGTGGGGAGATAATACAGAAGGTCAATTAGGAGTTCCTGTTGCTCTTACGAGTTCTAATGTCCCTGTAAAAGTACCCACTCCTGCTGTCGCGAGTGTTGTTGCAGCAGGTGATACTCACACGTTAATACTCGGAAACAATAACGTCATTTATGCTTTTGGTGGCGTGGTCACCCAAAGCGGACAGCTAGGTGCTGGTGTTTCAACAGGTTCCGATGTTCCTGTGGCAGTTACTATTCCATCCAAAACTATATCGAAACTAGCAGCAGGAACAAAGCATTCAGTGGCACTTACGACAGATGGAGTAGTCTACACGTGGGGAGATAATACGAATGGCCAATTAGGACGCACAGGTTCAGCCAATGCACCTTCTGCTGTTACTATTGGGAAAACCATTTCAAGTATTTATGCAACGGGAGCTGTTACATGCGCAATCGCGTCAGATGGTTCCATATACTGTTGGGGAGACAACTCGAACGGTCTAGTTGGAGATGCTACAATAGCAACAACACGTACTACTCCCGTCGCAGTAAACACCACTCTAACTGCATCTTCATTAGATATCGGCGTTAACAATGCATTACTTATCTCTAATGGACTATTATATTCATGGGGAATGATCGCCGATGTACTTTCCCAAGAACAAAGTACAGTTGTTTCAAGTCCATACTACCTGAACGCAACTATTTTGAATGGAAAAACAATAGCTTGTGTGAGCACAGGTCCTCAAACCACTATTGCAGTCGATAGTAGCGGTAACGTTTATTTATGGGGACAGACAACATGGACTGCTGTACCTGCGTACACATATACTCCAACTCTTATTACTCTATCGGGTGCAGTCACATCAAAGAAAATCGTTCAAGCATCGGCAGGTCTTGACCATTATGTCTTCTTGACATCGGATGGGTCGGTTTTTACAGTCGGTGCGAACGATGTCGGCCAACTAGGAATTGGTTCTACCGTAAGCTCATCTGTACTCACGCAAGTTACATTACCCAGTGCTGCATCTGCAGTGCAGGCAGGACAAAAATTTACCGTTGTGTTGTTAACTAATGGAAACCTCTTTACGTTTGGAGGGAGTCAAAGCATTGGTGTGTTAGGAAATAACGACAATAGTAACAATGCCTTCTCCTCACCTGTACAAGTAAATTTAAATGGAAAATCAGCGAGTATAATAGCAGCAGGTACTCGTCATGTAGTTATTGCAACGACTGACAACCTTTTGTACTCGTGGGGAAGTGCCGATAACAATGTACTTGGGTACGCTGGTGCTTCGCCGGTACTTGTACCTACTCAGATAACACTAAGTGGAAAGAATATTTCACGACTTTCGTGCTCTAGTACTCACTGTTTAGTACTCTGTAGCGACAATAGCGTATATGGTTGGGGAACAAATACTTACTCTCAAATCACTGCAGACTCAGCAACTGCTACAAAGATCACACCAACTTTAATCACTACTGCTACGTGGAACATAACAAATATTGCCGCTGGTAACGGATACTCATTGTATTTGACACGTTCTGGAGCACTCTACGCAGTAGGACAAAACGACCTTGGACAGTTAGGACTTGGTAGTACAAGTACAGTATCAACACTACAATTAGTATCACAAACAAGCTCAAGAACAAATTTCAACTTGCCAAGACAAGTCTATGGAGATAGATCAATCGCATTGGTATGTACTAGACCAACATGCTATGGCAATCAAGATAACAGTGCAAGTGTATGCAGTGGTCGCGGAGTATGTATATCTCAAGATGTATGTATTTGTCCATCGACATACAACTCTACAAATTGTGCAACTAGTACTACTCCTACTCCTACGCCAACCCCAACATCGAATAACGTATGCTATAACAAGACGGGTTCTGCAGCATGTAGTGGACATGGAACGTGCAACTCTAATGGACTCTGTACTTGCTCGACAAACTATAGAGGACTAGAGTGTTCAGAAACAACATGCAATGGAAAGAACTCTACTGATCCTACAGTATGCTCCTCCAATGGAGTCTGTAGCGCATATAACACATGTACATGCAATTATGATACAAGTGGTGTCGATTGTGCTAGTTTCTCGTGTTATCAAACACCTTCTACCGATCCTACCGTTTGTAGTGGAAAAGGTACATGTACTGCTCCAACAACATGCGTTTGTCAATCAGGGTATGGAGGTACTGGATGTAGTGACTACAATGACCCTGCGTGCAAAGGAGACTTTATGCTGTTTTACTTACAACCAACTGTTGCATCACCAAATGCTGCACTAGAAGTAGTAGATATCACCTGCTCTTCTAATCAATATACAGTAACAACTACGAAAGGTGATGGTGCCAAAAAGACGGCTGCAAACGCTAACGCTGTTGTCTTGTTTGAACCACGTTTGACAACACTATACCAATACCTCGATGATAGTTCTCTAACGGGTACATCACTGGGTAGTGGTGGAACTCTCGTTGAGAATCTTATTCTCGTAGGATTGTCACAAAAGTTTGATACACTATTCGCTTCTGCATCATCAGAAACGTTTTACGGTATGGACTTCTCAGCAGGATATTTGTCCATGTGGGCTATTACACCTACAATACAAGATGTACTCTCAGTGACTGATATCAATGATTACACGAAACCTGCAGAAGTCAAAGGTGCTGCGATTTGGTCAACCTACTTTGATGCTGTACAATTAGCAGACATCATACTCGTCACACTACAACCAGTTGGTGATACCTCATCAATAGTGATTATGAAGTTTACTGTATCTCCTACCGATGTATCCATGGATGGTTTGTTCAAACAAACAACACAAGCAGGAACTGGTATCATGGCGTATCCATTTAGTACTACTGTAGGAAAAATGTATTCGTACTATATTGCTTTTGTGTACACTACGCAAGTCAACTCAAATGTAGAAATATACAAAATTGAAGGTGGTGTTGCACCTAAAGCACTAGGAGCGATTAAAAACTTTTATACAGGACCATCACAAAATGTGCCCAACCTCAGTTGCGATACACCAACAGAGTTTTTACTGTTCAACAACGATCGAACCAAGATACTACGATTCAACAAGACAGTGGCGTTTGACATCACAACATCAGTAAAGATGACAAGTACACTTCCTGCAAAACCTGCAGCATACACATCATCAACTCGAGTACTCTTAGGAAAGTTTGCTCCTCAAATTCCTACTCAATCAAGTTTGTATCTTACTCAATACTCGGTCATACCAGGAGGTGGATCCTTGAGACTCTTTGGAAATAATTTGGCTATTAGTAACGCTTCACATGCTCAACTAGTGTTCACAGGTAGTAACGGTGGATTTGTAAAATCTCCCAACTTGGTAGTACGTAGATGTACCGATCAAGAAGTCACTCCAACACCTATACCTACTGATGGTACATCTATGCCATGGTACAAGTACTATTGTATAACTTCACCTGCTTTACCAGCAGGCGCAGGTAGTAAACAAGCATCGGTACAAGTATCAACCATAAACGACAAGACATACACTGTTATACAGGGTATGTCTGTAGTCTACTACACCAACGTGATAACATCATCATCTAACACGATTGGTACATACAATGATACAATTACCGTGAAAGGCACATACTTTGTCGATTCACCACTGCTAACATGTCAATTCACATTAATGAATGGAACAAAAGTAACAGGAAAATTGACAAGTGTAGGAAGATTCGATGCCAAAGAACAAGTAACATGTTACGTACCCAAATTTGATGAAACACAACATAGTTTGTCAGGATACGTACAAGTTGCAAATGACGCATTGACGTTCTTGCCATATACAAGTGAACTAGTATTGCCATTTACTTATCAATACCCTGACTACTCACCAATGTTCTCGTCATTTGATGAGAGTTCATTCTCAAACAAGTGGGTATCAGGTGTACTACCAGCATCGACTGCATTCGATACCAGTAGTTACTCATTCGTTTCAGGCTCTCAAATGAATTTACAATCGGTATTTCCTGCAAGTAGTACCAAAGTCAGAAAAGCAATATCATCCAAATCTAATGTTGATGCAAACTACAAGTGGGCGTATGTTAGTTTTGTTATTAACAATGCTACTCAAGGAGGAGTATACACTGGTAACATTGCAGAAATTATTTCATTTAGTGATGTACAAAACTATTTATACGCAGCGCTACAAATAGATAGTGCTGCTTCTAAAAAGAACTTGTTCTTGTACTACATTATCAGTGGAATTCCAGTGTCAAGTCCTGCTCAAACAGTGGCATGTAACTTTGACTATGGCGTTAAATATGTTCTCGCTTGGGGTATCGTACAAGATGCCGCTGGTAAGTGGGTTATGCAAGGAAAACTAGTCGCAGAAAGTCAAGGAAACTATAAAACGGCTAGTGGTATTTGTAATACGCAACTATCGATGCCATCGACATACTCACCATGGGCATGGGAAGATAGAACATTTTCCTTGGGTTTAGGTCAGAGTAACTCGGCTGATGAACCAGTTGCCAAGACATCCGCTAGGAAGATAACTCAGAATGCCCAAACATCACTGAGTTTAACGCTAGATCGTGCAGGATTTGACTGTCAAGTAGGTCTATGTGGTCCTGATGCAGATCCTGCTTCACCAACATACAAAGCCAACGCTGCAGCCGCCAAATCAGCACTTTTATCAAAAACACAAATGATAATAGGCGCTGCTGTAGGTGGTGCCGCATTCGTTGTCTGCTGTCTAATTTGTATTATAATATGTATCTGTTGCTGCTTCAAAAAGAAGAAACAAAAAGTCACTATTCGCAAGAAGAAAAAGACTAGAGTTGCTCCACATGATGGACCACATCAACAACAGCAACAACAGCGTCAAGCACAAGGTAGGGGAAAAGGAGGAAATGCACCTTCTCCACAGAGAAATCAAGTAGTAATGCCACCAAGAAATCCAATGATTGTACAACCAAGAGGTGGTGGAGCACCACAACAAACTCGTGGTGGAATGGCAAGAGGTGCACAACGACCACTGTACGCACCCCCACAAAGAGAATTGCAAACAGTACAAAGAGGTCCTAACAGGTACCGATAAAATGTTTATTCAAACTCTGCTAAGAATTGATCGATATCATCTAGTATTTCTAACGCTTGTGTATCTTGTATAGCCAGTGTAGGCTCTGGAAACTCTATCACTCTTTGAATTTGTTGTTCTGTCACTCCACGTAGTATACCATCGATATGCTGTAATGAAGGTGCATACAACTTGCTGACGTACTTACTTTTGTTTGCCAAACCACAAATAGATAAATAGTCTAAACGTAGACGATCTAGTAGTAACGATTGATCCCATGGATCATTTGATTTCTGTAACAAATGCGCATGCATGGTCCCTGCATAAACGAGTACATACCCAACCATTGAAGAAAGACGATCAAATCCTCTTACGTTCGTAAGTGATGATATAATATCAGCTGTTCTTCTAACTCCTACTTCATCACCAGCATCTGCCAATACTTGCAACTTGACACCTTGATAAAATAACATGTTTTGTACACGTCTCGCCTGAATATCATTTTCTGATAAAATTCCTGATAATCTATCTAGAACACTAGAAATCCTACCATGTACACGATCTACCAAATCAACAGTAACTATTTGTGTATTTTCGTTCATGTCTGCTTTTGCACGTTCTGCTTCTTCATAATCTGTTACTCCTGTATCTGCTAATACAATCGCTGATAATGGTTGATTTACTGGAGATGGTGTATGTTCTAAGCGACTCTTATAGTATCGATGTAAGTTGTGCATCTTCATGATGGAACCTTTTAACGCTAGTGTGAGGTCCAGAGTAGGGTATAGCATAGCAGATGATTGATAATATAATTGTTCCAAGAATCGAAAGTGCGCATATGATAACGATGAAGCGTGTTTCCAGTTCATATCTTCAATAGGATTTGCATTTGTTTGTAGAAAACTCCATACACTTCCAAAATAAAATCTTGCCTTGTCTATGAGGTCTTCTATTACGCAATACATTCCAAGAAATAAATATGACTACCATTAGTATGATACTAACAACATACTGTTGCAATGTTGATGTTATTCATCACAGATTCAAAATTTTCAGATGCCAAAGTCCTTGCTTTTTGAAACACACTTTTTGCAATTTCTTCTTTTCCCCAATTCCGAAACGTGTATGCCATCAACGAGTATACAAGTAATAAATGTTCAACAGGACATCGATGTGTTTGTCCTTGTTCAATATAATCAACTGTTAAGAGTAACTGTTCTTGCGGTAAGGCTGGTATATCTAGCGCAATGAACTCCACCATCGAATCTTTAAATTCGTCAAATATGTTAGAGTCGTCGATTATTTCGTTTGGTATGAGGTGCATTCTGTTGCTTCGTACAGTTATTTCAGGATAAGGTCTGTATATTTCTGAGTCTCCTTTAGGACCTCGCTTTGCTGTTTTCTAGCGCGTTAGTGAGAGTAAATATTGTCACATACAGTGTCATAGTCGCATTCTTTTTTTCGTTGTGTACAAAGGGAACATGCTGGTAATTTACGATCACATCTATCTTCAGTAAGATTAGGAACATTTATAACCTACTTTTTGTGCTGTTTCCTGCACGCAGCGCATGAACGTATTGCCACTCCCTGTACTTGCATGTTCTACTTGTAAGAATTTTGATGTTCGACACTTAGACGAGAGAAACGCGAGAAGGTAGTACGAGATCTTATATACATGGGTTCAGAAGACGAAGAGACTTTCGTAGATACACCACTACTTGGTGAACAATTAAAACAAAGCAAGAGTACAAATTCACTTGAGGAAGATATACTATCAAACATTGACGAGCTAGCAGATCGTGAAGAAAAAGCAGAAAAAAGTGAAGAACAATCCGCGAAAAGAAAATTAAGTCAATCACTTATCCAACCAGAGTCTAATAGTGACCTCAAAAACGAAGACATCGATACGCTGTACGTTAAAGCGCCAACAAAAGTACCTCCAATTCCATCAGCGTTAAAAACAGCCCCCGTTACACCAAAAATATTACCTCCACCTCCAGTGATCGCCAAAATACAAGCAACAACACCACCGCCAATACCTACACATTTGAAAAAGACAAACTGGGATATAGACTTTGAGATTCACGGAGACGAACAACCGGTTTGTTTTATTAATCGATGCTAACAAACAATAGGCAGTAACAATATTTTTAAAAGGTCCTGGAGTTAAGTGTTTAGCCCCAACAACTACAGAAATACTTTGCATCTCAACAGGAGTTGATATTACAAACATTGATACGGAGGCTAAAAGTTCAGAGAACACAGAAACAACACAAGAAGCGAAACCACAACTTTCCTATGGCTCATACCAAATGCGACAATTTGTTAACCCAAAGCTCACTGATTCCGCACTAGATGTAACACTCTACAGACTTGTTGCAGGAAAGATTGCTCGCATTGAAGTTAACGTAAGGTTACTCGATATCTACTAACAAATAGAACGCTGATGTACTCATAAAGAGAGGTACACTTGTTTGTGCTGTTCCACAACCATCAGAAACTGCAGTAGAAAACTACATTTCGATCAACTACTACACCAGCGACACCAACAACTTATCACTAGACCGTGTAACTGGTTTAGGATTTGTGTTTGTACAATGTGGCGGAAATTTAATCACCAAAACATTGACAATGGGACAAGAGATTTTAGTACGGTCTGATGCTGTTGTTGCAGCAGAAAACACTGTAACAATTACAAGTAATGACGAAGACAGAATCGAAAACATGGATCTTAAAATTAGTGGTCCTGGTTTGATATATTTACAAACACGCCCATAAAAGTGAGTGTTTATGTTTACTTTTCTGGTCCAACTTTTTTAGTCAAATTGACGCTTTCTCTCTTGAGTACGTGTAATAATGTTTGTGAAGATTCTAAAATCTAGCGCGTTAGCAGCTAGTGAAAGAGCGCTTACCTTTGAGTACGCTTGTTCTGTTTCGTGTAGCGTCTTTTCGTATTCTTGTTTGGTGTGAACTTTTCGAGAAAGTGATTCATTTATTCTATTCAGCTTTTCTTGCAGTACTCGCAAATCGTTTTGTATTTTTGCTTTTTCCTCTTCTTCACGAATAATGACCCGATTGATCTCATCACGTTGCATACGTAGCTCCTCTATACCTGAGACTTGTTAGCAAACTGTGCAAAGATCATACATTTAACAAGCTGATTGTTAGTACTTTGTAGCGTAGCTCCTTGTTGTGACATAGTTGTAACAAGTACCTAGAACGAGCGTTTTTAAGTCAACTCTTTGGCTTGGGCGCTAACTTAGTGCCAGCCATGTGTCGCTTTTCCAGAAATGCAATACATGCATAAGCTGACGGCCAGTGCCTCGTAAACATACGCCAATAACACAATCATCATTCGCACGGCTGTTCGCATCCTAACGCGATTTCAACAATTCGATATTATGGGTCTTCAAAAGTTTGTGTTGTAAAATACAAACTGCCAACCAAAGTTTTTTACTCAACCGAAAACTCTGTGAAAAGAATTGACCTAACGCCACAATGGTATCTATTACACACTATGCGACTAACACATGTAGACAAAGGGTACACAAAGCTTCGGTAGAAGACACACTAAAACACATCTTCCATGCCCACGTTGTGGAAGACGTGCATTCCATCTCCAAAAG
>JAESGV010001169.1_pt1 | contig 11204 bp, 11 predicted proteins | sample 9269781 | NCBI WGS metagenome assembly JAESGV01 (sample SAMN15741586, study PRJNA653496) | algae metagenome | isolation source: Tildeniella torsiva UHER 1998/13D and co-occurring heterotrophs from... | place: Slovakia: Slovak Paradise National Park, Hrabusice, Kosice Region | collected 2000-01-01 | reverse complement strand
CAAGAAGCAAACCGCATAAATTATAATTATGTTTTTTTAGTTACCAAACTCAACATTTCTTCATCTTCCTCGTTTAGTGCATCTTCAGGCGACAATTCATCACGCAAACGATTCTGTAGGGTAATTTCACGATCTATGAAATCGCGTCTTGTTAACAAATATCTTGGATGTTTCTTGTCTTGTGGAGCTTCATCCATATTTTCATCTTCTTCTCGTAGTTTTGCTTTTTTCTTTTTCATGTTCAACTTGCCACGTAATTGATTATATCCTGCTTGTTTCGTCTCATCGTCAAGTGTCAAGAAGTAGAAGCGATCTTTTGACGTTGACTCTTGATTGAAAATATATTCTCTGACAAACTGATACTCTTGTTCATCTTGTTCATCGACAAAATTCTTTTCTCGATTTTTTGGTTTGATAAAACTGACTGAAGTCTTTTCTTTTCCAGATTGTTTCAATACTGTTCCTCTGTATAATTTGTTTCCTTCTGATGCACGAGTTTCTGCTTGGTCTTGTGCTGGTGTCGTAGCCGCAAAAATAGGATCAGTGTCGAACGCGATTTGTAGATAGTTATTCGCCCATAACGGTTCGTTTGGTAATACAGAGTAGACTCCGACTGGTTTCAAGTTTGGTTTGCTTGGATGTTTCAATGTCTTCAATGACGCTGCACTCTTGCTTTGTTGATATTTTTCAAACTCTTCATCCAACGTTCGTGTGAATTCGAAACTCTTTTCAATATCGTTTTCGATAGAATCCATCTCTTCGTCGATATTTGCGTGTTTGGATAGTTTTGAGACACCTTTGACTTTGCGTTTTTCTGGTGCGTTCTTATCATCAACGACATAACCTCCCATATATTCTGTTTTTCGTAGCCACGCGTGGTGTTTTGATGATGGTGCGTCGTTCTTATTTTTATCATCGTCGTCCATAAGTAATTGTTCATCTTCTTCCGTTAAACTGTTGTCTATTTTGTTAAAAATGTTTAGAAATGATCATACCTTCTGGGACTTTGTATGCCTCTGGATCAATCAAGTCTATGTGTATTCCCAAGTCAGGATCCGTCAATAGTTGGAATTTATGTTTCTTTTCCATGCCAGTTATCAATTGAAAAGGGACAAAACGTTGAGGGTCCAAAGGGTATGTTAACATTTTCGCATCAAGTGGTATCGTTGGCAGCGCGCTTTGAAATTTTACATTGTGACATATAAAATTGCTTTTTGCTTTGTGTAGAGGATGTTGGTCTGATTTTCGTGTTGGTAATTGTACAGCAGGTTGCGTTGGTTTCTTTTGTTTTGACGCGTTCGCAACCGGTTGCGGTGGTGCCAATGGTTTCTGTGGTTGCGATCCGTTAAGACCAGGTAACGCCTGCTTGTTCATGTTTGTGATTTTTCAGGACAACCTTGACAAAGACAAACAATTCGCGCCTCATAGAATAGCTCAAATGAAAAGGGACTCGAACGGTCCAAGTTCAGTGCATAAAAGGGATGTGAGGGAATCACCGATGCGAAATATACCACAGAGAAATGAACGTGAGTATTTGAGTGAATTTTTTGATGAGCACGAACAACTAGGAAACGCTGACGCATCACAAAGCGAAGATATTTTGAATAGCAAATATTCTAAACTGGAGAATGAAACAATGTCACAATTTAGATCAGACGATACAAACGCGAGAAAGAAAGTACCTGTAACACCAAAAGAAAAGTTGAACCATAGTTATGGATTACCTAGGTCTGATGCTCCGTCACCGAGTTTACCGTCAGGGATTCCAATGTATCCACCTTACTACATACCGTTTCCAGTTTTCGATCCTAACATGTTTTATCAACACATGCGACCATCGTCTACAGAATCAACAGAAAAAGGTGATACCACTCAGAATGCAACAAATAGCTCAGTCAATGAGGAGATCAAATATTTGAAGCGAAATGTTGCTATTCAAAATGATTCTATCAAAGACCTAAATAATCACGTAGAGAACTTGCACAACACAATACGAGAGCTAGTTTCAGAAATTAGAGTGCTGCGGAAAGAACTAAATGAAGATAGGCGAAACTCATTTTACTCGAATGAACTGCTCAACTCAACAGATCGAAAGAAGATGAATAAAGGAGCAAAGTCTGAAGAACCGAAACCAGATGTGAACCAAGTCACGCCAGATCGAAATGAAAAGAAGAGGAATACACCTGTTACTCCATCTCACAAAGTTCCCTTAGATGATGATGATATGTCAGAATTACAGTATAGACCACCTGCTCCAGTATCTACTTCAAAAGCGAAACTAGATTTTGAGGATGAAGAAGATGACGTTCTAGATCGTTCGAACAAAAAGAAAAAGCTGTTAAAAAGAAAAGACTTGGATGCTGAGTATGATGAACAGAATTTACTCACCGCACAAGATAAGCTGAGAAACAGCGATAGAGAATCAGACTACATTAGCTGGAAAGATGAAGCCAAACAATCACCAAGAAACGCGCCACTACCTGCTAAGACCTTCGATTCTCGTAATGTTAATACAGAAAAGAAAATACCGCAGTACGATACCCGAGACTATTACATGCGAGAAGACCCAAATGAAGTTGTAGAAAGATTCAGAAGAAATGCCGATGAAAGAAGATACGAGCCAGAGCAAATCGAGCGAACAAAAATTCGTGAAGTTGAGACGTATAAATCTATGACATCGCCACAGAAACGGATAGAACAAAAAACAGAGGTTCATTCAGTCTATTTAGAAAGCGATTCTTCAGTTGGAGAGGCAGAGTCTTTCAGCACGAGGGAATACATGCGAAGACACAATATAGGAGGTATAGCCTCTCCAGAAGAGGAGTACGGCACAGCGAGAAGAAACTTAAATCTAGAAAATTCTGATTCTACAATTTACAGTGCTCCAAGTAGGAGGAAGAACGACACAGAGTTATTCACCAAAGATAAGGTTAGAACATTTAGTAAGCTACCAAATTCATAAATAATTGTACATATTTTACGGAGCTGTAAATTTTTCTAAAAAATTAACATCTCCTAAAACTTTTTTGATTTGTTGCTGGTCTAACAAGTTTCGTAGGTACGTTTCAGTTTTTGGGAACTCGATTCTGAATTCTTTGTCAAGTGCGAATTGCAGTGGTAAATATAAAGAACACGCAAAGATGATATCAGCCAACGTTACTCGTTCCCCAAGTAAAAATGTTGTGTTTTTTGTGTTCAAGTGTCTTTCGATGCTACTCCATGCATAATGTTGCTTCTTTTTTGCTGCATCAAAAGCTTCTGCGTTATGCGGATGATTTAGTTTGTATGCAACCATTGGGTATATATCTCCAAGATAAAACGACGCAAAATCAATCCAAGCGTCTACCATCGATTGTTCGAAAACATCCTTTCCGAGTAGACCTTGACAGTCATTTCCCTTTCGTGCAATATAACGTGCGATAGCATTACTCTCGAATATCCCACCTTCTGGACATTTCAACGTAGGAACTTTTCCAAGTGGTGATAGCGATGTTTTGTTGTCTACTCCAAATTTAAAGTCGTTTGGGTAATCTATTTGATCGAAAATGCCACTGTATTCTGCTGCAATGAGCGCTTTGTTTGCATTGGAATTATTTGGGTAACTGTAAATAACGTATGGTTTGCTCATGTTTCTTGTGGGAATTTGTGGCTTTCCTCGTGTCTACATCAACGTTTCAAGACAACTTTGAAAAATAAGTTGAATATTACAGTGAACTTTTCCAATTTATTGCAATTTGCACTCTATCATTCTTGCATTTATCGCTAAATTGTTTCACTTTTTCCTCCAAATCATCCCACGTATATTCATCTTCAATACACGATTTCAATGACGGTATCGAAAAATAAGTATGCGTAGTACTACCAATACAGTACCTTCCATACAACGCCATCGCAGCAAAGAGTTTTTCCACCAATTCACTCCACTCATATTCTCCAAACGTTATTCCATTCTTACGCAGAGTAACTAGTATTCGTTGAACGATGATTTCATACAAAAGGTGTTTACTGCTCTTGTGAATGAAAATATATCCATCAATATGCGAAATGTCTTTCAAGTCTAGTACGTGTGTTAAATATGCAGTAACGGGATCGTTTATAAATTGACTAAAGAGATCGTTACACGTGTTCGAAACGGAACCCATCACTAGTAAATATTGTTTTAGATTTTTCATTTTTGAATAGTGGTCTTGTATCGACTTTGCGACAATATTGATATCTTGTTTCGTTTCAAAATCAAAAATGTAGAGTATTAAGGGTGGATTATGTATTGGTTTCTTATCGGAAAGTATTAACGCATTATCTAGTTCGTGTAATAGTAGAGAGGTTTCATCCAAAGGTCGCCTTAGCATTTTTATCCAATTAGAAGATATGTTTGTTAGTAGTGAAGAAGTTAACGAAAGTGTCGCAAGATTCCCGCAAAAGTGTACGATGTGATGATTGTATTTTGTATAGTGTCTAGTGTGCTTCATTAGTAACTCACGTACGAGTTCATGTCCGCTTATTTTATCTTTTTTGTTGTGTATTGAGTACCGTAGGTTCGGTATGAAAAATGTGCAAAATTGAGTGACACTAGTGATGCGAAACGAATTTCCGTCTTTCTTATCGTTGATACTTATCATGTCGTAATTGACATCATGCCTGTTTGCGTCGTTCATTGTTGTAAATTGCTCAACTGGAGCCTAGCTATTCTTGTGGCAGCTCAACACCAATATCATACATTGGATAATAGCATAAATTCCAAGAAACATGATCAAAGTTCTAGTGTTGATGTTATTAGCCGCAGTGATTGCTGTAGTCGTAGCTGAGGGAAGAGGTCCTCCAAGACGAGGAGTGTATGATGCAGGAGGAGCTTACGACTTTGGCAACGATAAAGACAGTGTTGGTGGTGTGAGAAGACATCATGGCGTGAAGAAGTATGGAGAAAGAGATTGGGCAAGAATGCAACTGGAACAACAGGCCATTAAGGGCAAGACAACTCCAGAAATCCTAGCAAGAACAGAGCGAGAGTTGCGTGCCTACAAACATAAAGGCGGAAAAGGTTCAGCAAAGAAGTTGATGAAACTCGGGATGGGTTTTTAAAATTTGTTTTATTTGTATTTACAGTGTTTCATATTAGAGCTGCATATCGCCCTCCAAAAGCGATAAGTAGTAGAACTACCATAAACACCAGTAGAAAGTTGACTAGTGAATTAACACTAGAAATGGATGTTTTCTCTGGCTTTACAGTGTTTGTATTCATAGGTTGTATGCGCGTTGAAGATGTAGTCAATCGCGCAGGTGAATGCATTGGTGATTCTGAAACATTAACGGATAATGTTTTTGCTCGTAATTGATGCTTTTTAGGTTGTTTGTGAGTTTTAGGGTTATAGTCAGGTAGAATAGTCTCTTCACTAAGATGTGAATTAACCATCGTTGAAGCGGTTTCTTTCAATTCGCCTAATTTTTCAGCGACTTGTGTTTGTGCGACATTGGAAGCGTGAATAGCTAACGACTTTATCGAGTCTGAGAATTCAAATAATTGTTGTGAAGAGGGTAGATAGGAGAGCATGTTGATGTGTTTTTTAAAATCAAGTTGGACAGCGTGGCATGCCTAAGAATGCGCAAGTACAATAGTTAAAAATAGTTCCGCAAATAGAAAATAAACGGAAACATACAAACAAGGTATCCTGTGCTTAGGGACCAAGTATAGTGATATCTAAGCACTCGTGTATGGTGATATCTTGTAGCGACTTGGTAGTAGTTCTAGCGAGTTCTCTTGTTAGAAGAGGAGTTGAAATTTAGGAAAGATTTATCAAGCTGCACGATGTTTTGTTTATTGTTGGCTTTTCGAGTGCGTTATAACGCCATCTTTTATTAGCGAGAAAATAATAAAAAGAATTTCATAAAATGTAGCTCATTTACGGAACAATTCAGTGCTCAACTCTCATAGGTCACACGTGTCAACTGGATCGATTTTAGTTGCTAGGATCCTGTTATAAAAAAGCGAAACGGTAATTAGCTGGGAACAATTCACTTCACAAATGAACGTTTCAAGAAAGACAAACGATGCCTCATCAACTGCCTCTGTGGCACCTGTAAATCACCCTACCAACAAACTCGCAAACGGAAATGCATTCGTAGATCCTTTTCCTAATGGTAATACGTCCGATGAGAATGCTATTGATGAAATAATTGATTGGTGTATTGCGAATCAAGCCTATGTCAGAAGCAAAATATATTTTGGAAACGAAGAAGATGAAACTGATGATTGGATGACAGCGAATTCTGTAAAACAAAGGCGTTATAAAAGCAAAAAATAAAATTGAAGATCTTGCCAACAATTATGAAGAAAAAGATGTGTTATTGGATGCGTTGAAATTAAGAAACATTTGTCAAGGTTGTACTGTAGGCTCTGGTTGAGAGATCTTAGCTACGCTTGGTCGTGGTAAAAAAGCCAAACGGTATTTAGCTGAACTGTTATTACCCTGTTTATGGAGCGATTATTGAAAACGGACACCAGGCGCGAATAAAAATACTATTCTTCTCTAAACAATAGTGCGTATGTGCTATGAGCTTTAAAAATAATTTCTTTCGCCGTGAAAGCGAAAATTTGTTTTAGGAACTAATTTTATTTAACCATTACCATTTCTAGAAGTAGTCGAGAACCTATAAATTGCACGGTTTCATTGTGACAGAATTAATTCAAAACAACAACTCCAATGCACACTACTGCACACCTACTCCTCTTAACAACCCTCGTCCTAGCTTTTCTCTCATTCGCCTCTGCTCAAGAGAGCAACTTGAGAATGCGTAGAACTGGCTATACTCCAACCACTACCAAAGCACCAACTTGCGCACCATGCCCATGTGGCATTCTTGCGTACAAGAGACGTACCAGCGGCAACGAATGCCCAATTTGCAAACCATGCACAACCACTACCAAAGCTCCAACCACCACTACTAAGGCTCCAACCACAACTACTAAAGCACCAACAACTACTTGCGCTCCTTGCCCATGTGGCGTAGTTTCGTACAAGAGACGTACTAGCGGCAACGAATGCCCAGTTTGCAAGCCATGCACAACCACTACCAAAGCGCCAACAACCACTACTAAGGCACCAACCACAACTACCAAAGCGCCAACTACCACAACTAAGGCTCCAACAACAAAAGCACCAACTACCACTTGCCCACCTTGCCCATGTGGTGTTGAAACTATCAAACGTAGAACCAGCGGCAGTGATGTCTGTCCAAAGTGTAAGATTTGCCCAACTACCACTAAGGCACCAACCACAACAACTAAAGCGCCAACTACCACAACTAAGGCACCAACAACCAAAGCGCCAACCACTACTTGCCCACCATGCCCATGTGGTGTTGAGACTATTAAGCGTAGAACTAGCGGTGATGAATGCCCAAAGTGCAAAGTATGCCCAACTACTACCAAGGCACCAACCACTAAGGCTCCAACTACCACCACAAAGGCACCAACTACTAAAGCACCAACCACTACTACAACAACTTGCGCACCAACAACCACAAAGGCCCCAACCACCAAAGCACCAACAACCACTACTAAGGCACCAACAACAAAAGCACCAACTACTACTTGCCCACCATGCCCATGTGGTGTTGCATCATACAAGAGACGCACTAGCGGTGAGTGCCCAGTTTGCAAGGTCTGCCCAACCACTACTAAAGCTCCAACTACCACGACAAAGGCTCCAACCACTACCACAACTAAGGCACCAACAACCAAAGCGCCAACCACCACTTGCCCACCATGCCCATGTGGCGTCGAAACTATCAAACGTAGAACTAGCGGCGGTGACGTTTGTCCCAAGTGCAAAGTATGCCCCACCACCACTAAGGCACCAACAACCACTACTACTAAGGCACCAACCACTACCACCAAGGCACCAACTACTACAACCAAAGCTCCAACAACGACCACAAAGGCACCAACGACTAAAGCACCAACCACAACTACCACCACAGTAGCACCAACCACTACTAAGGCTCCAACCACAACAACCAAAGCTCCAACCACCACCACAACTAAAGCACCAACAACTACGACAAAGGCACCAACCACCAAAGCGCCAACAACCACAACAACTTGTGCACCAACTACAACCAAAGCCCCAACTACCACCACTACTAAGGCACCAACTACCACGAAGGCTCCAACCACAACCACCAAGGCACCAACAACCACTACTACTAAGGCACCAACCACTACCACCAAGGCACCAACTACCACTGTAGCACCAACCACCACCACCACAACTAAAGCACCAACCACCACCACCGTTGCGCCAACAACTACTAAGGCACCAACAACTACTGTTGCGCCAACCACTACTACTAAGGCACCAACAACGACAACAACTGTAGCACCAACGACAACTACTAAAGCACCCACCACAACTACCACCACAGTAGCACCAACAACAACTAAAGCGCCAACTACTACTACTACTGTTGCTCCAACTACAACCACAAAGGCACCAACAACCACTACTACCAAGGCACCAACCACCACTACCAAGGCACCAACCACTACTACAACTGTTGCACCAACAACTACCACTAAGGCGCCAACTACCACTACCACCACTGTTGCTCCAACAACCACCACTACTGTAGCACCAACTACTACTACCAAGGCACCAACAACTACCACAACTGTAGCACCAACAACTACCACTACTGTTGCTCCAACTACCACCACTACCAAGGCACCAACAACTACTACTACCAAGGCACCAACTACTACCACTACTGTAGCACCAACTACCACTACCACAACTGTCGCTCCCACAACTACTACAACCGTTGCACCAACAACCACCGTTGTACCAACTACTACCACCACAACTGTAGCACCAACTACCACCACTGAAGCACCAACCACCACTACTACCACTGCTGCTCCAACAACCACAACTGTTGCTCCAACCACTACCGAAGAAGTAACCACAACTACCACCGTTGCACCAACCACTACCACAACTGTAGCACCAACTACTACTACCACTGAAGCACCAACAACCACTGTTGCTCCAACCACTACTACTGTTGCACCAACTACCACTGTTGAAGTAACCACTACCACCACAACGGTAGCACCAACTACTACAACTACCGTTGCACCAACAACCACAACTACTACAGTTGCTCCAACCACCACTACTACAACTGCAGCACCAACCACCACTACCACTGTCGCTCCAACTACTACCACAACTGCGGCCCCAACAACTACAACTACCGAAGCACCAACTACCACTACTACTGAAGCACCAACCACTACCGAAGCCCTCACCACTCAAACTTATCCAGTTACCACAAGCACTACTGCTCCATCTACTACCACCAATGCTCCAACAAGCACCGTTCCATCATCCACTCAAAACTTGTCTGGATCAAACAACGGTCGTGCTGCCTCTAGCGCATCACGCAACGCCGGTATTCTAGGTTTCGTAACTGTAGCCATTCTAGTAGCTGTACTATAATGTAATTATTCTTGTACAAACATTATATAAATATGTTATGTTTTATTTAAAATTTTATAAAGTGTTGCTTCTTGTTCTGTGATCATTTTTGATATTTGTTCCAGTTGGAACAAATCCTCCTTGATACGTCTTGCTTCTTTCTCCATTTTAACTTGATCAGCAGAGATTTCACCTTTTGCTGATTTTTCAACTTGTTGTTCCAATTCTGTTACTGTAGTTTTCAATCTCATGACATTCATTTGTAATTCTTCTTTTCTACTTTCTACACTCTTTACTTTCTCTTCTAATTGCTTGATAACCATTTCTTTTTGGGTGAGTTGATCATGTAACGCTCTTTGTTGTTTCAGATGTAAAACGCGTAATTCTGTCGAATCGTCTCCGGAAACAGTCATACTTCTGTTAAATAGACTATCATAGTTTTCCAATAAATAACCAGTAATTTCGTTCACCAAAAGCGTGTCGTTAGCTTCCACTTTTTCATTTCTCAAAATATTTGGTCCTATGACTATTCCAATATTTTCTATCGTCATTTTTGATTTTTCAACGTGCTCTGGTGATGCAATCTTTCTACAAAGTTGTAATAACCGAGAAAGAACATGATAATTGGAAATAGGTAACATTTCTATCGCGAATTTGAGTTTGTTCAATTTGTCGTCTAAACTGTAACATAGTTCAATAAAGGTTTCGTATGGTGTGAGTAATGGTTCTGGTAGCTCGCGTAAATATCGTTTGACGAGTGACGCGACCAAATGTGGATCTGTTTTTGGTGAGAATATCGTCTTGTAAAAATCATCGTCGAGTTTGACTTTTCCCTCAATGATTGGATCTTCGTACATTCCTGCGTTACATTGTTGTACAAGAGTTGTTTGTGCGTTTTGATTTCCACTTAGACGAAAGATTCCTTGTTCATCCAGTCCATGTTTCTCTAAGAACTGAAAAGCAGCCACGAGAAAGGGCGGAAGTGTGACACGTGTTGAATGGCCTGACAGATATAGTCGAGTTTGGAATACGTCCAATGGCGCTCCGAATACTTTCTTTACTAGATTGTTAGCGTGTGAAAAGAACGTACTGCGTTGTATAGGTGGGAAAATATGTACTTGTAGTGAACCTTCTTTGTTGTATGCTCGTTCTGTAACGACATCTGTCATAACAACGAATTTTCTCTTCTTTTTCTTCGCTGTAGATTCTGATTTATAGTTTAGAACAAACGAGTAATGTGTAGCGTCGATGAAAATCATTGTCTACCAAAATTAGATTACTTGCGAAATGGTTACTTGTTGTTGAATTAATGGTAACAGATCACTAAACTTTGTTTTCAGTGGCACATCGAAAGTAAGAGTCCAACCTTCATCGAGCTGTACCACAACTTTGTGCGTTGTGACATGCGACATTTTTTCTTCTTTACAAAATCGTTACAAAGCGCACTCAAATTCACACATGAGGACGCTTTTGCTTGGTATTCCTCACAAAGTTGGTGCACTACAAAAAGCACTCGATATTCTAAGTAAAAATCACATCAACGTGGGAAGAATCGAATCGAGACCAAACAAGGTCGATAAACGCGTTTACGATTTCGTTGTCGATATCGATCACGTACCAGACAGCAAATTGGACCATGTACTTTTTTTAATACAACATATCTAAAACCAGGTCATCAAATTGTTCCAAGACGAAAAAGCAGCAGAAAGTATTACATGTTTGGGAGCA
>JAESGV010001168.1_pt1 | contig 11209 bp, 15 predicted proteins | sample 9269781 | NCBI WGS metagenome assembly JAESGV01 (sample SAMN15741586, study PRJNA653496) | algae metagenome | isolation source: Tildeniella torsiva UHER 1998/13D and co-occurring heterotrophs from... | place: Slovakia: Slovak Paradise National Park, Hrabusice, Kosice Region | collected 2000-01-01 | reverse complement strand
CTAGAGACATAAAAATTATTCGCTTTTAATACAAATCAGAATCGATTTCTCCGACAAACAAAACACCATCGCTGCCTGCACTAACCACTATTGGCTCTTTGGGATGGAAGTTAACTTCATTAACTGTGCCTTTGTGTCCTGGTAACTTGTACACTAACTGTTGCGTTCTCGCTTCCCAAATGTGAACGTGGCACGATGGTGTATCAGAACTTCCACTAGAAACTAGTTTTCCTGATGGACTCCAGGCACATCGTAGGATATTTTTATCAATATTGTGTCTAGCACCGTACAATATTGCGGTGTTACGTTGTTGTGCTGATTTTGAAAAGGCTCTAACGTCCCAAATACGACACGAGTGGTCCATTGATGTGGAGAGCAGTGAAGAACCGTCTGGACTCAAACTAATACCTGTAACAGTATCAGTATGTCCACTCAAAGTCATTTGAACGGTTCCCTCAAGTCTGTTTTCTTCTTCACTTAATTGTCTCAAATCCCACTGTCTAATTGTACCTTCTACTCCTGATGTGAATAGTCTATCTCCAGAAGGTGCGAATGAAGTTGTCAAAACAGGAAACTTGCACGCTAATGAGCATACAATTTGTTTTGCACGATGGTCATATATTTTGACAGAACGATCGTCTGATCCACTGGCAATTAAATCTTGATTGCACGTTGCCAAACAATTCACAACTGCATCATGTTCTCTGTATTTTCTTAATCGTTTTCCACGTTCAGCATCCCAACTCATAACACTTTTATCTGCTGATGCAGAGTATACACGCCTACTTGTTAGTTGAATATTCTGTGACTTACGATCCGTCCAAAGACCAAACTACTTCTAATACAGCGTTGTTGTGACCCTTTAGTTCTGCATAGTTTTCACATTCTCCGTAGACGCTCCATAACACTAGAATATTAGTTTAACATGGTGGATCTACTTACGTATGGTTTTGTCAAACGATCCTGATGCTAAGTATGCACCGTTGGGTGAAAACTTTGCTGTATAAACTTCACTTTTATGTCCTTGTAGCATTATGATAGGTGCTTTAAGTGATGAAGTGCGCTTAGGTCCCTAGAATATAAATTTGATTTAACGTTGTACGTACACTAGCGACTTGGATCTGTTTGTTTGATGAGTCGTCTAAAACTAGCTCGTTCGTTCTTCGTTTTTTGTTATCTGGACCATCGTTGTCGTTATATAATGCGAGTCGCGAATCGGTTGTCGAGTGTAGTAAATGACTCTTCCTCTTCTTAGAATTGTCCTCTGTTGACATTTGTTTGGTTGAACGTGCACCAGTTGACTGCGCTACAAGCGTTTTGCTGCGTGGTTCACTTCTTTCGTTGAGTGTCAATCTGTGTCCCATATTGCAAAGTAAAATTTGCTGCTTTTTCTCTTACGAAATCTGTCATATTGTATAAACAAGTCTCCCAGAGGGACATCATTCTAAATTGGACCGATACAGAGAAGATTAGCATGGCCCCTGCGTAAGGATGACACGCGATAATCGAGAAAGTATCTCCAACTTTTTGATGACGCACAGTAGAAACTAATTTCAATATTGTGGAAATATTAAATATTCAATTTTACGAAATTGAATATTTACAAGTTATCGTGCATGATCGTTTAAACTCTGCGAACGTTGGGTACCTATGTAGTCGCCGAATAATTTATCTCCATCTTTTGCTTTCATCAGAAAAAAGCTGGGTTGAGTAGACAGTTACACATCTACAGCGAATTGAGCTGCGTTGAGGTCTACAGTAATTTAACAGGAAAACAATCAAAACTATGTCAGATATTATGAGCTCGCCATCCACCCGAAAGCAAGTCTTATACGAGAAAACAAAAGATGGTCATCAAAAGATTGTCTCACGCTTTCAAAGAAGAATGATGGAGGAGAAAGTGTTAAAAGAAGAAGAAAAGAAACTTGAAATACAGCGCAAATTGAACCAATACTTAAACTACTCATCGCTTGTAGAAACTGTGAAATCACCAATCAAATCGCCAACAAAATCACCCTACTCGACTGTAAAGAGTGTAATCGCGGATCATTTTAATACGACAGACGTTCGAAAGAATCTATTTGATAAAGATGAGAAGGAAGTTTCTTCCCCATCTAATGTAATAAGAGAAAACGTGTACGATGCAGAAGAAGAGACTGAAAGCACATAGAAACAAAGATTAAATTAGTAGAATATCTAGGACATAAATTTTATATTCAATTTACTCATTTGTTCCTGCGGCTACCCATAGTTCTATAACTTTACTCTTGAATCTTGATATCAATTAGAATTGTAATTCCACACAACCCAACAATGGACATCTTATACGCTGTGTTAAACTTTGAAGAAGAGTTCTATCATGAGGGCAAACAGGAGGGAGAGGAAAAGGGTGCACGAGATGGACATGTGGAGGGGTATGATTTTGGTGTAGCGAAGGGCAGACAAATAGGAGAAGAAATAGGAAACATCAGTGGTCTGGTGAACTGCTTATTACACTGGCTTGAGGTTGGGTACGCACCTATACCATTAAACGAGCGACTAGTTAAAAACTTGGAGATATTACGCGATTTAATTGCACACTTTCCACACGACAAGCCACATGACGACGAATACAATGTACAATTAGAAAACATTCGTAGCAAGTACAAACTATTGGAAATCCGGTTGGGTATTGTCATGAAAAAGAAAGGGGTAGAAATTTCAAAACAAGAAAACAATTCACTTGCATTTTAACCAAGTCAGCAGACTTCGAAGAACATGTTTGAACCTTCTAGATAAGATCTAAATTTGTTGTTCAACGAAACTCACGACACTTACCTGAACCAAAAAATACAAAACCTCATGCGTATCTATATCAAAGGTGGCCCATGGTCCAACGTAGAGGATGAGATTCTCAAAGCAGCCGTGATGAAGTATGGAAAAAATCAATGGGCTCGCATCTCATCTATATTGAACAGAAAAACAGCAGATCAATGCAAAGCACGTTGGAACGAGTGGTTAGATCCAAGCATCAAGAAGACGGAGTGGGCTCGCGAGGAAGAGGAAAAGTTATTACACTTTGTCAATATAATGCCAACACAATGGCGAACTATCGCACCCATAGTCGGAAGAACAGTTGCGCAATGTGTAGAACACTATGAACTGCTTTTAGATCATGCTCAACAACGTGGGAGCAGTTACGACGTAAATGATGACCTACGCCGACTACATCCTGGTCAAATTGACCTACATCCAGAAACAAGACCAGCACGCCCTGATGCAACTGATATGGATACCGAAGAGAAAGCAATGTTATCTGAAGCAAGAGCACGTATGGTAAATATACAAGGAAAGAAAGAAAGACGTTGGCTAGACAAAAACAATTAGAAGAAGCTCGTCGATTGGCATCGCTACGAACATCAAGAGAACTGAAGGCTATAGGTTTAAAGTTACCACCTCCAAAGTACAGTGGAAAGCATAAAAGCGATTATAACGTAGAAATACCCTTCCAGAAACGATCTGTACCTGGATACTATGATACTACAAGTGAAAAAATAACAAAAGAATTGGAGATTTCGAACAGCCTAAGACTCGGTAAAGAGAAGAGTACAAAAAAACAATCGAAAAACGAGTACAAACCTTTAAAGTGAAATCCCAAGAGTCAACACGCAAAAGAACAAGCCTTGTACTTCCTGCACCTCAATTCAGTGAGACAAAGAGTGTTGAATCCTCACAAGCAACCTACAGCAATATTCACGGTTTTGAACAACAATGCCTCCGAACAATGTTAGATACTCTACCTGCTCCAAGAAACGATCACTATTTTGTTTTTAAGACAGTGGAAGAAATAGAGCATATGTGTTCTGATAACGAAGAGAAATCATTCAACTTTTGCGAGTCAACAGACAGTTATGTTTCAGATACAACTTCTGCTAACAGTATTCAGCTTGCGAAGCGTGAACTTGAGCAGGAGATGAGAGTATATCCACCAATACCACAAGATCTCTTTGATAAGATATGGGCAGAAGGTGTAGAATCTGTTACTGAACAGTTAACAGAGGTGTACATCGAAGAACAGCGAAAACATGTGCAACAAATGGATATACGTTTAGAAAAGCTGACCAAGAACTATTCTGAGTTATCAATATCACTCCGAGAGGAGGTTGAGAGAACAAACGCGAAGATAAAGACTGCCAAAAGTGACTTGGAATGTTATCGTGCATTACTTGCTATGGAGAGGCAAGCATTACCAAGAAGAAAAGAACAAGGAGAGATGATTTTGAAGCAACAACAAGAACGACAGCAGACGTTGCAAGAGTATCACAGAGTGTTGGTGCTTGAGAAAGAAAGACTTCCAAATTCAATTTAAAAACTTTTTTAATTGCATCGTGTTTCTTTTTCTATTTCTCCGTAACACGTTCTCGTGTACGTGGTCACAGCTAATTGCCTCTTGTACTGTTATGTCACTGGTCGCAAATCTGCTCTTAGCTCTGTATCCTTTCGCCGATCCCACATGAGGTGAACAATTTGAGAAGAAAATAACAGCAAGAATGAGAAGCAATACTAGCTTCATTAAATCAATCAATGAGAAACTTTTGGCTCGCCACGCTTTTTACAAAAACACGAACAGAAACCATGTCAACTACACTTCCTGAGGTGAGAGTCTGTACCAAACGCCACGATAGAGCGAATAACCAACCAATAATTATAGCTTTCCGCGGTAGAACAACAATTCTGTTGGTAAATAGTGACGCAGAAGTAATTGCAGAATCTAATATTGACTTGGGACTGAACGTAGAACGTACGTTTGTGCTAAACTCGGACTGTGTAGTTTTGGTCGACTATAATGCAACAATATACACATTTAATCTTTCAAGTTGTACACTGTATTCACATGAAAAACAAACAACTTCGTACAACAACCGGTTAAACGACAACACCATACTATTATGTAACGAATTAGACACATTCGAAACATATAATATTCAATCAAAACAAACAGAGATGAAACAACAGGTCGGAAAACACATAGAGCCAGCAGTAGTAAACGACCATCAATTTGCATTACTTCATCGTGACTGCATCAATGTGTGGGACACACAATCGCAAACGATAGTACGCACAATGAACATAAATGTACCCTACGCACGTTACGCAAATTATCTATATCTTTCGGCACGATATGCGAATCAACACTTTATCCACATCAAAGATTATGATTTTTGCTATTCAGATGGCCATAAAATGCACGTATTTAATGTAGAACTAGATAAGGTAGTGCAAAACACAACCATGGCAGCAATCGAGGGTAGAAGCGATATCTGCCGAATTGGAAACCATGTCGTAGTGTTTGAACGTGATCTTCCATTGTTTGGAGTACGTGATACAAGTGCAACAACAGTAAAGCTACTTGATATTAACGACCAGTACAAGGTGAGACAAATCTCTGTACCACTACGCGTCGAAGGTGATTACAGCTTTGATGGATACATTATTTCTGGTATGCCTAACAACTCACAGATACTACGAACATCACTGTCGTCTGGTGTTACAGATACGCTAGCAGATATCGTGATGGAAGTGGGAAGTAAGATCGTTGCACTTGGTGATAAGGTTTTGATTTTGAAGAACAGAAACGAAGCTTATTTGATTGACAAGAATTCTCTTACTACGAAAGTAGCACCATTGTACTGGCGATATCATGTGCATCTAAAGCAATAACACAATACATTTTATTTATTCAAAAGAACTCAGTAATCAAGTGTGTATGTCCCTTATTCCAAGAAACCTGACTAAATATTCTAATAAATAGTCACGTAAAAAATAACCAAGTCTGTGATATCACTTCTAACAGCATTCCACATGTTTGCCTTTGATAAACTCTTTTATAATTTGTGGCATTTTCACTGTGGCCCAGGAATTTGAATTGTGGATTCTTCCACGTTATAATGACGTCACACGTGATAGTTCAAACGACTTGATAGCCAAATCGAGGAGTACGGATTTTTGGTCCAGTTTGAGCTCCTTTGCTACTCTAACACATGCGTCAATTGCACAACGTTCCTCTAGAGCATGTACCTCATAGCATGGCTCACCAAATTCGTTTTCTACTGTTGCGCTGGGACGGGTTAGGCCAATCTTTTGTAGGTCAATGCAAGTGGACAAAGAGGCAGACGACTTTGTTATGCTGCAGTATATAAGTAACTCCAAAACGTCTCTATACTCTTGGCCTAATAATAGTTAGTAAAACGTAGACTATCATACAGTTTTGAAAGTTCTCTTTGATACTTGATGTTAAACCTGAAACGATTTCGTTGTATGCACTACTGACAGATTCTTTGATAATCTCTTCCATCTCTTTTTCCTGTGACACAATATTACGCAAAAAGAAGTGCAAAAAGTTGGCTGCTAAACACTTTCTTCCCAGCAATGGATACAAGTGATCCCTGTATAGATCAAAATTGATCTTATCCTTTTTGATATGCAGCTCCAAAAACGAAATAAGATCATCGATGTCAGTAATAGATGATGTCACGGGCATAGCATCGTGGTATACTTCAAATCCACCCAAATCTGTGATCTTCCCAATCGTAGCGGTGACAGCTTGTCTCATTTCCAAGTTTACTCTAGTTCCAGCCACGGCAATGTAGTTAAAATTCTCTTTGACCTCGAGTATACCCTCCAGTAAAAGTTCAGACAAATGTACTTGTGAACAATGTTCAGTATAAAACCTTGTTGTTAAAGAGCTAGTAAATCTTACTTTGCGCTTGACGTATGTGCGTTAATCTCGTCTATTGCTACTCCTAAAGGTACTCCGGGTAACTCTGATTCAACTAGATCGTTCAACAGTCTCTTTAGAGAGTTATGCGTATAGTGCTGGTACTTTTTCCTCACTGTCTTGCATACATTATCAACATCAAAACGATTTCCGCTCACTTGTGCCATAAGAAAGTCAAAGGGAGTGATATTTCTAACTTTGATGCACAAGATTAGAAACATTACTCGTCCAATCAGGAACAACAACACTTCTTCTCTTCCACTTGCGATGCCTGCAAATTTGTTAAAAGAACATACAAACTTACGATTCAAAGTTGTAGTGATGTTAGTGTTTTCGAGCTCCATTTGAAAATTCTTATATGATTCATCTCTAAAGTATTCACTGCCATTAGCAAAACGGTCGTTTCCTTGAGCACAATTAATATAGATAAGAAAGCTTTGAGCACCGTATGCGAGCAGGCGACATGTCTTTCCTTCTCCAGATAAGTGCACCAGAGTGTCAATACTTCGCGTTTTGTTTGCACGTTTAACAAACTCTTTGACTTGTGTAGACAACAGTTGTTCGATCATTCCGAAAAGTCCTGGTACAATCTGCTTTGTTATGCTATCCACAGGTAGATTACACGTTACGTATTCTGCGGCTTTCTTATCCAAATCCTTGTTGTCGAACTGTCGGATCTTCATTTTTTCAATTAACGATCCACAACTTTCTAATAACTCTGTTACAACTTGTTGGGATTCTAGCGGTGGGTCTATTTGTTAGTTGATAATTAGATTCTTACCCGTGATTCGCTGGTCCACCAATTCGTTAATGTTCTTAAAAAATGTAGTTCCCACGTCAAATAAAAGGCCAGTTCGAACTTGATTAATTTGCTTTTCTGAGAAACCGTGGTGTATTGCCAGAGGCTTTTTGGGATATTTTTTGAGTATTTCTTTTTTCAGTTCTATCAGTTCATCTTCTTCGTGTTTGTATTTTGCTGCTAGGCATGCTGCCATAAGAACGTTGTAAATATCCGGATATGCTTTTTTGATGATACTTTTATCCTTGAAAGTCATGAAATCTTCTACTGTTGTTAATATTTTATATTCCACCAAGAATTTGGCGGCACGCAAATGATTATCGTATCTGTGTACTAATGCATCAATGGGTGTATGACCTCTAATGACTTCAGCGTCTGAAAATTAATAAAATAAAGTAACTGTACTCATTTCCAACGCTGCTTCTGTAACGTTTTCACTCACTTTGAGTCGTTTTTGATGTGGCTCGTCATCACAGCTACGAACGAATACGTCCGACAACTTTCTGTACATGTTTGCACTTCTAAAAACTTCGTTGGTCAAACTTTTAATCACCAAATGACGAAACTTCTAGTTGTAAAAAGCGTATTACAATCTCCTGCAAAATTGAAGACCATGAACACAAAATCTTTTGTGCCAGGTTTCGGTACTGTCGAATACACGCAGGAAGAATTATCGTTTTTACAGCGCGAACTATCTCAAAAACTAGGCAAGGATGATTTAGCTAGTAGACCAGGTCCTAGTGGAAATACAGTTGATTATTTAGAAACATGGCGTGCAATAGAAATCGCGAATGAAACGTTCGGCTTTAATGGATGGTCATCCAGCATAGTTGAAGTAAAAGAAGATTATATCGATCAAAAAGACTCTGACGGTCGTTTTAACGTTGGAATAAGTGTTATCATGCGAATAACCCTGAAAGATGGAACATTTCACGAAGACATTGGTTATGGCGACTCAGAAAATCAAAAACAAAAAGGTGCCGCGATAGAAAATGCAAAGAAGAAAGCGGTCAGTGACGCACTCAAACGTGCATTGCGTAATTTCGGACATAAACTAGGCTTGACAGTGTATGATAAAGAACATGTAAAACAATTAAAAAAGCAGGCGAAACAACGACCAATACAGCCCCACCAGAGAACCACAAACCCTCACTTTTCGCAAGCGGCAGCAAACCATACACAAATAAATACACAAACAACACAAAGAGAATCATTCAAACAAGAGGAGATAGTAGCAGCCGAAGAGAGCACTACAAGTTTTTTTGACGATCAAGATGAAACAGATACAAACTATTTTGACGAGTTTGGCGATGTGAGTTTTGATGACATACCAGAAGTGGCTGAACCAGAACCAGTTGTTCAATCTTCTCCACCAGTACAGTCATCACCACCATTAACGTCCTCACCGCCTAATGGATCAAAAGTAGTACTCCCACCGCGAATAGTTAATAACAAGCCGCCATTGCCGAAACGTCCCAATCCCTCTGTGCCCAACAATTTGCACGATCATTTAAACGGTCCTAATGCGAAACGTATCAAACTTGAGCACGAACAGTGAATGTAAATTAACTCTACTCTTTTTTTATTTCTCTCCAACATCCAAATATTATTTTGTTGCTTTTTTAGCGACTTCCGCGACTGTGGAAACGTAACGACTTGGGTTTGGGTCTACATATTGGAAATTTCTGTACTTTTTTAATCCGATCCTATAGAAAAAGATTAATTCGTATAGCTTTTGAATTATACCTGAGTCCAACTAGCGTGGCGACGAATACAACTTGCTTAGCGTGAGCCATTGTTTCAAAAGTTTGTTAAAGTTGTAAACAAGCAAACATGAAACGTGGTTTGTTGTTCTTGGCATTGTGTTTGGCGTTACTTGTTGTATGCTTGGCCCAAGGTAGTGTTTTTCACATGGTTAATTGTTGTAGATGATTTTTGGAATAATGTGAACGTTGTAGAGCATGAAGCGGAATCAAACGTCGATCGTAGCGTTGTAGACGACGAACCAACTGAAACGGAACCTGTAATAGTAGATAACACCGGATTCGAAGGTACAACAGTTTTAAATATTTAACACCAAAAGAATTCGAAGATATTGAAGGTGTCGAAAAAGCGAAACCAAAACCAAAAGAAAAGAAACCAAAAAAGCAACCGCAACAACCACAATCTACACAGTTCTTATCGTTCCCAGAGCAAGAACATTTTTACATTGAATTCGCAGCTCTTGGTGCTATTGGATTATATTTTGTGTTCTACTTGATTGGATCGATGGCGAACAGATCAATTGTAACCAAATTTGCAGAAGAGTTTGATGAACTATTCGAAAAGCAATTTTCGTCAGTAGAAAGAGATGGTATTCAGTTCGAAAAGTAAGAGACACAAACAACATGCTCACACATTTAGAATCGCTCAATATTTGTATCGTGCATGGGTAACTGGTCGTGTTGGCTGTGATGGAATGATGATAACCATTTCTACACTTTACAGACATGACTTTATCACAAGACTATTTGACATGTTCACAAACACAACTGATACCATTGTACGTTATGTTTCATTTTCTAATCCATAGACTTTTGATATCAAAGTAGATCCACTATTAGCACAAAAAGTAATTCTCTCCATTCAACCAAAAGCAGACAAAGCTGCTCATTTGGAAGCAAATCACGATGTTAGACATTTTGCACCAACTCAATTCGTAACTCCAAAACAACACTTGGTGCTACCTTCCAATCGTATCATTTTCACAGATACACCAGAGATTGTTCAACCATTCATGGAAAAGAAACAAGATTCAATTCTACAACGTGTATTTGACGTATTGAAAGAGAACGAAGCATTATTTGTTGGATTACACGTTAGTGACGAATTCCCAGATCACTTGAACGGAGCGTGTGATAAACGCGTCATTCAACTAGTATGCAAGTTGCCTTCCAATTTGAAAAAGATTGAACCATTGGCAAAGTTGGCATTAGATTTGATTGATATCTTTACTACAGAACTCAAGATTCATTCCAAGATTCAAGAAAGAAATAAGAAATACAGAGAAGAAAGACTTCAAAAACTACGTGAAGATAAAGAGAAGAAAGAAGCAGAAGAAAAAGGTGAGAAGAAGGATGACAAGAAAACTAAAAAGAAGGATGTTAAAAAGTCAAAATAAATTCAGTAAACATAAGGAATGAACAAGTATGGAACAATTGAGCAGTACTTGACCCAATCGTCACCATATTTGCGGCTGCAACGGTGGATATCTCTTTCTGCTCTGTGAATAATCATTCCAGTGAAGAAGCAAAAGTAGAAATATGGAATAACACTTCCAAATCCACAAATCAATCCCCATAACAATGCCATGCAAATGTCAGCAGTGTAATGGATCTTTCTTGCGTAGGCCCACCATCCATCAATTAACAATGTACTTCCAGTCTTTGTTAAAATGTGTTTGGCGTTAATGTCAAGGGTACCCCATGGAAGTTGTGGGAAAGTCTTTCTTGGTACATATGATCCGTTTCTCATGGTGCGGAATCTGTTTCTTTGACTTTGTGCGGTATCCCAAATGTAATAGGCAGTGAAAAGAACAACGAAAAAGATGATCATAGTAGCAGGTGAGTGTTCTACAGAGTCTCCCATTTTGGCCAAATAGAATGCTTGAATAC
>JAESGV010001167.1_pt1 | contig 11214 bp, 6 predicted proteins | sample 9269781 | NCBI WGS metagenome assembly JAESGV01 (sample SAMN15741586, study PRJNA653496) | algae metagenome | isolation source: Tildeniella torsiva UHER 1998/13D and co-occurring heterotrophs from... | place: Slovakia: Slovak Paradise National Park, Hrabusice, Kosice Region | collected 2000-01-01 | reverse complement strand
TCAAAGCCAATGCATTGTGTATTATCTTCAACTGCTTCTTGGAAACGATTCATTTCTGGTAATAGTAACGCTCTATTCTGGAATCCCCATCCGTACTTTGGATTGGCATGAATCGATTTTGTGTAGTATTCGAACGCCTCTTCGAAACGATCTGCAGACTCGTATACTTGACCCAAATTGTCATATATCAATGACGCATAAACATCTCGTCGTTCGACGCCAGTTAGTTTCAACGCGTTCAAAAAGCATTCTATACTTGTCGAATCATTTTTCACTTGACCTTCGAACGAATAATAAAATCCCAAGTAAAAGTGCGCGTACATACTTTTTGGATCGCACTCCATGGCGAGTGAATATTCTTTTAAACATGACGCATAAAGTTTTCTTTTTATCAGTATTCTTCCTCGAATGGAATGACTAAACGATTTCGCACGTTGGATGATACCTGCATCAAACCAGTGTTTGGCATACTCCATTAATCCTACTTCACGTTCACATACAAATAATGCCAAACTTAGTTGTTTCAAATAGTCTATTGTCTTGTTCAAACGTAACGCTATCATTGCGCATGAATAAATACTTTCATAAGAATGTGGGTTCAGTTCGATGGAACGTTTGAAACACTTGTTGGCGTGATATGGTTTAAACTCGAAACGAAGAAGCATAGCTTTTCGCATATAGTCATACGCCGTTATTTCTGATTTAATTTGTTGGATGCTTTTGTGGCGTTCCTGTTCAAACGTGTGAAGAATCCACGGCGCGTACATTTTGTTAATATTCAAGTGAGAAACGTTGTTTGTTTGTAATGATGATACGAGTTGCTGCAGAACAACCACGTGATCATAAATATGCCATTCTGATAATAATTTACATTGTGAGGATAATAATTGCGTATCGCCAATCGCTTGTAGCGCTATATGAGCTATATTTTGTGTGACATTTTGGAACACAGATAACGTGTGCCGTATTTGTAATCGCAGTAGTGCTTGTTCTGGTGTATCGTTGTCTACTGTGGTTGCGCACGATTCTGTATTGAATATGTACTCATCTAACATTTTAACATCGGGCGTCGCGAGGCATGGGTCTAGGGTTTCGTCCATGGAGTCCTCATTGAGCACATAACGGTCTGACGCCATGCTTTTTTGATTGTTCAAAGACGACAGTTGAGCGGTCACTGTTTTACAACCGGTATGAAAAGCAAATGCAAACAACATGTTTGTTCTTTTTTCGTAGAGTGGTGATATTTCCACGAATAGAAGAGCTATCGGCAAAATTAAAACAAAAATTAATTACCAAAGAGTGGAAAGGCGAGATTGCTTTTGGCTGGCGAAAGTATCCAAATTACAAAGAGCAAGACGAAACAGAAAACGGTGTGATATTATACAACATATTGTCGAACGAGAAAGTTGCTGAGATCAACCTAAAATCGAATTTTATTGGTACAATACGTCAACTTTCGTTGCATGAACAGGCTATGGTTGCTAGGATAAACGGAGATATTAAAGTGATATTGTGGAACACAAAAGAAAACACTAGACGAATCTATGACAAGTGTTTCAAAAAAGAAACGAGACTATTTCCATTGAATGCTGACTTATTCGCTGTTATAACTCCTTTTTCTGGTAGGCTGTACATATTTAACAAACATTCAGGAGAGATTGTGCGAAAGTTTGTGCATGTTGGCAAACCAAATGCGATCGCTATTTGCAATAGCGTATTAGGAATTCTGTTGTCGGTGTGTGGAAAAACAACACTGTATGATCGCGACTGGAACAAAATAGACGAAATAGAAAACGAAACTTATGATACAATCGAGCTAAATATCGATACGTGGTGTTTCATGGAGAAAGGTGGTACCACTCCCACCATGTACAATCGAGTAACAAAAGAAAGATACAGAACCCTACAGAACAAAGGTCAAATGCATCACTGTTTGACAAGAATTAATGATAGATCTTTTGCAACAATATCTTATCAATATGTTTGCATCTTTAACGACAGTGGAGAAATCGTGAACAAATTCAAAACGACAAACTATGGATTTTATATGTACTATATTGAGAACTTTGGATTAGTATTGAATACAAACAAAACTATAGGGTTGTATAATATTTATGATGGCACCACTGTGAACGAGTATTATTCTCCAGATGCAAAAATAATTGTATAAATTAGAAAATAAATAATTTTTATGAAACTGTACTTGTGGTACAGGTTGACAACAACGCAACTGTTTGAACAAACAAACGTTAGTTATTGCCGTGAAACACGGTTGCAATCATGTTGGCTTCTACGATAATTATACCTGTCGCACGCAAGCACAAAAGTGCATAACTTCACAGTTAAAAAATGAGAAAACAATTCATACGCCAAAAGCACGGTTAAATGCACAAAAAATAGGAAGAAACATACAACTTGTTTTGTCTAGCATCAATTTAGATTTTGACAAAGTACCGTTTCTTTCAGTTAGCTCCAACCAAAAAGTTCTGCGCACGCACTAACGTCAGTGCATTGCGTGGAAACTCCCTCTTTAATAGTCGTGGGTCGGACTCAGAGACGCGTCCGACCAGTCCGTCTTGTAAAGTGCGTGTTTTACGCACCCTTTTTAACCTAAACGACAGACAGAATACCCAACTCAAAAACTGTGAAAACATGGCAACTCAAGATGCACATGAGATACAAATGCCTAGTGCAACAGAAGAAATCATACACAAGGCTGAGGAGACGCAGCTCATAGACCCAAACGAGCCTAAACCTCGTACGCCATTTCAACTTGTAACTATTTTACGATGGGAGAGCATATGGCTGCTCTTTGCAATCTTTTTCGCAATGTGTCAAGGTGCTGTACCTCTTGTATTCTTTTACGTACTTGGAGGATCCTTTGGAGACATAGCAACTGCTACTCCAGACCAAATTCGAACTGTAACGAGCAACATGGCTCTCAACATCACCTATATCGCTATCGCAGCTGCAGTTGTTTCTGCACTTGCAAGTTTCTTTTTCACTTATGGCTCTCAACGTATCGGTGTACGTATGAGACAAGAGTATTTCAATCAAATCACAAGACAAGAGATCGGCTACTTTGACATCAAGAAAGCTGGTAGTTTGGCCAGTGGACTCAGTGACGACGCCTCAAAAGCAACTGACGTGTTCTCACCGTACATGCAAACACTCTCACAAAATACTGTACAGTTTATCGGTGGTATTATCATCGCTTTGGTCTCCGATTGGCAAATGTCATTGTTCAATTTGGTAGCCATTCCACTCATGTTGGTTGTATTTGGTGTTCAAGGACCAATTATTTCCAAAGTAGCAACACTAGCATCAGTACGTTCTGGAGAGTCTATGAGTACAGCAAACGAAGTCATCACATCGATGAGAACTGTCCGTTCGATGGCTGGTGAAGATAAAGAAGTCGAACGTTACTCTAAGCAACTCAGCCGAGTTGGTGTACTAGGTTTCATCACATCGATGACCAAAGGTATTGGAATTTTATTTGTGTACTTTTTCTTCCACGGTGCACAAGCAATCGCGTTCTGGTGGGGTGGTAGAGAAATGCAAGATGGTACATCAAACATTGGAAACTTTATCAAGAGTTTTGGACTCATTCTTATGGCTTCTATTGGTCTTTTCGAAATTCTAGGTATCATGCCAGAAGTGATCAAGTCACAAGCGTCGATCATGCAACTATTGAAAGTGATGTTACGTAAACCAACGCAACGTTTCCGTGGTGGAAAAACGATTGATGACATTCGTGGTCACATTACGTTCAAGGATGTTACTTTCAAGTATCCATCAAGACCAAATGTCACAGTACTAAAGAACTTTAGTTTGGACATTCAACCAGGTACAAGTGTAGCACTTGTTGGACAATCAGGATCAGGCAAATCAACAATTGTTGGATTGATTGAACAATGGTATGCACCAGAGAGTGGAAGTGTACAAGTCGATGGAGTAGAAATTGGTGAACTTGATCCAATGTGGTGGCATAGACACTTGGGTATTGTGTCACAAGAACCAACATTATTCGCAACAACAATTCGTAAGAACATTTCATATGCTGTAGATACTATCAATGGTCACATTCGTACCGAAGCGATCAGACAGAACAGAAACATCTCTGATGATGAGATTCAAGCGTTGTTGTTACCTGTTACGCAAGAGCTAGTCGAGAAGGCAGCCGTTAGTGCCAATGCTCATGCTTTTATTATGAAACTACCTGATGGTTATGATACAATCATTGGTGAACGTGGTGTATCGTTATCAGGAGGTCAAAAACAACGTATTGCTATTGCACGTTCAGTCTTACAGAATCCAAAAGTACTCTTATTGGACGAAGCAACATCTGCGTTGGATTCAACAAGTGAAGGTGTCGTACAAGAAGCATTAGAGAAACTCATGGTAGGAAGAACATCAATCGTCATTGCTCATCGTTTGACAACTGTACAAGATTGCAACAATATCGTAGTCATGAGACAAGGTGTCGTTGTCGAAATGGGACCTCACGATCAATTAATTCAAAACGTAGATGGAGCGTATTACAAACTTGCAGCAAGACAAATGACACTAGGAAAGTCTGAAAGTAGCGATAGTTTGCAATCACAAGATACAAATAGCTCTGATGAAGTTACAAGTACCGATGAAGTATCACTAGGATCAGTAGAAACAACACAACTCGTTTCAGAAGTCAAGTTGGACACAACACAACAAGAACCCAAAAAGAAACGTAGAGCAAGAAGAAGGAAAGAAACGTTTACAAACGAAGCAGAAGTCAAAGACGTTCGTGAACCAAAACTTCGCAACCCATTCATCATTTTCAAGTTACTAGGTCCTGAAGTCGTATGGATCATACTAGCAGCCATATTCTCGTTCGCATTTGGCATTAATCCAATTGTAATCTACTACTTTTTAGGTCAAGTCGTGACAGCTGCTACACCCAATCGTAACGAAGATGGATCATTTATTCCATTCCCACCAGGTTATTCACTCTATGATCAAGTCGCAATACAAGCACGTAACGTTGCTATTTTGGCAGGAACACTAGCCTTTGCTATTGGACTACAATTCTTTTTAGGAAACTATGCCTATGAACGCGTCACACAACGCGTTCGTCGATTATACTTTTCCGCACTTTCACGTCAAGAAATGGGATTCTTTGACATCAAAAAGAGTGGAAAACTATTATCAGTCATCGGTGAAGATGTAAATAACATGGCTATGGGATTAACCATCAAAATGACACTATTCATGCAAAACGTTGGTATGGCAGTTGTTGGTTTGATTATGGCGTTAGTTGCTTCGTGGCAAACTGGTTTGATCATGTTGGCAGCTGGAGCACCAAGTATTGGTATCATTATCATTCTTTCTGGTATCAGTTTGAGCTATTGGAATAAGCAAATTATACACATTAGTGCTAGTGCGTTAACCACTGCCAATGAAGTGATTGGTGCGATTCGTACTGTACGATCAATGGCAGGTGAAGAACGAGAACAAAGAAGATTTGGTGAAGATATGAAAAAGATGCGTACAGCTGGTTTCTGGAAGGCAGTAACGATGACTCTCATGTTGGGTACTATTCAATTCTGTATCTTTGGTGTTGCTGCGTTGTGCTTTTGGTATGGTGGAACGCTCATTGCTAATGGTACACTACCTGCTGGTGCATTGTTACAAGTATTTGGTAACATGTTATTCGCCGTACTAGGTGTCTCATCAGCACTTGGTGAAGTACAAAACTTTGCAAAATCGTTTGCTGCTGCACATGAGATTGAACTCGTCACAGAGCGTATTCCAGCCATCACACCAGAAGGTGGTATCGTTCCAGAACAAATCACTGGTAACATTGAATTCAAGGACATCACATTCGAGTATCCATCTCGTCCAGGTGTTACCATTATGAAAGATTTTAACTTGGTTATCAAACAAGGCCAACATGTTGCACTTGTTGGAGAATCAGGAAGCGGAAAGAGTACCATTACAGGATTACTTGAACGATTCTATGATCCATTACAAGGAAGTGTTCTACTTGATGGAAGAGATATCAAAGAGATTGATTTGAAATGGTTACATAGAAACGTTGCCATTGTCACGCAAGAACCAACATTGTTTGCTACGACTATTCGTAAGAATATTACATATGCAGTTGGTGATGAGAATGTAACAATGGATCAAGTGATTGAATGTGCAAAAGCAGCGAATTGTCATGACTTTATTACACAGTTACCCAATGGATATGATACTATGATTGGAGAACGTGGTGTGAGTATGTCAGGTGGACAAAAGCAGAGAATCGCTATTGCACGTGCGATGATACAAAATGCATCATTGTTACTATTGGATGAAGCAACAAGTGCATTGGATAACGAAGCAGAGACATTGGTACAAGCAGCGTTAGATAAACTCATGGTTGGAAAGACAACAATTGTGATTGCACATCGTTTGAGCACTGTTCGAGATTGTGATGTGATTGTTGCCATGAAACAAGGTAGAGTGATCGAAATGGGAACACATGATCAGCTGTTACAGAACAAGAGCGGATTGTATTATTCTTTGGCACAAAAACAAATGGAATTTGGTCAGTCTCAGGCACATTAAATTATTTGTAGTTATTGGCTTTACTTGTGTATACAACGGTTCTTTCATAAAAATTGTTGTGATTAAAAAATGTCAGAGGTGAGCACCACTGTTGGATGGATTGGCGTAGTGGTGGCTATTGTGTTCTTCGGCTCTGGTATGGTGCCACTTAAACTGAAGCAGGTACAAGACGCACAAGTAGACCCAATGGTTTTTCAGTTATATTATTCCATCGCCATATTCGTGTTAAATTGGGCAGTGCTCACATACAACGAATTTCATTTCACATACTGGGGAATTATTGGAGCATCCATTTGGTACACCGAGTAGATTTTACATTTAACACAATGTAGGGTTCCAGCAAGTGTTTGTTCGATTTTTGGAGTTAAATTCTTGGGACTCAGTGTTGCAAACGGACTGTGGTCTGGTTTAACAATTATTATTTCTTTTATTTGGGTAACACAACAAACAAATCAATTAATTGCAATAGGGAGCAGGTTATTTCAGAGATGAAGTTGGAAACCCATACTTGACAGCACTAGGATTGGTTCTACTCATAGTAGGTATCATGGCTCTCGCAGCAGTTAAAACTGAAGTCAAACAAGCACCACAAAAGACTGAAGATGAAAAACGTTTGTTAAACTCGACATCATCGACAGAGTCAATCGACGAGACACAACCACACGTAACTACAGAAAAATCGGTTGGTCGCGAAGCCCAATTCAACGAATTTTGGGATCCACTCGCAGCACGCTACGAACAAAAAACAGAAGAACAAATAGATATGCAAGAATCAGTTATCATTCCAGAAACAAAATCCGAAAACAGAGTTGTAGCATTATTACGAAAATCATTGTCACTGATTCTCGGTTTGTTATGCGTCCTCGGATGTGGAATTTTAAACGGCTCCATGATGGTACCCAATCGCTTTAACGTTGATCCAAAAACCAAAGGTGTTGTCTATTTGGCATCTTTTGGTATTGGAGTTGGAATAGTCACACCAATTGTCTTTGTGTTGTACTTTTTGGCAAAAAGACAATTACCCAAATTTCACTTCAAGATTGCGTTATTACCTGGACTTTGTACTGGTACATTTTGGACAATGGGTAATCTTGGATCTACGTATGCTGTACTATCACCATTAGGATTGACTGTTGGATTTCCACTGACACAATCTTGTTTGATTATTTCTGGATTGTGGGCAATTTTCATGTTCAAGGAGATTACAGGGTGGAAATCTATCTTACATTTTTTTGCAGCTGTACTATTACTGTTAGGACCTGGGTGTGCTTTGCTTGCTGTCTTTGGTACCAAATAATTAAATAATTTTTATGAAACTTCTTGTTTTGCAGTCAGAAACCGGCATACAAGCACAAACACGCAAACAACAGAAGAGGAGTTCAAGCAAGCTGCAGCCAACATTAAAAAAGTAGAATCACGGAAAGATGCTTTATTGTCACCTTTCTTACGCCAACACTGATCGCAACAGGGCACTACACGATTGGAGTACAGCTATGGTCATACCCTTCATTTGAATCTTTGGGATGCATCAGTACCGGATACATAACTGCAATACATAGACTACCTAACACATCGCTTATCGTTGTTGCTTGCGACACTGGAAGAGACTCAGAACAAGGAGGTCCGTGGGAAATATTCGACTATCAAACTCGAGAATCAGTTTGGAAAAACATAGATACATTTCCTGTAAACAGTAGGAGATTAATACCAGTCGATGAAGAGACGATATGTTCAGCGCACAAAACAACACTTAAGTGTTTCAATTTTCAAACACAAAGAACAATAGTCGTACCCCGTACCAACTCGAGAACAATCGATAAATTGTTTTTTATCGCAAAGAACAACTTCCTGACCTTATCAAACTCTAATAAAGTATTTGTCGAAAGATGGAATATGGAAGGTACCACCATCAAAAGGATGTGGGTTTTACAAGTCACAGAGAATACAACAACACGATCGTCTTTCTTATGCTCCGATGGCCTCATGATAAGCACTAATGATACAACACTACAACTCGTATCGTTCAATGGAGTAGTTCTAAAAACGATACAGATAGATTCTACTGATTCGGCAAGAGGAAACTTTACACAATACATTGATAATCGATATCTGCTAATTCGCACTTCATACGACGTAAGAGTGTATGACCCTCAAACACAAAAATCGATAGTAGAGTTTAGACTAGGAAATGAAAACTATATCCACGATTCGGATATGAATAGTCAACATAACATGGTTGTACTTGCTACTGAAAGCAGGAACTTGTTTGTTATGAGATGGAGAGAAGATATATCGAATGACCAGGCTAGAATGTGGGAGAACTTGAGCAAGAGGCAAGGAAAAGAGTTTTGCGATGTTGTCTTTTTGTAGTTTACATTGGAATCAGGTTTTCCACAGACAACGATGAGAATAGAACCCAAGAATGCTGTAAATGAAGTTAATAATTTTCTCTAACGCGTTATTAAAGAAATTGGGCGATACTGAGGTAACTTTACTTGTCTTTTTTTACTAATCTCTTGAGTGGTTGTACGAGGTCATAGTCTAGTCGCCCTGAGGTATAATGTTTCATACCTTCTACAGCGTTGCAGGGACTTTCGATTCGTTTTGGTTTCGTTTTTTGTATCTCTTTTGCCTCGTTTTCAAGCTCTGTAATAAGCTTATTTTCCAGTTGTGGTAGGGGTTCGAAATTATTTCTACCAGATGTATAATGCATCATACCAGGAGGCGCTGGTGCCACGAGTGTGGGTTTTTCTGGGACTGTGTTTACCTTTGACTGCGATGGTGGAATAGGTGGTGTCATTGTTCGGTGTGCGTTCTTGTCCCTTTCAAACGTTACTTTTACAATTAGGATATTAAAAATATGGCCTTTTGAATGTTCTAAAGTCTCTAGACACGCTCGACATTCTTTGTTTTGTGTACTTGCATGTGCTTTAACTGAAGATTTACTATCACCTTGTTTCGGTCGAGGATACTAGCACTGTAGACGTGCGCAGATATCGTCTTTACGAGGTTTAAAAGTTATTTGCTGCGTCGCTTCACCGATTGCCACTTTTTATCCTTGTGTCAGTGCTTCAATTATGGTTCAAATTGTAAGAATCTCTCCAAAAACCCAATTTCAAATCGAAAAGGCAAATTTTTTGCGTTTGGCATACAAAAACTATCAATGACTGTACAACCTCGTGCGATAGACACAACTCACTGTGATAGAGAGCCTATTCACATTCCGGGAAGCATCCAGCCACACGGCTTGTTCTTCGCGGTAATGGGAACAGAATTTACCATTGTTCACGTGAGCAACAACATTAATCTATTTTTCGATACTACTGCAGACGATATATTGTACACAAACTTTGAAGAACTCATATCCGAGCAAGATCGAAACATGCTACTAGATAAACTGTCAAAAAGCTACGACAATATAAATCCACTCTATTTCACCGTTTGCATAGGCGCCAAAAAGGTACACTTTGAAGCGGTGTTGCATCGATCTGGAGGCTTAATAATAATTGAGCTAGAACCTTACAGTCCCAAACAATCACAAGAAATGTTCTACCACTTGGCGAAACAAGCGATTAGCCGACTACAAACTTTACCTATCGATTGCGATTTGGACGTGTTAACTGAAACGGCAGCAGATGAAGTTCGAAAGATGACCGGTTTCGATCGCGTCATGATATATCAATTCGACAGTGACGGTCATGGAGAAGTTATTAGTGAATCCAAACAATCGGAACTGGAGCCATTTTTAGGGTTACGATACCCAGCAAGTGACATTCCAAAACAAGCCCGTGTGCTATACTTGAAGAATTGGTTACGACTCATACCCAATGTAAACTATACGCCTGCGCTCATCGTTCCGAGCGAACACGCGATTACACACAATAGTATCGATTTATCACATGCTGTGTTACGTAGTGTATCGCCAATCCATTTACAATATTTGCGCAATATGGGTGTCAGTGCAAGTATGTCCATCTCGTTGATATGTAATGGACAATTGTGGGGATTAATCGCCTGTCATCATCACAGACCAAGACAATTATCATACGAAGTACGTACAACGTGTGAGTTTTTAGGTCAGATTTTGTCATGGCATATTACCAGTAAAGTAGCCCAAATGGAAAACAAAATGTTTATCCAACAGAATCAACGTACAAACGTATTACTGAAAAAGATTTCATTGGCAGATAATTGGGTTCGATGCTGCGCGCAACAAGCAAAAATACTATTAGGTATCGTGAACGCAACAGGTGCCGTTTTATTCGTGAATGGAGAGTACACTACTATAGGTCGTACTCCAGAACTCGAACAAGTCAAGACCATGATCAGTGAACTCACTCCTCACATGATCGAGAAAGATATCTTCACGACACAATCCATTAGTACAATCTTTCCACAAGCAGCCAAATTCAAAGAAGTAGCTAGTGGTGTACTAGCATTGTCATTGTTCCAGAACAATACTGATTTGCTATTATGGTTCCGACCAGAAGTTTTACAAACGATCAACTGGGCAGGAGATCCGAAAAAAGTAATCACTAGTGATGAGAAGAATTTTTTAATGCCACGTACGTCGTTTGCGTTGTATCAGGAACAAAAGAGTTTGTGTAGTTCACCATGGACACC
>JAESGV010001165.1_pt1 | contig 11214 bp, 10 predicted proteins | sample 9269781 | NCBI WGS metagenome assembly JAESGV01 (sample SAMN15741586, study PRJNA653496) | algae metagenome | isolation source: Tildeniella torsiva UHER 1998/13D and co-occurring heterotrophs from... | place: Slovakia: Slovak Paradise National Park, Hrabusice, Kosice Region | collected 2000-01-01 | reverse complement strand
TTAACGGCATGAACGAACTGTGGCGTTGTTGTTTCCATTTTCTTGTAAACAAGTTTGAACGTTCCAGCAATGTCCACTAACAGTACGCTACCTTCTGGTAGGGTTGGTGGCGGGCTAGGTGTTGGATATGGACTAATAGTATTCGTAGTTATGGCAGTTGTTGGAATAATGCTAGTTACATTAGGTTGCTTTATTCAATCACGAGGACGTAGAATGTAAGATGATTCAATGTAGCTAATGCGAGTAGATTTTTAATTTTTTTGGGAATATTTGCTCCAGTTTTCACAATTTCATTTTTTGCTGCTGCACCAAAGTATTCACTGCAATCGACGTCTGTCGATTCTTCACAAACACTGGTACGTATAGATCTCTTGCTAATAGTTACAGAGTGATATTAACTTTTTCTGGAGGATCTTCATTTTCATTGGATTAATCATATGCCTGCTAGTAGCACTGATAGGATTTCTACAAACAATATTTTTCTTACCTATTACTGGTAAACCATTAAATCCATTCAAGAATAAACAAGATTAACTTTAATCTTCCTCTTCTGTATTCTTCTTTTTTCCTTTCTTTGTCTCTGCTGCCAACTCTTCTTCTGTTAACGATCGAGTATCAGTCTTATGACTACGTACGCGATATAACCATCGTGCCAATCTATACAGTTAACACATAATGTTTGAACATACTCTTGTTTTTCCTTCTCTAATCGTACAATACCTTCAAACACTTGTACCTTGAACTTTTTCATTTGTTCTTCATATTCTGAAAACTCCAAGTTACCATGTACACCTCCATGTCTCTTGTTATATCCATCAAAATACAACAAATCAAGCATTAATCCATCACCTGGTGCAGTGGGTACTCTACAGGAATATTTTGCATTCAATGCAGAGTCAAACTCTTCTTCTGGTATAATACCACGTATTACACAAAGTGCAAATCCAATCATTTTTCTAATTTGATTATAAATAAAACTTGCACCATGTACAGTAGCTACCACTACTTCTACACCATCGATAATGATTGGATCGCTACATTTGTACTCTATAATATATCGTTGTGTATCAATGGATTGATTTACTTTTTGTTTGGTAGTAAAATTTCTAAAACTCTTTGTACCGACATATTTTGATAACAAGTTTCTGAACTTTTCAAGTGTAGGTGTATCGACACGATATGAAAAATCCAATGTAGATTCTTTCAGTTGATCAACAGTTAATAGATCTGGATTTTCTGGTTCTTCTCTTCGGACATCTGGTTTGAGTGCAAATGTAGGTATGAGGTAGTCGTATCGTCTTGCGTTACACATAATCTTTGGATTAAATGAAGCGATGACGCGTTTGTATCCGTACAAGTGAATATCGCGTGGCAAGTGTTGGTTGATTTTGTTAACAATATCTGGCTCCATCAACATTTTGAGTGAAATAAGGTTAAGAATGGCATGTACACCCTTGTCTGTACGACTGCATCTATGCCATGCAACCTTTTTCATGTCTTTGTTCTGTTCTGAAACGCCACCTGCTTTAATAATTGCCGCAAAGAGTTCATCTTCAACACTGTTTACCACGTTCGCACTGTGGTGTTAAAAAGATGTACACTTTTCATACGTATGCGCTTGCGATTGAGAACCGTGATAATTTGTACCTTCGTATCCAATAGCCAATACTACTTTTTGTTTTGGTACCTTTTTAGCACGTTTGGCTTCCGATTCTTCGGTATTTTCAACGTCATCGATTGTACGCTTATTTGTTTCTGCAAAATAAATACAGTGCATTCCCACGTACCCTCAGCTACTTTGACATCGTCTGTAGACATGTTCAAATTATTTTTCACAAGCTTGGGCTGCTTGCAAGTATTACAAACTTTCAATGCATGAGTTCACAGGTCCTATCCCCTCATCAAGATGTATCTGTGCATGCACCTGTTATAGAAACACTCGGTGACAACTATCATCGTCGAAAAACGAAGGAAAATGGAATGACGAAAGATGAGTTTAGACAAAAGTACATCGAAGCATGTCAAAAGCGCGGCAAACTAGATACACTCAAAGTAAATTTTATCGTGCATGTATAACTGTTAAGACAATGTTTAGAGCCGAGTTACTCAGTGAATTTATAAAAAGTGGAACAAGGAATGGAATAGAGTTTAGAAAACCTGAAAATCTATCGCTAAAACGACGTGGCTTGGATACCGCAATCGCTGATCATTTGAAAAAGAGTAACTACATTATGACATTATCCGTATTCGCTGCCGATGCAAAACTCAAAGATACATTGTCGTTACCGGAAAAAGATGTATTAAAAATGCTAGGAATATCCAATCAAAATCTCACAACAACTGCCGAAGGCCCATTGATGAGTCTAGTGAACTATGTAGATACTTTAAATAATCGTTCATGCTCGACCATTGCCGTTCAAACAGACAAGGGTTCCAACAGTATCGATAACGAATTGAGAAAACTAGATGAAGATTACTTGTACCAATTGGAACAATACAAACGAAAAACTGATCTCACGTTGGAAGAAAAGTTTATTCAATATCAGAAGAATGTAGATCAACGAGCGGCAGAAGAAATTGCGTCAAAAATTAAAATCTTTGAAGAAACAACATTGAACGCTACTAGGTTAGAGGAAAGTGCAAAATATAGAGAGCGATTAGCAGTGATAAAAGATGAACTAGATAAAGAGTACATGAGGAAATGTGCACGACTAAACGCACGTGAGAAACAAGTATTAGAGAAACTAGAAGTACGAGAAAGAGAACTAGATAAACTACAACATGAACATAGACAACAAATGTACAAGGAAACAGAAAAAGCACAAACAACGACACTCTATTTACAGAATGAAAAACGTGAAATTGAGAAAGAAAAGTTACACTTGGAAGAAAAGGCAAGACGATTGGATACACTTGCTACACAATGTTCAATTGATGTGAGAACAGAAGTAGCAGTACTACGAGCAAAACTAGAAAAAGAATACAATGACGCAATGGAAAAAGTAAATGTACAAAAACATCAACTAGAACTAGATCAAGCGAAATTAACAGCAGAGAAGAATGCCATACTAGAAGCACAATCGATTATGAATGATACTATTTTTGCAAAAGAAACACTACAAGAGACAGAGGAGTCATTGAAACAAGTTCGACTACACTTGGAAGAGACTAGGAAACAGAATAGACAATTAACAGAAGAGTGTGAATCACTAAAAGAGAAACTACAACGAACATTGACTGAGAAAGCGAGTACCAGTACTATTGATCCTATTAGTCTACAATATACTGGTGAACTTCGTGGTAAAAATATTGAATTGGAACATCGAATGAAACAAGCGTCAAACTATACTATTGAACTAGAACAATCCAATCGTACACTATCTGAACAAGTAGACAAGTATGAACATCAAATCAAAGAATTGAAACAAAAGATTGAAAAGACTAAACATTTGACTAGTATCGATCAAGTTGCATCTGAATTACGTGAAGAACTACAACGTGAAAAGAACAACTTTAGGAAACTAACATATCAATTCAATTTTGATTACCAACAAGTTCAACAACGACTAGAAAATGAAATGATCAAATCTGAAAAGTTACAGAGACAAGTAGAAGATGAATATTTGAAGAATCGATCATTGAGTCATGAAGTAGATATACTAGAACAACAATTGAAACAAACACAACAAGCACTTGACGCAGCGTTATCTAGAGACATACCAGATGATTATGAATCATTACGGAATACAATACCTAGGAGACAGTTACATACTCTAGATAGATTCAATGGATATAATAGTGATGATATGAGTCGAATGGATTCATTCCATCAAACAAAGAGTCGATTATACGAGTTTGATTTGGAAGAGAGGGAACTACAAACAAGAGTAGTACCAAAACACAAATATGATTCTAAGAATTTATTTGAAGGATTAGCCAAACTACAGGATACACCACTATTAGATAGTTCTACAATCTTGTACGATTCATCTCATGAGGAACCTGTAGCAAGACCATTACACAAGACATCTGAACCACAACTAACAACTCAAACACTTGTAGAGGAACCTATCCGTGTACCTACTATTACTCCTCCTGTAGAAACTAAATCAAATCCAATACTAGAACATTTTATGAATAGATATCATGAAACAGTTGATAGCCCCAAAGGAACATTCTTCACTAGTATTGATGAATATGATACTGAAACGGAAGCACGACCAGATTCAAGACAAGAACATTTGGTACGTATAAGAGAAGAGGAAGATAAGCGGAAACATGAAGAGCAAAAGAAAAAAGAAGAAGGAATAGAAGAGCTTCGAAGACTAGAGGAAGAAAAACGACGGGAAGAACAGGTTGAATTAGAAAATCATAGAAGAGAAGAGAAACGAGTTGAAGAGAATAGACAACGTGAAGAAAAGCAACGCATAGAGGAGGAACGAAGGCGTGAAGAAGAACGCCGACTAGAACAAGAGCAACGTGATGCCGAAAGGCTTCAAGAAGAACAGAGAAAGCGAGAGGAAGAACAACGGCAACAAGCAGAGGAGCAGCGAAGACGCGAAGAACAACGGCAACGTGAAGAGGAGCAAAGAAAACGAGAGGCAGAGGAACAGCAACGTCGTGAAGAAGAACGAATTCAAGAAGAACAGAGAAAACGAGAAGCAGAGGAACAACGTGAAAAAGAACGACTCAAAGAAGCACAAAAAGAATTAAGTGAGATAGAAAAGATCAAACAAGAGCTTAGGTTACAGAAAAAAATAGAAGAGAGTGTGTACGAAGGCAGTGATCATGAAGAGTTTACTGAAGAGAATGATTTTGGTGATGATGAAGGATTCTTTGCCCAAGATGATGGATTCGCAAATGAAGAAGATGAATATGGTGGTGGAGATATGTTTTCTGATATTTGAGTAAACTAGTTCTTGTCATCTAAGGCTATCGGTGATCCATACTATAATCTTGATTTTAAATCTCCACTAGGTGTTAATCGTTTTGGATCTACTAGTTTTCTATGATTGGTTAGCAATTGTATTCCTCTTACTTGGCCTTCTTTTTCCCTATACTTTTAACTGTCTTTTTGGTTGTCTTCTTTTTAACAGGTGTTTTCCTCTCACCTTGTTGTTTTGGTACTTTCTTGACTATCTTCTCTACTAGTCCTAAATCTTCTCTCTAATGTGTTAAATTGGAAATTTGTATCGTACCATAGTTTGATATTCTTTCTGATAGGCAGCCCATGCTTCACTTTGTGATAACTGTAACTCACGTTCACTCAAACTACTAGCATAGGTTCCAGAAGCACTTGCTTTTTCGATATCAAAACCAACAGACTCCAAACTCTGTATTGTACTAGCAATGTTACTAATGGATGCCACTTGTAACTTGGGTTGATATGCGGGCGATTTCACAATAGTATCTTTGATACATACTATAAAACCAGCAATTGTTTGCTTGGAATATTTTGTTTTGGTTTGATCATTGAAAAGATCCAAACTTTCTTCTGGTGCCATAGGTTTCATGCCAAACGATTCTGCAACTTGCCCATTGATGTCACACCATACGTTTATACCACTTGGGACAGATGCTGTGTTTTTATCAAACTCTTCCAGTGATGGACAAGTTGTGAACACGTGTATTTGATGCGTATGTTTGGATAAAATAACAGATGTCTTTTGTTTTGATTGTAGATCTTTTGCAAATTGACTGGTGCGCGCTAACGATAAAAAAACGAATAAAGTAAACTGTTGTTGTGATGCTTGTGTAGATGAAAACTTTGGTCTTCCTAATATGAGCGAAAGAAGATTTTTGCGACCTTGTACATCAAATGTTGGTATTTTAGCTTTTACAGGTAACGCGTCTTTGTACAACCAGTTCCACGATATGCCTTCTGTTGTCATATTAAAGTTGTTTGATGGATTACAAGAAATAATTCCTACCCTAACAAAATAATTTACATTTTATTAGCATGTTTGACAAATAAGGCTCTCATGCTAACAATAAACTTTTGGAAATTGTTGGTCTTGTTCACTTGTTCCAATACTCGTGAATAATCAACTTCTGGTGTACATTCTCTAACTTTGTTTGTTAGTATAGGATGATTAAGCACTTACTTTCATATGTATTCAAATACACTCTAACACAGAATGAATAAACCGTGTTTGGCGCTTTGCGATCTATTGCCACGAAACTGCAACGTAGCCAGTTACCATTTTCAAATTTAAACTGAAGACCAAAGGTTCTCTCGAAGAGTGGTAACTCACTGCGATGGTTGGATTGTGCTGCTCGTCGTTGTTGCAAGTCGTGGTGCACTTGCTTCTCATGTGCGATCTCTTGCTCTATTCTGTGTATTTGTTCTTTCATTTGGTTCAACTTTTCTGGTAGTTGCGTTTCGTGGCTCTGGAATGTTCGTATCTTTTGTGTCAATTGTTCTTCTTTTAAATAATCTGCACGTAGACGTTCCTCCATTTCTTTTCGCTTCAACACTAACACGCCATGTTGTTTTGTGAGTTCCTCTATTTTTTGGTGGCATTGTTCGATGCTGGCTTCTTGATTTATTATGTAACTATCTAGTTGTTCGGATTGTTGCGCTGCCCAAGTTTCCAAGTGGTTTGTGATTGCGTCTAGTTCTTTAGATAAATCGTTAAAGCTTGTTGCTGTCTGTTGGATGATTGAAGTCATGTTGTCACAAAATTTGCATCTAACGGTCAAGTTTGGCGCCAAGCGTGGATGTTACAAATTTTGTGAAATCTGTTTGGGCTGTGATCAATTTGATTTACCTCCGATCAATCAAAACAAATTTTCTCCCATCAAATGAAGGGTCATCTTGTTGTGCTGCTCTCGTTAGCTGCGTATTGTGTCGCTGTGGAGCTTAGCGTACACAAACACTACCAGGATACCAATGTAACTCTGCTAAGTAAGTGATAGCTAGTGAAATGCTCACCATGTCCAGTCAAAGCTATGGGATATCCAGTAGAACAACATAATGTAATAACAAAAGACGGCTACATTTTGTCTGTACAACGAATTCCACATGGTATTAAAAGTGGACCATCCCACTCTCCAAAACCTGTCATATTTCTACAACATGGCTTACTGGATGCCTCTAGTACTTGGGTGAACAACTATCCAAACGAGAGTTTAGCATTCATTTTAGCGGACCAGGGATACGATGTTTGGTTGGGCAATGTAAGAGGCAATAGGTATTCATCTGGCCATACAAAGCACTCAAGAAATTCTGATTCGTATTGGAGATTCTCGTACGACGAGATGGCGCTTATTGACTTACCTGCAATGCTGGAATACGCACTAGAAAAGAATGGCAACATCCAGTTAGAAGCCTATATAGGACACTCACAGGTATGATAAAGTATTGTATATAACGTATAGGGAACAGTGATGGGCTTTGCCTGTTTTTCCACTCCTAATTGCTCTGTTGATGGAACATTTAGCTTGTCAACGAAGGTAAAGTCATTTGTCGCTCTAGCACCTGCTGCATTTGTTAGTCACGTAGCTGCACCCATGTTTCGATTACTAGCAAAAACTCACGTGGATAAAATCTTCCAATGGTTCGGAATCCAACAGTTCTTCCCCTCAACAAACTGGTTCGAGAACTTATGCCACAACTATGTGAAAAGAGACACCCTATTTTAGAAACCATATGCTACCATGTTCTCTGTGCGTGCATGGGATGTGATAGTATGGCTAAGAATCTAAAGTAAGAATTTAACTTCTTTCTAACAATTAGCCTTACTAGGCTACAAGTGTACATGCACGAATTACCAGCTGGCACCTCCACTCAAAATATAGTTCACGTAAGTAAAATTTAGTCTTCTAACAAATGTAGTGGAGTCAAGCAGTGGAATTCGATTTGTTTAGAAAATACGACTATGGATCAGCTAAAGCAAACAAACATCACTACGGAACCGAAAAACCACCAAGATACGATTTGGATAACTTGAATGTAGATACATTCATTTACCATGGTGGTCAAGATAAGTTGTCTGATCCACAAGACGTCAAAGATTTTATACGATTGTTGCCAATGCAGCGCCTCAAGAAGGTTAGCTGGCAAGAGACGTACGGTCATATGGATTACGTGTGGAGCTTTAGGGCAGCTCGGGATGTATACGAAGACGTAGTACATGAGTTAAGAAATAAACTGTAATAATGTTAATAGTAATGAAACTTGCAAACAAGTTTTAAAAAAGTTTTATTTTCAAAAAGCAAATGCTTGCCCACTGTTTCTTGACTGCATTGTTTCTTGACTCGCCTGAAGCCTTTAGTTAACAACAAACAGTAATATCATTAATAATACTTGTTGCATGGCTCCATACACATTTGAGTTTGCAAAACGTAGGTTAGCTTGGGAGCATTACTGCAATTACCATAACACATTCTCAAAAATCTTTCCATGTCATATCTTTCTTCGTCAGTATACTGTAGATTAAATACGTCTTCAACAGTGTGACTGGCCATAGAAACTTGGTGATACCCTCTATTATCGACTTCATCAGAACACTCGTCTTTCCAGTCAGATGGTATCTCATAATAGTGATCACCTGCTTGTTGAGATATAGCTAGTGCTGTATTGTGACGAATATTCGCACAACTATAGTTCAAGTCGTGAGCAATGTAAATGGAAATAGGAAATGTGTTCTGGATACTTTTCTGAATGTGACAGAAAAGATTCTTGATTTGTGGTGTAGTGAGTTCTTCTAAGAATTTGTGCGCGAGCCATCTATACTTTGCTTTAATGTGTTTGTTCGTTGCTGCAACATAATCTTTTTGTTCAGGTATTGTCCAAAATGAATCGCTTGCCTCCAATAAATGGAAAACAGTTGGGTTAATCAGTGTTACGTTGAAAACATCGCGAACATCTTTCATAAAAGGTATTACGTGAATCCATGCTTCTGCTGGGATTTGTGTATCTGATTGTTCTACACGACGCTTTTTCACTGGTGGTTGTGCTGTATGTTGGTCGTCATCGTAGTCTTCTTCCTCATCCTCTTCCTCAAAACGTGAAAGAATCAATTCATCATAATTTGTTTTGTTCGTTTGTCGTAAATAAAACTGCAATAATGCAGCCAAAAGTGCTAAAAAATGCCATCGCTTAACGGCTACGCCATAAAAAAACTCTGCAGATGCACGGACGTCAAACAGAGGTGTTGCCATTGTAGTGTTTCTCACTCGTCAAAGTCAATAGGTCAATTTATAAACCAACAACACAAAACACTACGTATGAAGGCTTGCAGTTAGATTTTCTCTCATTGTAACTGGTCACTGACGTCCTGTAGTCGTAGTGGACTAGTATTTTATGACCAGCATGCACAAGTACTCCATACCGCCTGGTTATACATTGCTCAATACAACTCCTATCTCCAGCGAACAGGAGTACGATATTATTACTCTCCATTGTCGGCGTAATGATGATTCAAAAGAAGTGTCACTTCGATTCACAACCAACGAAACGCTAAAAGATTATTTTGTCGCTAACGTGGAACAAGACCATCGTGTACTGGCGCATATTCAACACACGATTGGTACCGACTCGTTTTCGAATTTGTTTTGGGACAATCTAGTGATTATAGAACACGAAGATGTTATAATGAGCGTAAAAGAGTATACTAGTACATTTATTTTATTGGACCGGTATATACGAGAAAAAAGATTAACAGAGAACGAGTTTCTACAAGTCGCGCTAAAAATGGTGAAACTATTAGGACTAATACACAAGTGTAATATCGTATGTGCCAACTTGACGCTGAATTCGTTTTTTTATGACCCAAAGAGTGGACATGTTCGGCTGTTAGATTTTGGGAGTTGTGAGATACTCTCAGCAAAAGTCAATTTTGTACCATTTTCACCATTCGCTGCACACTTTGAGAAACCAGAACAATGTTACTATATTGCACGTATGTTGATTTGTTCTATTACTAACATCTCTTAGCCGAAATAACAGGGAGAAATCAACAAGATATTTATGCTTCCACTGATATATATTCACTAGGTGCTATCTTTTATCGGCTATTATACGGGAAACCACCGTTTCAGTACTCAGAACCTCTGCAAATTATTAACGCGCACTTGTCAGAAACACCATTACTCAAAGATACACCTATGGAACGGATTATTGCAAAAATGTTAGCGAAAAACAGAGATGATCGATACAAGAGTTGTTTACCAATTCAATTAGACTTGGAAAATTGTTTAGAGAGTAAGAATATCGAAACTCAAGTGTTAAATGAAGTATTCACAATACCGAACAAGGTATATGGTCGTTCATTTGATGTGTTTGATAAAGCACTTGCAAGAGTACAGAAAACAAAACAAAGTGAAGTTGTAACGATAGGTGGACCAATTGGAATTGGAAAAACAGCAACATGTATAGAACTATATCGACGTACACTGAGTAACAATCGAGTTTTTGTATCGATGGGTACTTATGAACACAAACTAGCACCACCGTATAGTGGATTAATTTCTGCTATAACTAGACTCGTGTCACATATATTGGAAAGTGGAGTAGACTACAAATCAAAACTATTAACAGCGTTACGTGGGAATGGAATAATACTAACGCAACTAGTACCAGAACTAGAGTACATTATCGGGTCACAAGAGTCACAATATAATTTATATTCAGAAGAAGCGTATCAACGAATAGAATCTGTTTTTACAGATTTCTTTTCTGTATTCGATAGACCACTAGTGTTAATTTTGGATAATTTACACTTGGCTGATTCTAATTCGATACGACTGTTAACCAGTCTCATTCACAAAACAAAATCGTTATTGTTGGTTGGAGCCCACAGAGATACTATTTCACTTGGAAGTACAACTTTCATACTAGCACCACTTAGTGTTGATCATGTCAACAAACTAGTGAGTGAAACACTGGGGAGAAAAGAATCAGAAACTGTAGAGTTGGCAGGGTTTATCCATACACGAAGTCAAGGTGTTCCATTTTACACAAAAGAAGTATTTTTTACCATGTTCGTTGATGGACTAGTGTATTTTGGTTCCAAGTGGAAATGGGATTTATCACGTGTAACTAGTTTCGATATCAAAGCAAGATTGGAAAAATATTCACAACAAGTTCAAGATTGGATCAAAACAGCATCGTGTTTGGATACTATTACTGTCAAATTGATATCAAAAGAACCAGAAGAACAAGTTTATAACGGATTGAAAATGGCAACAAGAGAAGGATGGTTAATCGAA
>JAESGV010001164.1_pt1 | contig 11222 bp, 10 predicted proteins | sample 9269781 | NCBI WGS metagenome assembly JAESGV01 (sample SAMN15741586, study PRJNA653496) | algae metagenome | isolation source: Tildeniella torsiva UHER 1998/13D and co-occurring heterotrophs from... | place: Slovakia: Slovak Paradise National Park, Hrabusice, Kosice Region | collected 2000-01-01 | reverse complement strand
TTTGCATTTCATCTTCAGTTGCTTTTTTGTGTACGTGTTGTTTTGTAGAACCAAAGATGGCATCTTGGAGTAGTGGTTCAATTTGTTTCAATATGGAACGAATCAAATTGAAATAGCAAGTCTTGAGAAGTTGACATAAACTTGTTACGAACTCGATTTGCCATTCGTGGGAATTAGTTCCTTGTGATAGATAATCAGGTGGTAAAACGATGGGTTCTTCTGCTGCGTGAATTACCGCTTTCAAATCAATCTCTTCTCCGAATTCGTTTTCCATAATCTTTTTCACAGTGTCTGCGTCGCATGCAAAAGACCATTTATCGGCTGCATTACCCTTGACCAAGTGTAATAAACGATACATGACATTTGTCCAGTAACATTGTACAGTGACATCTTGTCTATCGCGTTCGATCGAGTATTGAATAGCCGAAATGACATTCTTGGCAAAACGATCGGATTGTGTAGCGGCAGTCCATTCGTGTAAACAATTGTATAACGTTTTGAGTGATGCAGGTACGTAGGCGACAGTTGTTCCCTTGTCACTTGCCTTGATAGTACTATTGTGTTTGTACTTGTGTGACTTTTGTGTTTTCACGTTGATGATAGGACTACTCTTCACTGGTGATACATACAATGGTTGTGCAAGAATGATCGATTGATCAATTACAAACCGTTCCAATTGTTCTTGTACTGATGTTTGTGAGGTGGTGGCAACGACGACTGGTGTAGCCACTTCGACAACTCGTGACGCTTGTACTTGCAACTCTTTGACTTGTTCGCGTAGATCGGTAACAGTTGATTCTAGTTCCGTCTTTGCATCGATTGACTCGTCCAATTGTCCTTTTAGTTCTGCTCTTTGACGATTGGCAGCAACGAGTTGTCCTTGAAGTTTGGAAACTTGATCATTTTCTTGTTGACCATTGTTATCTAATTGCGCGCGTAGCGTTTCAATCTCTTGTTTGCTTGCATTCCATTTCTCAATTGTCGATTGGTTATTTCTATTCAATTTCTCTATTTGTCGTTCCAAATCCTTCTTTTCACCTTCTAATTGTTTCACAACAATATCACTCTTATCGACCATATCGTCATCGACGTTTGCTAGCGCTTCAACTTCCTTGTGGAACAAATCACTCTTGAGTTTATCAGTTAATCGCTCAACTTCCTTCTTGCTATACTCTTGATCGATAATTAGCGAATTCACTTGTTGCAAAAGTGATTTACACTTTTCGCTCAATTCACCATTCTCATCTTGCAGTTGTATAACTTTGTTTTGTGCAATTGTTGATTGTTCCAACTTGTGTTTCAATTCTGTGATTTGTGTTTCTAAACGATCTCGTTCATCATTTCCACCTCTTTGTTTCTTTTCCAAATCTTGTTTATCCGTTGTCAATTTGGAAATTGTTTGTTGGAGTTCGATCATCTTGCCATTCAACGAGTCGACATCTTTGGTTCGTTTATCTTTTTCGCTTTGGATACTGTTTTCCAACTCTTTTCTTGATTTTTCCCAAATAGTTCTTTCCGATACTAATTGTTTCAACTTTTCATCGCTATCTTTTTCGGTGATTGTTTTCATTTTTCTGTTCCAATCATCGCGTTCTTTGATGTGTTCTTCGTTGACCTTTTTCACCAAATCTTGTTCCTGTTTGAGTTGTTTCTTCACTTGTTCTATATTTTGCAAATGATCATCTTGTTGTTCTTTAATTTTTTGTTGCATCGACTTGAGTTCATCTTCTAACTCTTTTGTTTGTTTCTTCGAGTGTGATAAATTGTCATTCCATTGTAACTTTTCTTCTTCGTGCATTTGAACGAGTTTCTTATTCTCTTGTTCTAATTTTTCTTTTGCATTTTCTAGTGATGTAACTTGTCCACTCAAATCAGGAACTTGTGTAATACTCATTTGTTCCTTACTTAATTTCTCAATTCTCTTTTGTTGTTCGTTATACTCTTTGTCAAAATTGGATTGAAGTTTGACCTTCTCTTCGTGCAATGATGACAACTGTTTTTCCAAATCTTTGATCTTGTTAGAATCTTGTTTGTTCTCGAGATCAAGCTTTTTGATTTTCTCTTCACGTTCCGAAATTGTCTTTTTGAACTGTTCGACTTGTTTGCGAGAGTCATCACGTTCTTGTTGTGCCTTTTTCGCGTTTTCTTGTTCTTTTTGTAACGACTGGTTGGCTTGTTCAATCTTTTTGGCAAGTGAATCATTCGTATTATTCAACTCTTTGATCTTGTTCTCAAGTGCAAGTAAATCTTTGCTGTTGTCAACAACCACAGTCTTCTCAACAATTTTTTCAACTGGTGCAGGTGCAACTATCTTCTTTTCTTGCTCTTGTTTGAGTGCCAATTTTGCTTCGTCAACTTGTTTGCTAAGAGCATCATTTGCAGATGTAAGTTCTTTGATCTTGTTTTTCAATTCAGTTAACTCTTTGCTATTGTCAACTACAGGTTGCTTCTCGGAAGGTACAACTGTAGGTTTGCGTGGAGCAATAGTTGGTGGTTGGACCATGATTTTTTGTGGTTCTGGTTGGACAGTAATCTTTTGTGGTTCAGGTTGCACGGTGATCTTTTGTGGCTCTGGCTGTACGACAATCTTTTGTGGTTCTGGTTGTACAGTTTTTGGTGGGCTTTGTGGAGTAGTTGTTGTTGAAGTACCATTTGCTTCGGCATCTCTTCTGCTGAATGCTTTTGCTGCCCACTCTTTGACAAAATCAGTACGTGATGGAGCACTAACTTTGACATTAATAGGGGATGAGAATGTTGGCGTTTGTGGAGTTGTTTGTGTTGGTGTACCGAATGTCTTCGTTGGTGAAACAGTTGCCGATACTGGAGTATTGTTTGGTGTGACTGGAGTAGTCTGTGTTGTTGGTTGTGTCACAGGTGTCACTGGCGTTACTGGAGTTGATGTTTGTGATGGTGTAGAAGGTTTTGCAGAAGTTAATCCCAATAGTTGCGCAACTTCATCTTCAACACTCATGTTTGGTTTTAACCCAGCACTGCGTGAACTGGAGAAATACTATAATATTAGTATGTTAAAAATCAAACATACTTTGAACCACTGGAATAGTTGCATCTGAATACTCTTAGGTTCTGGCGATGATAGTTTCAAATCGTCGACTTCCAAATATTGTGTGATACCTAGAGTATGTTCCGCAATATCAAACGCTAGCTTTGCATTCTTCTCTGGTTCGTTTGCTGATAGTTTGCTAAAGTCCAGCAAATCAGGTCTGAAGTGGTGGATAATAGCACAGAATGCAAGACCATCTTTCCACGATTTTGAAAAGTTACCAACTAGAAGGTCAGTATTTGTGACTTGGCATACCGGCAACACCGTTGTACCCTTGTGTTACTTTTTGGCACCACTTGAGTAACTCTTGACCCTTGTCATCCTTCTTTGGTGGCATGATCGTGAGAGATGATTTTGTTTGGAACCTAATCGTGTCACCAGTCAGGAGTTACAATAACGCATTCCAAGAGGCCGTCTAGCGTATTTGCTTAAAGTTTACTAGGTACTGCTAAGACTTGTGCTCGGTGATACTAGAGGCGACCAGCATACATGTATGGCAAAAGTAATTTAGTTAAATAATATCTTTTCTCCTTTCTCTTCGAACCATGGCATAAACTTCTTGACTAATATCTCCTTATGGTCGAAAGCCATTTCTTTGTTTTTCAAAACATCATCAAGATCCATAAAATCTGCTTTAGCAGCGTCATCGCCAAATTTCAAGTCTTTTAGATTGTCTTTCTTCACTTTTACTGCGTAAACAACAGATACTGTGATTGTTAGAAATTATATAGAGAAATTACCAACGTGACTTCTTGGATCTCTGTTTGGATCTCCTGCTACTGCAATTAAATGTGGTGGAGCCTCGCCAATAAGATTCGTTTCCTCTTTTAGTTCTCTAACACAAGCAACCTCTAATATTATTATATCTAATAATTAAAAATACCTGGATCTTCTCCATTATCTACAAATCCACCTGGAAATGCTAGTTTTCCTTTAAATGGATTGTTCTTTCTTTCGATTAATAAAATCTCATTCTTATTGTCGTCGCTCTTTCGAATTACGATTGCGTCTGTACTGAGCGAAGGATTGCGTTGTTTCTTTTCTGTAGACATGTATCTAAATGCTGTTGTAGATCTCGAGAACAATAACACTGAACTGCGGAATTGGTTTGTTCTGCAAAGCATGCAAGTTGGTCTTGTAAATAGAACCAACTTGGAGTAAAAAATGGCAAGCGAAAGAGGTACGATAGTAGACCTCAGTAGAAGAGACTCTCCTCGTAGTCCAAAAAACACCACTTACGATACAGACGAAAATACAGCTTCATCGGTAGTGAATATAGGTGCTACACCTTTGCATGATGATATAGAACACGCTGAATATCCTAGACGAACTGGGCAAGAGATGTTTCAAAGTTATGCGGCCAAGAAAAAGTATGTTGATCTTGGATTCTAATAGTCAGCCTTCGAAAAGTACGAATATTACTTCTGATTACCGGAATTGTCGTTGCTGTAGTATTATTAGTTATCATTGCGTTCATGTTGGTTCCTCGTATTATTAATTATACAGTGAGGAGGAATTTATCCTGCTCTTTTAGTGCTGTTATGCTTGGTGTTGGCGGAGGACTAACAGAAGAGAATTTATCTGGTGTTCTTATCAGTAGGGGTAGTAACAACAGATATATTGCTTTGGACGCTGGCTCTTTACTCTATGGAATTCGAAGATTCCTTATTGGTGTAAGCATACAAACTATTTACTGATTTTCCAGGAAGGCTTAACTTATACAACAACTGCCAGTTCGAATTCTAACTTGTATTTCCCTTTCCCAGGATATGCTTCTCGTGATGTACAACGAGCAGGCTACCTGATTAGAAATCACGTTTTTGCATATTTTATTGGACATCCTCACTTGGACCACGTTGCTGGATTGGTTTTGAATTCACCACAAGATTATTTTGATGGAGCAGAGTATGTTATTTTGTTAAATAATAACCATGCTAGTGGTACTCCGGCAGATGATCGACCAAAAGCAAAAGCGATTGTTGGATTACCAAGTACATTATCGGCACTAAACAACAACGTATTCAATAACCAAGTATGGCCAAATCTACCACAAATTACACAACGATACGAATACCGTGATGTTACTACTCAGAACGAATACCATGTGAACGACCTTTTAGGATTCACCACTGGTCATATTTTCAACGAAGCTTTTGATGACGTTGCAGTGAAATTTTTCGAAATATGTCACGCAGATGTTTTATCAACAGCATTCTTATTTACAGCCAAGAACGCCACCAACACAGAAAGACAAATTTTGTACCTCTCTGACACAGGTTTATCAGCACCAGTTGGAAACGTAACATGTGACTGGCGTGACAAACTCAATGTGATCTGGAAAGATCCATCATTGAATGTGAGACTATTAACGTATGTACTTGACATGAAACTAACGTTCATAGAGGTGTTTTTGTTGAAGTGTCGTCAAACGATGAAACTTCGGATCAAGCACTGTTTGGTCATCTTAGACCTGCTGATTTGATGACAACTTTAAGTGATTTGAAAGCAGCTCAATCGATAACAGATTTATCAGGTTTAAGAGTAATAATACAGCATATCAAGCCATCGTTTGATGCCGGAGACGATCCAAAAGACGTAATTGGGAAACAAGTTCAAAAACAAGCAGAAAAGTATGGAATCAATGCTCAATTTTTGTTCCCAACACAAGGAGACTACCTGTGTTTATAAATCTATTTATTAAATGTAAATTACTGGTTGTGCTCGCCATCTTCAAATTTGAATTTTGTAAATAGAAACGTCAAATATCAAAAGTGACACAACGCCAGTATTGCACATGTACCCACATGACGAAAGTGACGATGAAGATAATGTCGCCATTGAAGAATACGACAAGGACATGTCTGCGCCAATAAGCAAGCTCGTTCAAGACCATTTACGCGACTCCCTACGATTGAGCAGAACTATTGTTTCTCCAGAAGGCGACGATGACTCACCACGACACGAACCCTTTATCATCGAAAACAAAACTACTGGTGGAAAATATAGAGTTTATCCACATTCAAAATTCAGAATGAACAGTACAGAGTACTCACCGAGTCAATCAACACCATGCAGTCGATTTATCTACGAAGCCGAAAATATTACAGACCCACAACAACCACATGCTGTCTGCGTGATAGCACAGTACGTTGCAAACGACTCGGAACTGGAAAATTACAAAACACAAGCAACCAAGTTTGTTGCACTCGAACCACATGAGAATGTAGTTCAATACATTGACGCCATACTCGTACAGCACGATAACCAACACATATTTTACATGGTCACAGAGTACGTTTCTTTTACTTTAGTTCTAACAAACAGTTCATGCGTATTGATGAATCGTATTATAAAGCGAACAAAACTAGAAGGAAAGAAGTTTTCTCATCAAATTCTTTTAGAATGGCTCAGCCAGTTAGCATCAGGACTCGCTCATCTACACTCGCATGGAATCTTACACGGAAACTTGGACCTAAATAGTATATTCTACTCGCGTGAGTCACAGAACATGCGAATAGGAAATATGCAGTTCCAACAAGATGGAAATAATCCCAACAAGTTTGTACCTCCATCAAACACTCAATCAACTGGTAATGAATTCGTGATCATTAACAGACCACCAAACGCACAACGATTCGAAACAGGAGAAGGTGAAGGTGTATACGACGCGCAAGCAGAAGTGTGGGCATTTGGAATTCTTATCATTTCTATTATCACCATGAAGAACTTACCAGTGATCGTTCACGCTGCTAATGACATCGATTTTATGGATTTACTATTTCTCAAAATCAGCAAACAGTACAATGAACGTTTGGCAGATTTCATTCGTCGAGCGATCGCGCAAACAGTGAGCATGTCAAAAATGGTTGATCAATTGAAGAATCTAAAGCGGTATCACATGTCTTCCAAATCAAAATCAAGTACAAACACTTCATATGTTGATTCTTTGCAATCAAAATCGGCTCGTGATATACTTGGTGGTATTGATGGACTTTCTGCCAAATTTGCAGATAACAAGGGTGACGAAGAGATAATAGCGCTAACAGGTGGAGATGGTCCTGCAGTCGCAACAAGTCTAATTGTAGCAGGTATGAGTGATTTTATCGTTTACTGATTGTAATAGGTAGAAATGTTGCTTCCTATGTTGCAAAATACAAACTAAAACCAAGATTCTCACTTGGTCTATTCAGTTATTTGGATAAAAAACGGAGAAAGAAGATCACTGTGAACATTTGGGCAGTGAAATCGGAATACCCAGATGATGACGATTTTGGGGAACTAGATGTCAATTCTGTACTAGAAGATGACGACGAATACGATATTCGACATATGAGAGGAAAAATCAAAGATTATGAAATTTTAGGTTTAATAGGAAGCGGTGCTCAAGGAAAAGTAAGATACTTTTAATCGTGTTAACAATATATAGGTTTATAGAGCAGTACATAAACGATCTGGTGTAATCTTTGCTATTAAGAGAATACCAATGGTGGACCATAGAGATATTCAAATTGCATCGAAAGAAATTTCACGCATGTTCGAGTTGGACAAAGTTGACAATATTGTGAAAATTCAGAATTGGTTCTTATATTGTGATGAAAAGAATGGATCAAATGATATGTGGTATATTAACATTGTTATGGAGTTTTGTGACGGTGGTGATTTACGAAAAGTCATTGCTGATCATCGACGAAAAGAATTAAAATTTAAAAATAGTGTAAGAATGTCAACAATTATTAACAAAATAGGTCGTTAGAAAGTGGTTGAAACAGATAACTTCTGGATTGCATTTGATTCACAAAAAGAATGTCATTCATAGAGATGTAACACCCAAGAACATTTTCCTAACCAAAGGATCCGAAAACACTACATCGATAGACGATTATGACGTCAAAGTAGGAGATTTAGGATTATCCATCAAGATTGAAGAATTAACAAAATCCATCGCAACGGATGGAACACTGCGATATGCATCTCCACAACAACGTAACGGAAAGAGATACTCTACCGCTGCTGATATTTGGGGTTTAGGTTGCGTTGCTATGGAAATCATCACTCTACTTGAACATGTCGATTTTTACAATGAATTAACAAAAGATGTCGAATGGGTGAGAAAAACACTTGCTCCATTTGAACAATTTTATGATGAAAAGTTGATTCAATTTGTTCATAGAACACTAGTTATCGATCAAAAAGATAGAGCAACTGCATCAGAGTTGTTATCACTTTTAGAAGAGGAAGAAGATAACGTAGTTAGTGATTTGGAAAATGGAGAGAATGATATCTTTCCGGATGAAGAAGGGTTCCCCGAAGATTTGGAAAACTCTTCGTCGAACAAGCATCACTCTAAAGTGTTAAACGTTGGTTCGTTTGATTCATTTGTAAGTGAAATGGATTTTGAACACAAGTTGAGACAAGAGGCTGTTGAACAAGCGTTATCAGAGACAAGTAGTACGAGTTCAAGTACAGTGAAAGAAAACCATCCATTCCCTGTAAAAGTGGGATTTGAACAACGGCTGCATGTGCTGTTGCAGAAACCACTGTTAACGTGGACTTCTAGCGATGTCGGTCTTTGGTTAATGTGTGTAGATATGGGAAGATATACGGAAAACTTTGTTGCTCAGGAAATGAACGGAGCAGCTATCAAGTACATGAAAATGGAACATCTTTCAATGGTGGGTGTAAGAACACTAGGCCATCAAATACAAATTTATGAGCTTATACAGCAACTGATCAAGTATCATCAATAAACTATGACTCATTTATTCGGAGCGTACTCGGTCACAATTCCTTTGTTTTGAGATGGCAGCATTTCTGCTGGTGTAAATCCTTTCTTGTTCTTTTGCGAAAACAAATGTTTGCTACGGACATACTCGTAGCTCATCAGCATACTTATCATTAGCTTTGGCAATGGCTTTTGTTGACCACTTGTTGTTTCTTTGTTTGTTGCCATCAAACAGATCAGTGCATACCTGTTACATAAAAAGTGGAGTATGTTGTTGTTAAATATTGGCTCAGGAGCTATTACTAGATCTAACATGTCTTCTAGCTTTTGTTGCTGCTTTGGTAGAAGAGTAAATAGATACTGCAGTATATTGCTCTTCCTGTAATGGCATAGCATTTGGACTGTACTGCAATTTACAGTGAAATCGCTTGGTTCTGTGCTACCTGCACCTACCTGACACATATGTTTCAAAAACTCTTCCTTTTGTTGTTTTGAGAGGGTCCCAATGATAGAGATAATCTCTTCTTGATCCATGCTCATGTCGTTATGTATGGCAACTTGAATTTGCTTTGCACTGAGTATATTCGAGTTACTCCACTCTGATGCGGCAAGCTTCAACGCAAGATGATACTGCTCGTGCTCAAACGCATCTACAGCCAGTACTTTGCCATAGAGTTGAGCGTTGTTCTGTAGTAACATCTTGACTACAGCAAATCTACCCGTTTCTATCGCCATCTCTAGTGCAGTGCGCTCTTGCTTGTTCTCTGTATCAACAATTGTTTTCATGTTGATGTACGCTTCAAAATCATCGCTCTTATCTCTCACTGTCCTCATAAACACTATGATCCTGGCTGTTCCTATGTCTTGTACCAACAATTGATGAAGTATCGTTGGTGAACCTGGAACACCAGTATCTCTTTGTTCCAAATTTGGCATACCCAACCCTAACAAAAACTTGCAAATATGTGTATCATAGAGTTCTAAGCGAGCTAGGTACTGCACCACTCCAATAGCATTTGCAACACCTGCAGAGTGGTGTGCCAAATCTCGAAGTGAACGCCCGTTTTTTTTGATAAATTTTTCGTTGTTTGCATTTCTAGCACATAACAACAGAAATGGTAGAATACCATTGTTATCACATACAGAGTTTAGAGCGTCTATATCGTCAATATCAAATAGCCCTCTTGTTTGGTAATAGTGAAGAAGAGTTTGCCCAGTACTATCTCGAAGAGAAAGAGGTTCGACATCCAGCACTCGAAACGTGTCATAAACATTGAAAATACTCCTTTGATCATACAAATTCGATAACACACGCTCCATAAATGGTCCATTGTTGAATGTATCTAGTTTGCATCCACTATCTAGTAATAACTTGAACACGCTTTCTGGAACTTTGCGTAAAGGTAATAGTGCAAGTGCTGATAGACCATCTGCGTTTCTCGAGTTGGGGTCAAACTTGCATGTCTCGATCAAAAATTGGAGGTATGGTTCGTTTATAGATGAACGCTGCACAGAATGTAAAAACAAGTTCTCCTTGCGTGGTCCCAGTTCCAATTTTTGAATCCAATCTGTGCCATACTTTGTGTGAAACACTTTGATCATGAGTTTTGGTGGAAGATTAGGTGGATCAAATGGAATAGCCTCAACGCACTTGAGCAACAGTTCATCACTGAGTTGGATACTATCCAGAATATAGGCAACCAACGTAGGTAATCCTCTCTGCACATAGTGCTCGATCAAATGTTTTCCGTTGATTTCAACATCTAGTGATAATCCATATTTTACAAACGTTTTAAGAATATTCAAGTGGTTGTGCTGTAGAGAAAACTGTAGTCTTAAATCATGTTTTCCATTATCAATCATACCATCTTGATCTCCTATTGTAAGTAACTCTGGGTGTAGATCAAGTATCGTTTCAACAAATTGATGATCTGCGTCGGCATATGGTAATTGTACTAATCGATGCAAAGGGTTAACACACCCTTCTACGTAGGCAGGGGCTCCTATGCTGGTGTAGAAATCTATCAATGCGGTATCTCTAGCGATGATAGCGTGACCCAATAGAGTTGCAACTACGCCCGAAATCCCAAACTTTTCATTCAGATCAAACGGTAGTGAGTGTTTGATTATTCTTTTCACTGTGTTGATTGCCATAGTAGTGTCACGTATATAGTTTATCTGAGTAGGAGTTGGAACTGGAATTGTAGTCTCTTCGCCTGACTCTGCAGCTTTTATGAGCTCATCCATCAAGTACTATGCGAGTTAGTATCTGTGTATAATACGTACTTCAAAGTGTATAACATTTAAAGGGCTTAGAGCGGCATCAATAATGTTTGCGTTACTTCCGATCATAACGTAACCAACAGGAAATCCATCGCGCTTCGCTCTGTTAATATAGCCGATAACATTCATCGAATGGTTCTTGTCTGTGATTATCAA
>JAESGV010001163.1_pt1 | contig 11226 bp, 14 predicted proteins | sample 9269781 | NCBI WGS metagenome assembly JAESGV01 (sample SAMN15741586, study PRJNA653496) | algae metagenome | isolation source: Tildeniella torsiva UHER 1998/13D and co-occurring heterotrophs from... | place: Slovakia: Slovak Paradise National Park, Hrabusice, Kosice Region | collected 2000-01-01 | reverse complement strand
ATGATAGTGGAGGATACCAACGACTTGTTGATGTACAAGTAATCAACGATGGAATAGGAGTTGACTGGGTCATAGTTACATGTGTCTACTATCAAGGACTATTGAACTATGTTAACATCATGACACTGGTGTCAGGACTATGTAGTATCGCTACACTAGTCATCACTGTCTTTATTTCCATCTTGTTTGGATGTTGCATTACGAAACCCATACACAAGGTTTCTAGAGATATGATGAAGATAGCCAAGGGAACATTCGACAGTGATACCGAGAGTGATCCAATGAAAATATTCACTCTTCGAGAGTTTAGAGAAATGTCAGATTCGATGGCACAGATGAGAATGGGATTAAGAAACTTTGAAAAGTACGTACCTGGAGATGTTGTTAGAGAGATGTTGAGAAAGAACGCTGGTGTAGAACTAGGCGTACAACCACGTTTCTTAACGATCATGTTTTTGGATATTGCAAATTTTACAACAATCACAGAAGATATGGAACCACTACAGCTAGTCAAGTTAATGTCATCGTTCTTTACTGAAATGTCACAAGCAGTGATGCAAACTGGAGGAACAGTTGATAAATTTATAGGAGATTGTATCATGGCGTTTTGGAATGCACCTTCAGAGGTTGCATCTCATGAAATGCGTGCAGTTGATGCCACGATTGACATGATGAGACGCATTCAAAACATGAACAAGGAAAACCCAAAATTACCACTTGGTATTCGTATCGGTGTACATACTTCGCAATGTCTGATAGGAAACGTTGGTTCACCTGCTAGAATTAATTACACTGCACTAGGAGATGGTGTTAATTTAGCTAGTAGATTAGAAGGAATCAACAAGCGATTTGGTACTACAGTATGTATAGGAAATACAACATATGAAGCTATTGGTGAAGTCTATCTATGTAGATGGTTAGACTATGTTTCAGTAAAAGGAAAAGAAGAGGCGTTAGACGTCTATGAGGTTATTTCTAGACAGGAGAACGCATCAGAGGAAACCAAGGAATGGTGTGCGTTGTACAACAGTATGAAAAACAAACTTCACGAAAGAGATTATGAATCAGTACGGCGAACATGTCAAGCGATACTTGAAACAGCGCCAAATCGACTGCAAGTTAGAAACGACAAACCCGCTGAGCTGTTACTGCAAAGGCTTAACGTTGAATCGCCAAGCTATAACTTGGTACTATTAGAGAAATAAATTGTTATTTATTGAAACCCATTCCTGCAATGATTCTATTGATTTGCAATGGTTTAGGTTCCATCTCTGATTCTTTTGGTTTTTCTTGTATCTGTGATAGTATAAGGTTTTTTGCACGAAGTAGATGCTCTAATTGAAACTCCTCTGTTAATTCATCATCTTCGACTCCCCAATTGGATAATGTTCTGTTATGCCGATCGCATGACTTGGTCCATGCGTCTACAATTGCCTGATCAAGTTCATAAATAAATCGATTTTCTTGCTCAGGTTCATAAGTTCTCTCCTCATCGTGTACATCGTGTACCGAAAAATTCGAGTGCATGGAATAATTAATTTCTTTTGTCGGTGGCGAGTCTGTTTGAAAAGACTTACGAGACGTTGTCAAATGCGAAGATTGTACTTCTTGCGCTGGAAACGGTAGATCACACTCTGATAAAGGCATATCATTGGGGTCATTAGAGACTACGGCATCTAATTTCTTATTTTGTCGTCCTAGTAACGGAGTTATACTCCTTCTATTCGTGATAATACTTTCTTGCAGAATATGATGTTCTTCTTGTCGTTTATACTTTTCATACTCATGCTTCCGTAAGATTGCTAATTGGTTAGCATACAAACAACGTACTAACAGTTATTGGTATTGTGTGAGTGTAGATAAGATTGTCCAACTCATCAAACAGCTCAGCAATGATGCTTCGTTGCGACTTTTGCCCTGCGTCAGATGGTCTTCGATGATCATATTTTGCATTTAACCGCAGTGTCACTACGTAGTTATCAAATCCCTTTGCTTCTACCTGACTCATAAGCTGTTCATACTTTTACACTTACTTTCTGAATGAAGACTTCAGGTAAATCGTTTGGCATTATCAGATGAACCTTTCCAAAGTACGCATCATTATCATCTTTACCTTTGTGTAGTAGATCTCTAAACTCATCTTCTCGATGCTTCATCATAATGAATAATTGCATCGAGTACGTACATTCATCTTTGACAACTGAAAAATCGATATTTTGAGGGTGTATTACAAAGTCTCCCAATTCTGCTGCCGAATCAGACGTTCTCTGTCGAATACTCCTCGAAATTGAAATCCGATTTGGACTTGCGAGTCTCTTTTGTGGTGAAATATACAATGGTTGTTCTGTTTCATGAAAAACAGAGTCTTCGTTGTCCAAAAAACTTGAGATAGCGTGCATAAGTCCTTGTAGAAGAAAAATAAAACGCGCGACCGTTACAACTAAACCTTTTAGAATCTTCCAACAGCACAACATCTTCGTTGACGATAACAAGTCTTCAAAAGTTTTGAAACGCAACAATGTCGATATTAGAGAAGATTTTCGGTACGTCAATGTGGTTCGTATATTTTTAACTCTACAGGCAAGCCAAAAACCACAAAAGAACTCATGCGAGAGTACAAACGTGGCATCGAGCGTTCTATTCGTGAGCTCGACCGCGAGCGTGAAAAAATGCAACAACAAGAGAAAAAACTTATCGCAGATATGAAAAGAATGGCCAAACAAAATCAAATGGAGGCTGTTAAAATTATGGCAAAGGACTTGGTTCGAACAAGACGATACGTCACAAAGTTCTACAAAATGAAGGCCCAATTACAAGCCGTATCTCTACGATTAACTACCCTAAGTTCTACACAAGAGATGACAAACGCTATGAAAGGTGTTGCCAGAACCATGGGTTTGATGAACAAACAAATGAACTTACCACAAATGCAACAAATCATGAAAGACTTTTCGCAACAAGTATGTTTTTCGGAACTATTTATTAACTCCTACAGTCTGAAATGATGGATATGAAAGAAGAAATGGTTGGTGATATGATTGATGATACAATGGCCGAAGATGGTGACGAGGAAGAAGAAGAGGGACTAGTTAGTCAAGTGTTGGACGAAATTGGTTTGGATATGTCTGGTGCTTCTTTGACAGGAAAAGGTAAAGTCGGTGTTGCTAAACAACAAGTTGAAGAGACTGAAGATGATGATTTACAAGCAAGGCTAGAAAATTTGAGGAAAAATTAATTATTCTTCTATATTCTCTTCGTGTTGGTATTGTAGTACATCAAACCGTGCAACTTGTTCCATTACAGTTGTAGCGCTTTTTGCAATTGTGTTTAGAGTCTTTTTCGATTCTTCTGTTTCTATACGCAGTTGTTGAATAACTTGCTGCATGTTTATATCAAATTTGGAATCCAAAGTGAACGTTAAGTTAACTCCATCTAGTATTTGTTCAAGTTGTGTGATCATTCTAGAAATATGTTTTGCATCGTTTTGCGCTTGTGTGTGTTCATATGGCAGAATAAAAGCTCTTTCTCTACAATGTAAGCGATAAAGCTGGTATTAAGGTACATTCGCGCATAAAATTGTTGTATATGTTGTTCAATCTTGGATACTAGAGCTAATGCTTGCGTTACTGCTGTTTCTGTACTTGGTTCAATGTAGTTCATGGTTGATCAAATTTTTGTATTCAAACAATGAAAACTGCGATACACAGACATGAACATCATCATTTTAGGGATGAAGAGGATCGTGCGTTAAAGTTTGTTTCGATGAATAACCAGTTTGTTCCTCCTGCTGGTCCTGTAAAAAGAGAATCTAGGCCGAATAGCAAATCAAATGAACAATCACCAACAAAAGCGGAGCGAGAACGTAGCGCAGACGGAGACTTAGATTCTATTCATTCATACGAGAAAGATGTGGTAAGTCCACGTCAGCAATCTGTAGAAAAGAGTACTGATGAGCTTTTACCACTTGTAAGAAAGATACAATCGCAACCTATAGTTATCAGTCCAGTTGATTCGCTACAAAGCAGCATTGATTCTGATCAAAAAGAAAATGCAGATCCTGTGGAAGAAATTTTGAGCAAGAAGAGCTTGGACACGATAGAAATGTTCAAACGACGGAGTTTATCTCAGAGTTGGAGAAGCGCATCAGTTAATTCCTCAGCCTCGCTAAATAACACAGCCAGTTCACTCAACTCGTACACGTCACCTCGTAATTTACGAGAAAGTAAAATCGCTGAGAGAATTAATAGATTTAGATCAGAACTATCATCCATTGAAGAAAAGTACTCGCCTCAAAAGGCACGACACTCGTCGCAAAAACAAAAAGAAGACCCGCCAATGTTTCTTCCATCGCCAGAACCATCTCCGAAAACAAAAGAAAATGATACACCACACGATATAGAAAGTCCGAAATCAACAGAAGATACAACAGATAATCTACTAGAAGACACACAAGAAATCCTTCGTGATATTCGTAGTAATTTTTTCAAAGCGATGAATTACCCTGCTGATAGAGATGTAGTGTATGATTCGCTAGATGGAGAGGTGAAACAGATTCAAACAAAAGCAGATTTTGCTCTTAATTTGATAAATGATGAAATACCTACGAATGAGGAAGACGACCAAGATGTATTGAACATTATAAGAGCTCGCCTCAGCGCAGACGAAGCAGAAGTCGAAAATATGAAAACTGAGAAAAAATCATGGGACAAAGACATTAATGAAATCAATCGAAGATACACTGACTCACCTGATATTGCATCATCTTATCGGCAACCAGACTCTCCTATGGCCATTTCGATGAATGTAAAATTATTTAGTCATGATGAGGATGACATTGGAACTGACGTGGAACCACTCGTTAAAAAAGCAAAGTCGTACGACGAGAAAGTCATAGAAGAGATCAAAGAAAAGGTATCTCCACCAAAAAGACAACCTATTACAAGATTGATCAATGATATCATAGAAGAAAACATCTCTCATATTAACAACGAGAAGAAGCTAGAGCTACCTGTACAATTTGTTGTAGAGAAAAACAACAAACGCACTCCTCGTTCAAAATACAAGCTAACAGAACAAGAAAAGCACGAGCTGTTTGCAAACGATCCAGTATGTCAAACACTGGAAAAGAAAATCAACGACATTAAAAAACGTCTGTCAGAGTTGACGTAGAAGAATCTTGACTACAAGGGAAGCTGCCGAACTAAATCTCATGAAACAAGAACCATACTTATTCTATATCGCTTTATGTCGCCATAGCGTAGCTAACGGGTTCCTTAGACTCTCCCCGCTATGCACATCTTTAGCAAAGAAAAGAACCGAAATGTTATCTTGCTACTGCAACGCTGATAAAAATCCTCGCTTCGCCAAAAACTTTTGAGACGATATCACCTAGTGCGAGAAGCAATCCATATGTATCAAATGTTACAATATTTTACAGCTTGGCAATCAATCAACCGAATTACTGGTTGGCGTCGCATTACCATGTTTGGTATCATCTAGGAATTTAAAAGTCCATACAAAATCTCTAATCCTTTTATATTAAATCACACGCACCCAGCAGGCGTGTATACTCTAGCATCTTCACTAGAATATTTTTACAGAACAACACCACGACGCTACGATGCATAGTACAGATTACTTTAACAGCGTAGCCTCGTTAGCACAAGAGCTAGAAGTGTTGGGTTTGTTATCTAACGATCCAGAAGCCATAGCCTATAAGAATATGATTGTCAAAACTGTATTGGGATCGAATTGCTCTCACAACAACCAAGTTGTGGCTCACATATTACAGCTCGTGGAAAAGTCAAAAGAATTGGACAAATTAAATACGTGGCTACATTATGAGAACGCACAGCTACGTAGTAGAATAAGCAGTATTCGAAGAGAAGTACAAAAACCTAAGAAAATGAACACGCCTACCATTTCCATTACACCGATATTATCAACAACTCCAACGCTGAATCTTTCACCAATCACACCTGCAATGCGCACACATACGCCATCAACGCCAAATATATCGAGTCCTAAGCCTCAATCGTTAAAGCTAAAATCACTAAAAATCCAACCTGTAAAATCAAAAGAAGAACGATACGCGCTGGCAGAGCTATCATCTACAAAAATTATCCGGCTGCGCACATGTTCGACGCCTAGTAGTACCGCTTCACCTAATAGTGCAGCGACACCAAATAGCTCTAAAACGCCTATTAGTATAGACCAAGAAGAAGAGAGTGCTGTCGAAGAGAAAGACACTCCATTGAGATCAAGAGAGAGGAAATCCGCTCTCATGTAATAAATAGTTTATTTCAAGTTGAGGCGTTCCATGACATCGGCTAATTCTTTTTCATCCTACAGAATATTAGTTTGAACAAATGAAAAAACGCACCTTTGTTCTCTCTCTCCAACAAACAAATGTCATAACAAAACCAATACCAGCAAATAATAATAGCACATAAGTAGTGCTGAAAAAGTACCACTTGATGTACTGTAAACTTGCTACTGATGTTTGGAACAATGAATCTAGTGCTGTAGCACGTGCATAACCACTAAACGCTTGTGTACAGAACTGGTTAACAGTTGCACTAGCAATCAAGAATAATCCAACGTTGAATAGAATACTATTCATCATGGTATCATTCTTTTTCATTGGATGTACACTGAAGAATGGTACAACGCGTGACATAAGAGTGGCTCCTGCTAGTACGCACAGTAACAAGTAGAATGTGAATCCTACATAGAAAATGGCGCCAATTGCAGGGAATTCACTTGTCAAACGATCTAGTCCAATAAATACAGTGTTCAAACATGGTGAAATAGGACCGAATGTAACATCTGTTGGGTAACCAGGTACTGACATGTACAAAATAATGTGAATAATCCAAACAATGGATACACATCCGCACAAGATACCCAAAATAAGGGATATGTATGGTAAAATGACGCTTCCTCCTGCTTGATAGAAACTCTTGTGTAGAATATTCCAATCATTTTCCAAACGATAGGTTGCTTCTTTAAAATCTTTTAGAACGCGAACTTGTGATCTCTTTAGTCTTCCGCTATCTTGTGCTTCTTGTAATTGTCTTCCTATTTCGATCAACCTTTCTGATTTGTTTTGAATTGCAATTTTTTGTCGAGCAAACTCATCCGCATGAACACGTCTTGGTTTGAAAATGAAATTTTTGATGAGTTGAACTGGAAGTGCTGTTAAACCCCAACCTCCACATACGATGAGTATCAGATAACCAATGCAGTTTGTTAACGCTAACACGTATAGTACTGGCGAGACCCATGATTGTAGAACGACGTTCGAGTATTGAGCCTACAACTGTGAGAATTAATAATAAAACATACTCCGTTTCCTGCGTTTTCGGCAGCGTCAATGTCTTCGTTGTAGTTGGCAGAGGCGATTCTTTGGTATGGAATTTCTGCCAAACCTATTGGATAGTACAACGCTCCACAAATAACGATAACTACAATGGTTGATATCACTGTACATATAGAAGCCCATTTAAACTGATGCGCGATACCATACTCTGGGTCCTCTGCTTCATAATACTATGTCGTTAGTTGTGTGAGTACAATAAAACTTACAAAGATAGTGAACGGGATGATAACAATAACAAACACGCATACGATACCATAGAACACTTGCCATATAACTCCCAGAGCAAACGTGAGTCCTCCATCTAACCTAGCGTTTGCGACGTCGATTGGAAGTAAGAAGACAGACATAAAAGCCAAACTAAAGGCTATGACTACCACTCCACGTGGTATCCATGCTCGTTTGTAGTCTTCTGGTGAGGAGTAGTACCACATGAAGGCAATAGCCGCAATTATCGAAAAAATAGGAGCAGACGTGCTAAATACGATAAGAATAATACCAAAAGCGTTGACCGCCATTGTTCTTGCTCTGTGTTTTTTGCTTGTTCCTGTCGGCTGTCAATCTTTTACAAATTTTTTTTGAATATCTAACAGCTCACTTGCTGTGCTACGAAGTACAGAAGTAACAGAACACTCTTGAAGCTGCAAGACGTAGTTACAGAAAAATAACTCTATTGTTCAGATTTTGTAACTTGGAAAACATTCTAAAAATACACAAACAAAGAATGGTGAAGACAAAAGTCATTTTGAATGTACGTCGCATATCTCTCACTCTAACAAATAGGTCTACGATTTGAACCCAAATAACCAGAGCTTACACGCATTTGTTAGTTTCTCTATACAAACATATTAACGGTTTACAGGGTATGGGTGTTTATCATTCGGGTCTAGAAATTCACGGTACAGAATACACATTCGGAGACGGTGGATCTTTCTCGCATCCACCGCGAGCAGCCAACGGTGCAGTATTTCGCGAAGCGGTTGTTTTAGGGGAAACAGAATTAACGTCGTCACAAGTACGCGATTTAGCAGCGCAAGTTTCTTCCGAGTTCGATAAACATAAATATCACCTTACCGATCGTAACTGTAATCATTACAGCAAAGCACTATCCATTAAAGTCTTAGGGAAAGATGTATTTCCGTCGTGGGTAAATCGAATGGCGTGGTGGGGAAGCAAACTCGGTATTGCTCCTCCTATGGACACCCCATCAGGAGAAAATGAAGGCAGTGCACCAGTTCAGCCACAGTTCAATGCATTCCAAGGTAGTGGAAGGTCACTGTCAGGAAAGCCAATAGAAGAACCAAAGAAAGAAAATAAAGGCTTCTTCGGTGGCTGGTTTGGAGGTTCCGCAAAGACAGAAACGAAACCTACAACAACCACCACTACAACTGTAACTACCACAACAACAGTTTCCGCACCTATTGACGAGCGTGCAAGACGAGATCAAATTTTAAAGGCTACACAAGCACGCATGCAACAAAAATAATCGTAGATATTGAACCATTAATGTAAAAAGCCATAAACTACATCGAGTGTAAGAAATCACTACTCGATTAATGTACCATTTCATAACTTTAGTTTTATTCTTTCTTTTTGATAACAGCTGGTGCTTTAGATCCTGATCCAACAATAATACGATCACCAACTTTGACCATGTTACCAATGCAAGAGGTTGGATACGACATATTGATACCGAAAATATTCTTATCGGTGACTGCATCCAAGCGATACTCTGCTAGGACATCAGATACTGGCGTGTCTTTTACTCCCAACTCTGGATTCACATTTGGCACAGTACATCGCCTACATAAAAAGATGTTGTAGAAGGTATTGAATCCTGCCTTGATGGATACCCATTCGTCTTCTTCAAATGGTCGTTTTCCTCCTGCTACGACAATATTTGGTCTGAAACGGATAATGTCAATCTTGTCATGATTTCGTTTCTCGATCTTGGTGTTTAGGTTTGATAGAGATAGTTCTGTTGCGAGTAAGATTGGGAAGAAATCTGAATAGTTTGTGTGTTGGACACATTTGACACCTTGAGGAAATTCAATCTCTGGAGCTTCTACTTTTCTATCATGGTTTTTAGGTGCTTGTACTAAACGTACAGCAATGCCAAGCACGTCACTGAGCCACTTGGCAGCCTTGTCTCCAGCGTCAATACCTTCAAAATTTGCCTTCCATAGTTCCACCTTGCGAGTGCTTTCTTGTCGTTCTTTGTTGAGCAAGTAGTCAACAGGTAGTATCAAAGGTTCTTTACCTTCTACAGACAAGGTCAATTTTGTGAGATCTTTGGATAGAGTTGCTTCGATAACGCTCATCCTTGGAAATTCTCTTTGGCTAACAAATTTGCCATTATCCTCCTTGACAATCATCCACTCACGATCGTGAACAAACCCTCTGGGACCAAGTCTCCACTCTTTTACGTTCATACCCTTGCATGACTTGACTGGAAATATATTTAGTGCCGAAATTGTGTGTTCCTTGGGTTGTGCGTTGCGGGATGTCCACAAGTATGCAAGAGCAGAGCCTGCGAGGGCTACTGAAGCCAAGACTCCAGATGGCAATGACGTGTTTTGCATTGTTCCGTTTCTGTTTTGCAAGTTGAGCTGGCGTTACAAATCTGACATGTTGTCACGAACCAGACGCTTAGTATCACCACGTTCACTAGTTTCTGTGATTCGCAGAAAAAAACATTGGAAAAGTGTGCACGAACAATCGATTGATTTCGAAAATGGAGGCGCAGAACAATTTTGGGACGAACAAGCGAAGCAAATAGCGTGGTTCAAGCAGTATGACAGCGTGTTGGATTTTAAAGATAAAAATAAGCTCTACACCAGTAAATGGTTCGAAGGTGGACTCACAAATACATGCTATAACGCTCTTGATGTAAGAATATTCAACGTGCTCCAGATCTAACGACAACAGATTCATATAAAAGAGGGAAAAGGCGATAAAGTGGCTCTGATTTATGATAGTACGATAACTGGAGAATTAATACAGAAAAAATTCACGTACAACCAACTATTAGAACAGGTGCAGGTCGTGGCTGCTATAATGCACGATAAGTTCGGTGTCACAAAGGGTGATCGCGTTATCTTGTACATGCCAATGATACCAGAAGCAGTGGTGGCAATGTTAGCGTGCCAAAGAATCGGTGCAGTACACAGTGTAGTTTTTGGAGGATTTGCTTCGCATGAACTCGCACTAAGAATCACTGATGCATCACCAAAAATAATCGTAACGGCCAACTATGGCATAGAAACGAATTCGCGTTACATTGACTACAAAACTCTCGTTGATCATGCCATTCAACAGACACAGTCAAAAATACCTGTACTATTATATCAAAGACCAAACGTTGGCTTGAAACAATCATTTATTCCTAACCGTGACTTTGATTGGAGTGAACAATATGAGACATACAAATCAAAACCATTTAAGGCATGTGTGCCTGTTGAATCGGATCATCCTGCCTACATTTTATATACTAGTGGAACTACTGGAAAACCAAAAGGTGTAGTGAGACCAACCGGAGGTCATTTAGTCACACTCAAGTGGACTATGCGCGACATTTTTGGAATTACACCAAATGATACTTTTTGGGTACTCGATCAAAATTATCTAAATTTTATAGGCAACATCAGATATTGGTTGGGTAGTTGGTCATTCTTACATTGTATATGCTCCATTATTCTATGGAGGAACAACCATTTTATATGAAGGTAAACCTGTTGGCACACCTGATGCAGGTGTTTTATGGAGAGTTATTCAAGACCACAAAGTAAGAAGCATGTTCACAGCACCTACTGCCATACGTGCGATCAAGAAAGAAGATATCAACGGAG
>JAESGV010001162.1_pt1 | contig 11231 bp, 12 predicted proteins | sample 9269781 | NCBI WGS metagenome assembly JAESGV01 (sample SAMN15741586, study PRJNA653496) | algae metagenome | isolation source: Tildeniella torsiva UHER 1998/13D and co-occurring heterotrophs from... | place: Slovakia: Slovak Paradise National Park, Hrabusice, Kosice Region | collected 2000-01-01 | reverse complement strand
CCACAAAAAACAAAGCCAAAGAAAAAGAAAAAGGTGATCAAACGCAAAGTTGTGAAGAGAACATTCACACCTGCAGGATCACGTGCAGGCGCAACAACTGAAAAAGATGAAACAGAATGTCGAGGAATGTACAGTCGAGCACTAATATTGCAACGTGATGGCATGCATTCAGATGCTGCCTCGATATATACGGAACTACTGAGTCGAAAAACAATTGTCGAGAGCGTGGTAGACGAAACTTGGATGAATCCTACTGACCAACAACTTACGGAAGAAGATATGGAGTTGATACCATTGTTGAAAAAGCGTTCAGAAGATGTATCACGAAGCATCTTTTTGTATTTGAAGTTCCTATCACTCAAAAATTTATCTACAATATATACAGGCGCAGAAGCATTGAAATGTTTGAAAAGCGCCGTTTTAATAGATGGAACAGACCCAAACCTTTGGTACAAAATCGGTAGAATCAGTTTTGAAGTCGGTGATTGGTCGATGTGTAGACATTCATTGGAACAGTGTATTCTATTCAGCGAGGATCATCAACTCGCTTGGGAATGTTTGGCAGAGGTATGTTGCTATTTTATTATCTTACAGTAGGTTTTGTACACTATTGGCGATTTCGACTCATGTGCTTGGGTAGCACGAAAAATACTATCCAAACATGAGGATGAGCACATTGAGGATCTATTGAACAAATGCACACGATTAACGTACGACTTTGACTTCGAAACCGATAAGTTCGAGCTGAAGCAGACGCTGTGGGCTTCAGAGTTACAGAAAGAAGCTGGTATGATTGATTTTTCAAGCTAACAATTGCAGAAAGTAGCATATTCTCAAATGTCCCTGAAGAGTTACAAATACCAAGAAAAGAGTTAAATTGGGCGAGCTTCATCCAATTACTACTCGATTGTGACCCACAACAACCAAACTCACTCATCAAAATATCTATTAAAGATGTTGTTGAAGACGTTGAGATGCAAGAAGCAGAAAACAAAGATAAAACGGAGGCGACACCAACTGTAACCACCAATATAGATCAAGCACCAAAACCAAAACCCACGAAAAAGCGAAGATGGGCGAAACTCGATCTAGATGACAAAAGGTATGTTTCTACTCATACGCTTACAAAGTTAGAAAAACTAGGAGTAGACCAACTGAAGAGTCATCAAAAAAACCTCAAAAAGGTCTTAAAGACTTGATTAATGCTGTAATCGTCTTGAACAAAGATGAATCTGCAGATGAAAATAAGGATAATTCACAATCGCAATCAAACAGGTACGAATATATTCGAAGTACTAAATCTTTCAGTAACGCTGAGAAAGAACAGAACGAAATGTTTGAAGCATTACTGATGCCATTTTTGAATCCACTTTTGGGAGTTCCTCATGGATTGTTGGACGTAATGAAAAAAGTTTTGGAATTTTTCTTAGAACACTACGAGATGCGATGGACAGCAGATATTAAAGATGTTTGCTCGGATGTAGTGAAGCAACAGATTCCACTGTCAGCAAAGGTACACGTTTCACTACCGCTCATCTTTTAGGGCTCAATCGCAATGGCAGAAGTATTGTATGATCATTTTGAGCAATCTCCTACAGATAATCAATCCTCGTTTGTTCAAGCAAGAAGATTATTGAACAAGATGAATATCAAAGGGATTGTGGCACATCTGAACGAACAAGAGATCTTCGACGACTTGGAAGTCAAAGATCAAATAAGGTACCCGATTTTATGTGACTTACAAATAGGTTGCTGTATATAATAGGTCTTATTGAACATCGATCAAGAAATCACGTTGTTGCTCGAGATTGCTTCTCTAGATGCTCTACACTATTCACAGAGAATGGATTCAATCAAATTACTCTTTCCAACTGGTAAAACTTGTTTCGCAGTACTAACTCTAAATAGTAACAAAATTAATGTAATTGAGTTAGAGTTACTAGACACCAAGATTAAAGAACTCGATCTTGGCAATAGCGTACTGGACATTGCTAAGATTGTTGATGATGAGAAATACAAGCAAGGACTTGACCAATTCACGCCACAGCTAATTAACGGACTCAGAAACAGCGCTATGGAAGACAAAGCACGTGACCTCCTTTTCAGAGTAAGAATAGACCAATTGTGCTAACTCATTAGTGCGTATCTCATGTTCCCGATTTAAATATACCCAAAAAAGCGCTAATATCGATATGTACATATTTACTAAGTGGAATTACTGTAGATTTGGTACGAGAGCATCCAGAGGAGGTCTATAGCATACTACACAACATATGCTCCAAGACAGAACACGCTAATTTTACATCTACTGATATTACATTGGCTTTGATCGACGTAGCCGACGTGTTAGATAGAAACACTGCAGCGAAACTGTCAGGCGAGTATGCGGCATCAATTGCATGCGTTTTTATTCTCATTCATCGATTTGCCATGTTTTTGGATGAAATTAGAAAGTCAAACATTTTAGCCTTTGCTCGGTACACATACATCATCAACTTTAGAGCAAGAACTAGACTCAGATGGTTCTTTGACAAACTTATTATTGAGATGGCAAAAGCTTTGCGAGCTGTTGAAGAACGTATATTGGCAGCAACTGATATTGGTAAGTATTAGTACAGATAACCTAACATTATTAAGCAAGCGAAGAAGATGTTAATCAATTTGAGAGAGTCACAACTGAACTCCACAAAACAATATACATATACTTTGGCGTGAAGCTTTCAGCAGAACAAAAGCCCTATGAATCTAAAGACGTCAAGGTACACCACCAACATGCTTACTAACCAAGCAGGAACATAAATTCAAAGATGAGCCTTTGGCATTGTTCGAGGATAAACGTATGACTCAAATAGCGTTTGAGAGCATACAAGATGAAGCAGAAGAGAAGCTGCAAAAAGGAAATCTTCAAATCAGAACTCATTATGAGAAGATCCTTGGTTTAATATTTAATGCGTTCAACAAGCTACCAACTGAGACAGAAGAGTGCAGAGTCAGAATTAAAGAAACTCTAGATGACGATCGATATAAGCTATTCCTCTCCGAAAAAGAGATAAGAATACCAAATGCTCACCTAAAAGACAATCCATACCGAGGTACGCTATACTTTTCATTTATTAATATTCTTAGATGTTTTTGAAAACGTTCATCGTCTACTTGGAGAGTACTACTTCAAGAACTATCAACTAGGACTCGGAAATGTTGTCCCACTATTCTTGAACGCAAATTCGAAAGAATACGCCAACTCTGTTTACTTTTTGGAAAAAGCATGCGCATGTACACCAAAAGATCCAAAAGTATGGTTGGCATTGGCATCACGTTATGGCACTCTATTAGAGGCTGTCAAAGATGTATCCGATTTAGTAGATCAGTACAAGTCGATACTACACGAAAGAGAGACTCGCGAACTATTGAGACTACCCACTCTTGAGAACCCAAGTGACGAAGAAACAGTTAAAGACTTCTTCTCGACATTGGCCATCGTAACAAGAGTAAGTGTGATTTCCAAAAACTAACAATATCAGCGCGGACTCATGGCCAACAAAATTGCCATTCAACTATTGAATAACATTCCAGACTCTGCAAGTGAAATGAACGAAGCGCGACTATCTATCGCTACGATCTTGTATACTATGCTCATGATTAGAAGATTCAATAACGAAGACAAGGAAACTCACCCAGTGTTTGGAAAGATATCAGATGATGTAATACGACAAAAGCTACTAGAGTATCTCGCACAATGCGAAGGTACAACAGCGCTAGTGATGGAGGCCCATGTAATTGAACTCACCATGAGTAGAAGAGAAGATGACTACATGCCACTCTATGTTAAAGCAGCAGAGCAACAACTTGAAGCGACTCCAACGCTAAAAACCAAAGACCTCAATCCACTGTATCGACTACACTCAGCAAGAGCAAAACTACTGGAAAGACACCCACAACGTGCAGCAGATGTATTGAAGTGGACAGTAACAATACCAACTCTACCAAGCGATAAAGTGCTGTTGGATGGTGTTCCAAAGAGTGCCAGTGAGCTCAAACTACCAAGCACATTTGAAGGGTTCTCTTCTATTGATGCTTGGCAAAACGTTCTCGACTCGTTAATTTCAATACTTCGAGTATATCCAACACATCACAAGACGTTGTACTACGTATCAAGAGTTTTAGCAAAAGGACCGTGGCAAGATTGGAACGCAGCTATGAAAGTCATGTCTTGTATCATTAAGAAGAGAAAAACATCAGGATCGAAGCCAGAGTTGTTCGACTTTAAAATATGGGTTGATGAGAGCGAGCAAGCAGATCAAAAGCAACAAAGTTACCGTTATTGGAAAGGAAAATGTACAACATGGTACGCTGATGTATTACGCAAAACGCAAGACTTGGAAGAGATGAGCGCTCTATCTTCAGGCTTCAGAAGAGCAAGACTCGAAGAAGATAAGTACTTGTACGCAGAATATCGATATGTATTACTGATATTTGCTCGAGTTATGGAAGAGAAAATGCAACAAGCACCAAGTGCAGAGTTGATGAGATACCTTGGCGAAATCTATGTTTATTTGAACGACCCTCCAAGATCATCCAAAGAGGATCTCACAGAAGTGAACAAGTCCAAGGAAGTGCTTTGGGGATTAATCAAAACATTTGGAGTCACTGGAGAAACGGATCAAGCACGAGTAACCAATGTTTGTGACTATGTCTTTGAAAAATTTGGAGTTGATCTTTTGTTGAAGGGAACGCGAACAAAGAAGAAAGAAAAAGAAACAGAAGAGAAAAAGATTAACCACGAACCAAGTCCTACTGAAGGTACAACGAATGCAGCTGAGAGACCGAATGTAGAGAAACCCAAGGCTAAACGACGAAGAATTCACAAATCGACTGCTGTCGATGTATCGAACCTTGTAAGTTTTTTATATTGCCCACTAACAGTTATAGGCAACTCCATCACCAAACAATGCAACAGCACCTCAACCACAGTCACAATTTGTATTTCATCAGAACGAGTTTTTCGAATTGGCTTCGCCAAAAGGACATCAAGAACAATTCCAAAATACTACACCAATAATTTCACCATCGCAGATTCAATATGTTACTGAATCACCTGTCTCTGCTTCTCCAACGGGACCTACATCATCAACTATTGAATCTACATTTGCAAGTTTCGTATTGGCAATGAAAAAGCCAGATCAAACTCCTGAAGTTATAGACATTGAATCAGACGAAGAGATGACTCAATAAATACATTCAAGTAATGGCCTTTACTATTAACATTTGACTATTTTTGTTCTAATTGTTTAACTGATTGTGCTCTTGTTTTGATATCGTTCAGACTACCTGTTACCATACTGGATTGAATCCAATTCTTGATATAACTTGGAATATAGAAAGAGTAACCAACAGCCATATCAAGTTGCAAGTTTGCATCGCCACTACCTTTGTCTGATACGTTCCATTCTCCGCTATTTTCAACAACGAATGATGGTCCGTCAACTGCAGTCCAAACCATCTTTGCAATATTCTTGTCTGCATCGTACATACATTCGAGTTTCAAAGTATACGTGATTTCGCTGATTATAGCCTTCAAAATAGATGGAATATTAAGTACATATCGCGCAACACGAACATTTGTCTTCGTCTCCTCGTTGTACTCCTCTGATAAGATTTCAACTTTGTTGTACATTGACAAAAATTCTGGGTATCTTTCGACAGTAGAGATTACGTCGTAACAATCTTTTACGCTTGCACCTTCCACAAGCATAGTGTTAGCAATCCCAGCATGCGCAACGCCATTTTCGTCAGTAACGTCAGTAACTTTTGGTGCCTCCTCTTCTGTTTTCGCAGGTTCACTACCGGTTATCCAAGACCACATTATCGTTTGTTTTCGTTGATTTGTTGTTAACCGTTGCCTAGACAACCACGCCAATTTCAAACAAGGTCTACTACAGCACCCAAACAAGCAAGTTGCACCATTAAAACTATCTGCGAAACAGTTACACAGTGAAATTACATGCTAAAAGAAGTAAATGTTGGTAGTTTTTTAAGAGCGATTTCAAGGATATAAATTTGGAGATGGAAACAACGCTGGCGATTTTTCAATATCGATACTCATACACGTGCCTGTAGAATGCATCAGTTTGAAATGTTGTAACGGTTAGTTGACCAAACTAAATTGATTGAACCTGTTCCCAGTTGACTTTGCAAAAAGCATCTGTTCACAATTTCGATGAGTTCACCTTCAACCGCCGACGCTGGACAAATGGACCAAAACGCTGACCAAGACCGCCCTCAATCACCTATGCAAAGTGAATCAAAGGAGGAGAGAAGATCACGATCCCCAAGTCCTCAAAAGAGAGACAGATCGCCAAGACGTTCTCGCTCACCATCTCCAAGAGATAACAGAGGACGTGGAAGCGACAGAGGTGACAGAAGAGACAGAGATAGAGGCAGTGGCCAAACTTCACTCTATATCCGCAACATGTACCACCGCACAAGAAAGACCACCTTGAGCGAAGCTTTCTGTATGTTAACCGTTTTTATTTATTGACTTTTTCTTAGCCAAGTACGGTGACATTCTTGATATCCACATTCCACTCGACTATTACACCAGAGAACCACGTGGTTTCGCATACGTAGAATTCAAATCAGCCAGAGACGCACAAAACGCGATGAACGCCATGGAAGGTAGAGTCATAGATGGTCGCAAGATTTTCATCTCGTACGCTGAAGGCAAGAGAAAGACGAGAGATGAAATGAAGACAAGAAAACCACGCAGATCCCGTTCCCGCTCACCACGTGGCAGAGGTCGTTACGATCCCTATGAAGACCGCAGAGGCAGCCGTGGTGGAAGACGCGGCAGATCCGCCAGTCGTTCAAGATCCCGTTCAAGGTCACCACGCCGTGGAAGAGGAGGTGATTACAGAAGAAGAAGAGGAAGCAGATCACCATCACCAAGAAGAGGCAGAAGCCCATCACCAAGAAGAGGTAGAGGAAGCAGATCACCAAGCAGAAGCAGCAGCAGATCTCCTAGCCCAGGAAGAAGATCTCGCTCGAACAGCAGAGATCGTACAAGAAAACGATCAGTATCTCCTGCTGGCGATCGTCGTGATTAATTTCTCACACTTTTTTAGCCAAACAGAACATTTTGTACAAGCATTCAAGACGATTTTTTCATAAATCATTCAAGGTGATATTTTTTTAAAGATGTTTAGAGTCAAGATTGAGTTTCGAGAAAAAGTCTTTTGAGTAGCAAGAAAGACAAGTCATGCAAAGACAAGTCAATTGTAGGTCCACGTCCATTCTTTCTTGATGTGCAAGTCCTTGTGAGCCAAGTCAAATTTCTGTTACTTGCAAGTTTTGTTTTTACTAACCTTCTTTTCTAATAAATCTATCTCTTCTTGTATAAACATGGTTTCAGGATTTCATCTTCCTTGATGTTGTTTGGTTTCTTGCAATCGCCAGTTTTTTCAAAGTTCATCACGTAAAAGTATCCATTTGGTTGTGTCTTTTGTTTTAGCTCAAATCCAAGTTTCTCTAATAACAATAGAAACTTTTTCATTCCAACAAATCGACTCTCAAGTTCTGCGATCTTTAGCAAGCCACCCTTCTTTAGAACTCTGTGAGCTTCAACCAAGTAGTCTGCAAAGTTTGTTCCCATGAGAGACAAACAAAATACGGCAATGTCGACGCTCTCATCTTCTAATGGTACATTTGACATGTTTGCTACTGTAACGTGTTCATTTAACGCTACCAAATCGAATGAATGTACTTTTTGTTTCACGTTTTGAGCTATGCGTGCCTCTCCGCATCCAAAATCAGCGACAATCTTATTCTTTGGTTGCTTCGATAAGAATTTGATAATGCTCTTGGCAGGGTCAAATGGCCATTCTGCTACTGCTTGTCTGTAGCCATCATGATACTAATAGTTGGTTAATATGTTAAATGAACTAACTTCTCCGAATAGCTCTGGTGATTCTTCAAAAAGTTTTTTCGCTTCTTGTCCTGTTGTAGTGTACAACTTTTCATTCAAATATCTAAACTTTGCACCTTCTAATTTCTTCTTAAAAAGAGTCTGTAGCTCTGTCAAACCACCAGTGGAGCTTCCGAAACCACCAGATTTCTTATTTGATTCTTCTGCATTTTTTAACTTTCGTTTTTTAAACACATTAGCGTCGAAGAAGTGCGTGCCGCGGTCATCATCGTATTTTCTCTTCTTAGAATTCTGTTTTTTTGTTGGTTTGGTGCTCATCGTCTCGTGTGAAGTTTAATTATTGAAATTTAGTCAACTTCGAACCCAAACAATTCAAATATTCTAACCGTTAGATGGATGATACTACTTTACTAACCGAAGCGTGGTCGCTGGTTGGTAAAAAAGTACCCAAAAAGATAAATTCGGACGCTAGTTTCAGACGTTTATTATCATGTTTGACAAAGAAAGTCATGTTAGTATTTTCGATAATAATATAACGATTTTAGCAGTGCGAATAATGGCAAAAATGTTCAAACTAGCGTAGAATACGAACAAAAACAAAACGACGTTTTAAACAAATTCAAATCAGGAACACTCGAAGATTTAAACGAAGCAATAGACGCACTGGAGCAAGTGGATGTAGAAGAGGATCTTGGAGCAGAAATAAATGAACATAATGAAGAAATGGAGACGAACGAACAATATTTGCAAACTTTAGAAGAGGAAAGAGAGCTTATTATAGTAAGTATTAACAAAAGTGCTGTAACTGTGTAGGATACCCGTGATGATGCGGTTGATGTTGACATTGACGAACAATTGAAACGCATAGAAGCACCCAAGTTTTTAAATACAGAATTGTTTCCGCATCAGAAAGTAGGTTTCAAGTTTATGCACGACAGTATCGCAAAAGGGAAAGGTGGGTGCATATTGGCTGACTACATGGGCCTAGGAAAGACTTTGTACGTGATCTTTGACAAATCTAACGTTGTAGGCAAGTGGCGTGCTTTTTGCATCATTATTTAAAGTTCAAACCAGTAATTTCAAAATTCTAAACCTAACAAGTAGAATGCCAATATACTGTTACTAGCACCAACTTCAGTACTTGAACATTGGGCAAAAGAGTTTTCTCGCGTCGAATTATGGTCGCATGACGAAGTCAGATTCTTCAAAATGACAACATCTGCAAGAATGAGTACACTAAGGTTTGTAGATTTTAATGACCACTAACTTGTTCAGCGATTGGTGGAGATTTCATGGTATTCTACTGATAAGTTATGATACGTACCGAGCTATGATGCGTAAGGGCCTTGTCAAGATACACGAAAAACTTTGTAGTCCTGGTCCAACTCTGATCGTTTTAGACGAAGTAAGATCAGTTTTATCATCCATTTTAACTCTCATAGGGTCATCGCATAAAAAATAGCGCCTCTAACATTAACAAACTAGTTAGTGCTGTAGATACGCACAATCGGATTCTTATTACAGGATATCCACTCCAAAACAATCTAATTGAGTACTGGGCAATGATCAACTTTGCAAGACCTGGTTTCCTAGGACCTCTAACGGACTACAAAATCCGGTTTGTCAATCCCATACGTAAGGGTGAGAACGGTGATGCTGTAGAGAAACTCATAGCACGTTCTAAGGCAGCTGCGCTTCATGAAAAAGTCAAAGAGTTAGTAATTCGAAGAGATGCAACGTGAGTGTTTCTATAATTAACTAACACTGTAGTCTTTTGAAAAAGGATTTGCCACGAAGACAAGATTTTATAATACATATCCCATTAAGCAATGTACAGAAAACCATATACAAAGGTCTCATAGATGGACTTCAGAAAGAGTTAGCAGAGCAAAGGTATAGTTGTTTCAACATACTCAAATTAGTCATTTTTTGTTTTGGTTGTATGATGTACTAGTGTTATTGTGTAATCATCCAAACGTGCTGAAAGATTATCATCAGAACAAGCTGGTGTTGCAAGAGAACAAGATTCCACGACCTGTACAGATTGGGTACATTGCCAATACTAGACTAACAAAAATAGAGATTTTGTTGATCCTGATGATATTACACATGAAGAGTTAGATGATATAGCAGTTGAAGAGAGTGTGTCTGATTCTGAAAGCAAGAGCTCGAGCAAGTACTTGAAAGAGTCTGAAATAGCGGCAACGGCACTGCTCAAACGAGTTCTTGGTGAAAATGAAGAAGCTCTAAATAACCTAGGACCTGAGGGAAAAGTTGTGATTCTAGTAAGATCATTTATAACTGTTAACACAATAGTTTCAAATATTGTTCAGGTCTAAGGAAGTGGGAGATAGAGTGGTAGTGTTTAGTAGGAGTCTCGATACTTTAGCTTTTATAAAGGCTACCATTGATGTGTAAGCGTTACGTGTATGAGTTAACATTGTTAGATATAATACAGGTTCAGAAAAACCGATAAAATATTTAGAGTTTGATGGATCGACAAAACAAACTGATCGACAACTCATAGTTGATGCGTTTAATGGAGCTGCAACGGAAGAATCAAAGAATCCGTTCTTTAGCGAGAACAGATACGATGTCATGTTAATTTCAACACTTGTACAAATTTATAAACATTCTAACATGAATAGGCGGGAGGTGAAGGTATCAACCTTTTAGGAGCAAATAGAGTCGTTCTCATGGATGTAAATTGGAACCCATCATCAGATAACGAAGCCTGTTGTAGAGTGTATAGATTCGGACAAAAGAAACCAGTGTACATATATCGATTAGTTACTACAAATACAATAGAAGATAAAGTATTGGCGAGACAGCTTCAAAAAGAGGTGTTGAGTGCATGGGTAATAGATAATAATGACAAAAGAGTTACTGATCACGTGAACCCAAAGGTACAACAAATTCCATAGTTTACAATAATAGACCCTGTTTGAGAATCCTGCAGAACCAGCAGAAGTAGGACCTATAGTAGATGCAGCAATTGATGACGATATTATCAGAAGATTGCTTGCGAGACACTCAAAATGGATTAATAGAATAGACTTACACGAATCGCTAGTTTCTGTCGAGCAAGAAAAACCACTTTCAGACGAAGAGCAGCAAAAACTCGATAGAATGATACAAGCAACTCGCAAAAGAGAGCAAGTGTTTGGTGAAAGAGAGGTTGAAGTAATAGGTTCTTCAAGTGAAGATGTCAAGGAAGAAGCAGTGCCGGTGTTGTCTCCCAAACGTGTAACAACAAAACGAAAGCGAGAGTAAAATGTTAAATAATTTAAATTGAATTGATAATATACTT
>JAESGV010001161.1_pt1 | contig 11233 bp, 11 predicted proteins | sample 9269781 | NCBI WGS metagenome assembly JAESGV01 (sample SAMN15741586, study PRJNA653496) | algae metagenome | isolation source: Tildeniella torsiva UHER 1998/13D and co-occurring heterotrophs from... | place: Slovakia: Slovak Paradise National Park, Hrabusice, Kosice Region | collected 2000-01-01 | reverse complement strand
TTGGCAAACTCTATAGAATTGTAAATTAAATTGTTTTCTCATTAACTTTGCAACTTTTCACAAATGTCAGTACGATCGTTTTATCCCTGCTAGTATTTACTCAAAAATGTGCTTGGTATGACTTCAGACGCAGCGTCAATAAACTCTTGCTTGATGACAAAACGAGTCATGCTATCATCTAGTGAATAGTTAACATGTAACATGGCATCAGTGTAAACGTGTTCCTGCAAAGTTGGCTCCTTGTTCTTTCTCATCGCATCAACGATATTATTTCGTTGTATACCTGAGATATTGATCTGTCTTGGTGCACTATCACATATAAACTCGCTATAGATCTCTTGTAAACCCATTTCTGGGAAACCATCTTTTTCCCACTGCTCTACAGCGTCGTGAAACTCGAGCAACTCACCACAGTACTCTGAATTCAAGTGGTTAGTGAACAACACTCTTAATCGACTGTTGGTTAGTAAGGATTTGTGTACCTCATCTCTGTGCTCTCTAACATAGGTCTTTACGCTGTCAACGACATTTTGATTCGTAAAATAGAATGTTGCAAGTTTAACAATATCTTCTGGTGCTACACGATGATCACCACCAAAAGAATTTGTGATATCAGGTACAGACTTCCAAGAATACACGATAGTATGGTTAGGTTGTAAGATCACAATACCAGGATGAGATAAACCCTCATCATAGTCTTCGTCTAGTACGGCACTTGCACCTGTAACTTTCTTTAACATCATAGAAATGTTCTTGAATGCAAACGATGACTTTCCAGTGATTTCCATACCATACTTTTTGGCTAAAATGCATTTTGGATCGCTTACCAATGGGAAGATTAATCCCCACGATTTTTTGCTCTCTATCACGACTTTGGCTTCTTGAGCGCATATACCGAGTATCTCTCCTCCCATTTTTTGCACTTGCGCAACAAGTGGGTCTAATTCCCTTAAATAGTTCATACACCCGTCACACCATGAACCTCTGTAAAACACTAACACTGTGAATTTTGCTTGTTGAACTATGTGGTCAACAAACTTTTGTGGTGGTGCAGTGCAAAGCTTCTCATTTGCTTCACACTCTGGACAATCCGTTCCTGGGTTTGGATGTCCACAGGTGTTTACTTTTTTTGCTTTCGCGACAGTTGTGATACGCTCTACAAGTCCATCGCGCAATGTAGGCACCATTTCGTCAAGTTTAATCTCTAGTTCTATTTTTTCGTTTTTCAATTTGATAATTTTGAGTTCTAGCGCCGTAATCTGCTCGTCTATTTCGAATATACGTGGCATTTCATCGAAAAACCCTCTTTTGAGAGCAACAACACGATTATTGAGTTCTGGTCCAACTGACATGACGTGATTTGTTTGACACGAACGTTTGCAAACTAAGGCTTACTCTGTATCTTCGAAATAATTTATTTTCGTTCAAATTTGTATTAAATTTACAGGAAAGCTGCTGCAGCTAGAATCACAGCTGAGCTAATGAACATGGTTGATGCTGACGATCGTGAGTCGTCTGTTCCTGGAGCGATAGTAGTTGGGATTGGTCCAGTAGTAGAACCAGGGAAGTTGGTAGTTGTTACACCAGAAGCTGGAGCACGAGTAGTGGTAACTCCTGGTGCTGGGGCACTTGTTGTTGTCGTTGTTGTAGTTGGTGATGCAGGTGCTACTGTAGTTGTAGTTGTTGGAGTAAATGACACTGTTGGAGCTGGTCCTGTTGTCGCACCTGAGGAACCAGTTGGCGCAGTAGTGCACGTGTATGGAGCTACTCCAGAACAGGCGCCCCAGAAACCATTAACGTCATTTGGATTTCCATTTTGTTTCCAGGCTTCATTAAATGCTGAAAATAGACAACATCCCATGTTGTTTTGAGCGCATAGGTTGGTAATCTCTTGGTTCACTTGTTTATGAAGAGTTGGATTTGCTACTCCGCATCTTTCGACACCTTCGACGTAAACATTTGCAGTGGAAAGAATGTCTCCACCGGCGCTACTTGGCCATCCAAATTCAGTCAAAATGACTGGCTTAGTTGCAACTTGTTTGAGTAAATTTACTCTGTAGAAAGTTTGGTTAGCTGCGTTGCTTGCCGTTTGGCATGGGAAGACCTTAGAGTAAGTGTTTTGCCACCATGGGAACTAACGATTAGAAATCAAGTAAATAAACTTACGTCATCAAGACCAACAAAGTCTACAATATTTTGTAAATCTCTGAAGAAGTTGGTGCAAGTTGCTTCAGCTCCACACCAGCCAGTAAAGACATCAATATAACCAATTGGTTGCTTGACGCCTCCATTTCTCATCTTGGTCACGCAATCTCTAACGACTACGTACGCAGCTCCTGGATTGTTGCTCTCGTAGATAGTTTCAGAACCACAACTAATACCGAGTAAGGTGTTTGGGTACGCATTAGCAACTGTAATTGCGCTGTCAATGTTGCTAATTGTGAGAGCAGCAGAGTCGATGTAGACATTTGCTAGTACTTTGATGTTAAGACTATGCGCGACGCGAACGACTGTTTCGTAGCTGCCTCCCAGGTCGTAAATGTGAATACATCTGTATCCAGTTTGTGTTACAAGGGTGTTTAAAAGTGTTGTGATTAAATCTTCTGGTGGAAAGGGACCCCAATGTGGGGTATAGCTGCCAACAAATGGCGAGAATGAAATGCATCCTGGCGATGTTGCTGTTGGTGTCATCGCTGTTATTAAATCTTGTAGCGTGCATGTGGCGTATACCGCTAGTAGTAGTACAGACACTATAGTACCTATCCTCATCTTTGTTTTTGTTTCTTGGTGTTTTGGAGTCAAGAAAAGCAATTTCTAGCTAAGGTATTTGTGACAGTCTAAAAATAACATAAAAAATATTATTCTGGAGATGGTAGTTTCAGGCTTAATATTGCTGTAAATTACTGAAGAAAGTGCGAATGGCCTTGCGCTGTGACACATGTTTCTGCCAATAAATTCTCAATGTTCTCGCATTTTCCTTCAGTTTCAGAAAATAATACGTCTTGCTCGCATCCAAGTCTTACATAGTACGCGGATGAAATCTGTCTGTAAAGGTTCTTGTAATTATTTGGAAAGCTCTACTTCACCATGAAATACTCTATCGTGCTGTTGGCACCACCTGCCTTCTCTACCGACAACATCAACTTTAAAAAGCAGATAGACAAGAACAGAACCAATGAAACAGCTTATAATGCCGACATACTAGAAGAATTAACACGAACACGAGAGAATTACCGAAAAGGTCTCGAAAAAGGTACTATCAACACTACAAAAATTCTAACAATTTAGGCGAACAACAACTAGTAACTGATGGACTCGCATACTTATCTTTACTTCGATTATTCGTTTTTCATCCACAAGATATTGTAGAAACAAAGTTGGAAAAAGTAAAAGAAGAAGTAGTGGAAGAAATCACAGAAGAGGTGACCGACAGTAACGGTGTAGTGTCACTCGTGAAGAAACAAGTCAAACGATCCGCGTCACCATCCAACTCTAAACCATCAAGTCCGAATAACCACCATCAACCACAACATACAGACAAATATTCCAAACTACGATTCTCCCTTTCTTTTGTATGGAAGAATGGAACATCAGCAACTGTAAATGATTCCTTGTACGAAGCGTGCATGGTTTTAATAACAATTGCCAATCAATACACAAAACTAGCACAAGAGTCGATCAATAGAGATGTACGGAAAGACGCATACAAACACTTGACAAACGTAAGAACTCGCGCATAAACTAATCATGATAGGCGTTAGGTGTTTGGGAACGAGTAGAGCTTTATTCCAAAGATGTCGACAAAGCACTTACTGGCGCGTTACCATTTGATCTTTCACTCGATCGTTACAGTTCCATAATGAAATTAATCACAAAAGCACAAGTACAAGAACTCGCAACATACACAGCAATCGAAAAAGAAGATAAACACGAACTCGTAGCCAAATTATCACGAGGAACATACGACGCGTACAAAAACGCACAATCTGTACTAGGAAGTGAGCGCGATGCTAGTGTTACTACATACAAACAATTTTTAGAACTAAAAGAGTTAGTATGGGAAGCATTGATGCACATTTACGCAGGATGTTACATGAACCAAGAACAACAAAATGGAGAAGCCTTAGCGTTTGTTAGATACGGGAAAAAGATGCTTCCACAAGTCGAGAAGAGTAGTAATGTGTACCAAAAGAACAATAGCACAAAAGATGTCACAAAAGAGCAATACAACTTTGTAGTGTTTTGTGCAAATCGTTTTGACGAAAAGTACACAAAGGAGAACACTATGGTGTATCATAGTAAAGTACCAGATCAAGTTCCAGAGTTACCAGTAGAAGCGCAAAGTATTGGAAAAGCAGTTGCGTTCGAGTATCCAAAAGCTCATCAATTGTGGACTGCTGATGTGTATGACAAATTTAATTTGCCACAAGCTCCTCCACAAGAGAACAAGCAAGCACCTGCGTTCAAACCGTTAATGCCAACAGAAAAGGTAGAAAATGAGAAGAAACGTGAAAGAGAATCACCAAGTGATTTGGAAGAAAATGTCAGGAAAAGTACAAGATACGACAGTGGAGGAGTTTCGTTATGTAGTATCATGTAAATAATTTTAAAATGAAAATAGTGATCCAACAATTTCTTTGGCTTGATCTTGTGCACTTTTTAACACTTGAGCAAGTGCATCGCCTTCATCTCCCTTACTGCCGCCACGTGCTCCGCTACCGCCTTCCATAGCAAGTACTTTTTGTGCAATAGTATTCGCATCTACTTCGATAATGATGCCGTCATCAATAACTTCGTCACACGCCAAAACAATCAAGTCAAAATTTTCCAAAAACGTTCGTTTCTCTAACTGTGATCTAAATATGATTTGTAGTGCGTCTATTAGTGCGCTTAAAACTTCTGCTAGTACGAGTTCGTTTTCATTTAGTGAACCAAGAATATAAAAGAACAAGTCTGTTTCAAATTGGAAAACGACTGTATGTTTGTCGACTTGAACGATATCAGCTACCATGGTGAGTGAAAAATATTCGAACGTACGATCAGCGACAGCGTTACTCTTTTGTGTTTTCGAAAATATATTCTTCTCTAAAAGTTGTTGTTTTGGGAACTGGTCCTTGTACTCTGATGAATAGTACTTTGAGTACATGCGATTTCCCTCGGCATCTAATACGATTAGAGCCTTGATTTGATGTATGAATTGCTCCATGTTTTGTTTGGGTTTTACTTGTAAACTTTAGTCAACCGATTTTTAAACAAACAGTACGATGAGCTCAAACCCTGACACTACCCAGTTCGAACATGTCGACTACCTGTTCAGTTATTATATGTCACAAAGTATCTGTTACGCGTTGAGTTTCATTTACCCAGCATACGCTTCATTCAAGGCTATTCGTACTGAAGGTGGTTCTGATGACAAACAATGGTTAATGTACTGGGTTATTTTCGGCATTTTACACGTTTTGGAGTTCTGGTTGATATCGATATTCTACTATCTCCCCTTCTACTGGGAAATCAAGTGTTTGTTAATCATCTGGCTCCAACATCCACGCACTAGAGTAAGTTATCGCTACACGTTCTTCTAATGATTAGGGTGCTACCGTACTTTATGAAAAATACGTACAACCTTTCTTGAAGAAGAACGAGTCTAAAATCGATAGCGAACTCGCCAACTTGAAGGTATACGCAGTAAAAGGACTCAAAGCGGGAGTTGACAGACTCTCTAAGTCCATTAGCCCTGAAACAAAACAAGATTTGTTGACAAAAGGCATTAGCGCAGCAGTCAGTGCAAGTCAAGAAAAGAAAGAATAATTTATAAAAACCCATCATCCTCTTCAATAACAACTTCTGCTGTTAATTCTGCATCCATTAAATCTGGTTTTTCGAAACCTGTATCTAGTGACAAATCTAACTCTTGGGAATCATTCAGATTGAACTCTGCGTTTAGTTCTTGATCGATATCGTCGAATGAACCTGCTAATGGTTCTGGGAATGTCTCGTCAATTTCTGCAAATGGATTTTCAGCTTGAGGAGCTTTGGAGACTTGTAACTCTGGTTTTTTTGGAGGTGTTGGCGTAGGTGTCACTTTCCGTATTGGTGGAGGTGGTGTTGGTTTCTCTACTGGTTTAGGTGCTGGCTTTTCTGGTTGTTTTGGGAGTGGTTTAGCAACTGGTGCAGCTGGTGGCGACATTTTCGACGGAGGTGTTGGTGTTGGCGTTGGTGTAGGTTTTGGTGTAGCTGGTGATTGTTTGATACGTGGTGGCAATCTTGGTAGTGGGTTAGATGGTGCTTTTGGTGGTAACGTTGTAACTACAGGTTCTTCATCATCTGGTTCAGGTGATCGTGCTCTCTTTTGTGTTCTTTGAGGAGTAACCATTCTTTGTTGAGTAGGTGTCTGATTCACTGTTCTAATAGATTGTCTCGAAGCATTTGTCATTCTCTCCGAACCTTCAAAATTTGAATACGCCACATACTGCGTCCTATCAAAATCCGTTTGATTCGAAGGGATTTGAGAACTTATTTCGCTTGCGACAGAATCTGTCGATACAGTTGAATCTTGTGAGCTCTCATCATGCGATAATCGTTGTCTCTTTCTCCTCCTATTGTTCATTTTATCAATTGTTGCTTTACTTGTCCACACGTTCACGACTGTTTTTTCTGTAGCGATCAAGTAGTGACTATCTGGTGATGGACGATAGATTGGTGCACCTCGGAGTAATACGACTGATCCTGCAGTTGCAATTGTTTTGTACTTGTCCATGGCCGATTTTGCGATATTAACTTTAAACGTTGAACTAGATGGTTTCACATCGATTTCGTACTCGTCTTGATCTTTGTGATAAATTGCTGTTGGAACTTGGTACTCTCCTACTAACACTAGACATGATGCATTTGTTTCATAACTAATGACGTGTCGAATGACAACTCCTATAGCACTAACTTGTGACAAACGATTTGTTTTGCTGTTTGTGATGTCTGCAAAAGATACTTTTAAATTATTCGTTTTCGAAGTGCTCTTTTTCATAACATACTGAACCATGGCTTTCCATGAATTCATTTCTAGTGTTAATTCGTCATGCGTAAGTACATCTTTTGTCGGTGAAACTTTTTCGTCATCTTTTTGTGGATTGTTGCGATTTTTTTCGCGAAGTTTGCGCGTTGTATCGTGCAATTCTTCTCCCTCGTTCATAAAATCGTCGGCGTTTAAATGCGACAAATCACCTGCAGGACCAGGAAGTTTTCGATTAATGAATACTGTTTTTCCTGCCTCTGCTAGTTCCTCTTCCATTGCCTCATCGTGTGAATTGTTTATTGGCATTTGAGAAGCGTGTTGGTAGGTACGACCTTGGAACATGTCGTCATTGTCGTCAAAAGAGTCAGACATGTTTGTTGTGTTTTTCCTGAAATTGTTTGAAGCTTTACAATTATTTATTCTGTTCTTCAACGTCAGACGCTATCTCTATCTCTGAGGTCGCCATTGCTTCTAATTTAGCCTGCCTTGCGAGCCGTCTTTTCTTGAGAAGTTTTCCTATTAGCTTAACACAAAGAGCTATTATCATAATTATTACATAGATGACTTGTACCATCCAATGCAGTCCAAATTCCCACTTCACTATTGTCCCAGCTTGGTTATAAAATACTGGACTGTCTGACGCGCATGAGTAACTAAATATGACAACAGCTAGAGCAATCATCACACCTAACGAAACAACACGAGCTAGAAAGCGAGAAATGTCTAATATTTTCAGCGCTGTGCGCTCTAGTTTTCGCTTCATTACTGGATTATCTACATTTTCGTAACGAGAATCATCTTCGGCATTAGCTCCCCAATACCAAGTAACAATTCCAACTATGCAAGCTAAAAATTCCATTGCTGCGAATACTTTCATAAATGTAGTTCCTTTCACGACATCGCACGAAATCGTTTGGGTTTTCAAATCAGTCAATGCAGCCACAGCTACGCTCCATATACCAAATCCCATACTAAATATTATCGATAACAGGTTGAAGAGAACGACAAGGGCTTGGAATCTCCCCTCAAACAACACGATATCTCCAAGCATACCTTTTAACGCTCAATTACAATTTATTTAAACTTTGCAAATTGATTAAACGACCCTGCATAAAACTTGGCAAATAGTGGATGATGTTTCTTCTTTTCTACTTGTTTTGTTTGTTTTTCTATCTTGTCTGGAGTGGCTTTCTTCTTTTGTGACTTTTTCTTTGACTTTTTATCCGGCGTCTTTTTCGTTGGTGTATCATTCTGCATGTCCATTGCATCTGTTTTAGCAGCCTCTATAAAAACGTTCTCTGGTGTTGCCACTGTTTCTTGCTCAGCTTGTGCAACTTGTATGGTCTCTACAACAGGTACTGACGACACTGAAACTACAGACGTTTGTACAAGTGGTTGTGCTGCGTGTTGTCGTAACGCAGCAAGTGATATCTTCAGCGTTGGAAGTTTTTGTACCTGAGATGAATCTTGAGCTAATGGCTCTTGTGGAGTTTTCGCACGACTCTTACGCTTCTTTGGTTGAACGGGTTCCTTCACTATGATAGTTGGTGTACCAGGACTCGCCTTGACAAAATCGATTTGAAAGTCACCCAAGTAGGTATCAAAATCAATTGGCCCTTGTGTTGCCCCTTCTTCGTCCAAATTTCCGAACACTGTATCAACGTCTATGTTTACAGTACCCGATTCACAAGTACATCGTTGAGCATGCTTACCAATCTCAATCCACCTTGAAGTAGCAAAGTTTGTTGCTTCGGCACAATTTAGCCCATGATTGAAACCAGCATGATACCCTCCTGGGAAAGTGATCATAAACTCTCCCACTTGTTGAGTGATTCTTGTGACTTTAACACCATTTGTTGCTAGTATAGAAGGACTAATCAACATGTTTTTGTGTCTGGGTGCTTGTGAGCACTTTTTGAATTCATCAGGGTACAGCCGACGAGCCAAATCTTCAAACTTTTTCTTGTGAGATAATGGTATACTGTACCACGTCTTGGGTGCACCAAAATGCAAATAGTTGATAGAATACAGTTCCATATCTTCGGTATGCCAACAAAAAGTACTTTTGAAGCTACCAACATACAAGAATGGTGAGTTAACACCTGGAATACAAACATTGTGCTTTTTGAATTGTTTTTGCAACACAGAGTTCAAGTTTTGTAAATTCCACGTTTGACAGATATTTGCATCAAACAATGACCCTGGAATATCCGAAGCATAGACGGCTGGTTGGAACAAAATGTTTTTCCAGTATTTGCGTTCTATAAATTCCAACTCTTGTGAAGGTGTTGACTGCTCTTCTAACTCTTTATCTAGCTTTGGTGGTTCTAGAATGATTTTTTTGAATTTCATGAAACGAATGGGAAGATTTTCTAGTTCTTCGTGCATTTGTAAATAAACACCCTTTGCGCCAGTAGTGTGTTGTGTGATCGCAGTTTGTATAGGAAAGTCTATTTCGTGTTCGCGACCTAGATATTTTTCGTTTGGCTTCCAGCCTTGAGGCGGAATGATTTTGCACACACCGTAGGGAGCAGCGACTTCTTCTATCGATTCTATGTATTTTTGAAAATCTGCGAATTCTTCCCATGTAGGCGTAAAGACTGGTGGCGTGATACAGTTCGTTGTGGTCATGACTTGTCGGTTATGTGTTGGTCAACCTAAGCTAGTTGTAAACAAGTTAAGATCAAATAATTTATTTAAAGGCGACTACGTATCTGTGAGCCGTCGTTCTCATGTAAAAAGTGCTCAGTTATTTGTGCGACCTTTTCCTCTAATAAATGTGCAGCATTAGTTAATTGAGATTTTGCTAATTCTGCTTGCTGCGATAGCTTCTCTTTGATTGACTCAAGGTTCTCTTTTGTATCTTGCGCTAATTTTGTTGCCTGTGTGTATTTTTCTTGTGCAAACTTTTTTGCATTTTCTACCGCATCCTCTGCTCGTTTGTGCAGGTCTTCCCCTTCTACCATTGGAGTATAGTCCTCATCGACTTGAGAACGCTTTGATATCTCGTTGTTCGATAGATGTTTGTTCATGACAGTTAAACAAGTTTAATAATATTTCAGATAGCTATTTTTTATTAGTTGTAAAAGAGAACTGCTTTAGAGCAGTTAAACAATCTTCAAATAATTATGCAATATCTGTTAAGTAAGTGTGTCCTATGGCAACAGTGTTCACGCATTGTTGCGTCTGAATGTTCCAAAACTTGACTACTTCATCGGTACTGCTGCTAACTAGTGTGATTTGATCTAACATTATGATCTGCCGAACAGGTGCTGAATGTCCAACCAGTGAAGCTGTACATTCTTGCGTTTCAATGTTCCATATCTTGATTCCGTCATCACCACCACTAGCAACAGTGCCCTCATCGATCATACGTACTACTCGAATACTAGCTGTATGATCAGTAGTAAAAATTTTTACACATTCTAGCGTAGAAGCCTTGAACACGCTAATTTCTTTTTGTCTTGAAACAGCAACGTATCCTCCAAAGCTTGAAGGTACAGCAGAAAAGAAAGAAATAATACCAGCGACTTGCTGCGTTTTTATACTCCAAACCTCCCACTGGCCAGTAAAACAAGCAACAAGTGTATCACTAAACTTGCGCATGTGATTAATTTGTCTTCCAGGCTGTATAGTAGCCATACACGCTTGTGTAGAAACATTCCACACTTGTACTACATTATCACTATTTAATGTTGCTAATGTGTTAACATCTAATACTGACATGTTTTCTTTCACAGCAACGTTGATTGTACCTTTGCATGTATTTGTAGAAATACTCCACAATTTTATATTTGTATCATGTCGAGTTGCGATGGTGTCACTATTGACAATGCGACACATTGAGAATGGTGTATCGATGTGGATAGTAGTTATGAGTTTCATATCTTCAGTCCAAATGAAAATTGGTTCTGTTTGTGTTATTCTCCATGATGCTAAACAGGTTATCTAATGTTTAGTATTATCGATAACTGCTAACGTACCTTTCCTAGTCGTGAAAGTAGTAAATTCATCGATGGTAAGTTGTAAAAGTCAATATCTGCTCGTAACGTTTTCAAATCTTTTGTATGTAGGTTTTTGATTTGTTCATTGACATCGTGTCCTCGTAAAAAATCTAGTATAATATCGAATCGTCCTGGATTACGATCTATAAAGTATTCTCCATCATCGTCTGGTTGGTGACCAATATCTTCGCTAAACATTCCTGTGAAAAAGGATTCTGCG
>JAESGV010001160.1_pt1 | contig 11239 bp, 7 predicted proteins | sample 9269781 | NCBI WGS metagenome assembly JAESGV01 (sample SAMN15741586, study PRJNA653496) | algae metagenome | isolation source: Tildeniella torsiva UHER 1998/13D and co-occurring heterotrophs from... | place: Slovakia: Slovak Paradise National Park, Hrabusice, Kosice Region | collected 2000-01-01 | reverse complement strand
CTCAATCACTTTGAGAACATCATTATTGAAGCTTCGTAACAATCTAATGTTTGAATGATCGTTCATGTATCCAAGATCGTGTAGTTTGAGCAAACTGTATCTAAATTCACTATTCATATCTGCACTCGATTGAGCTTTTTCAGTTAGAGGTACTGGTTGTCTCTTAACATGCTCTTGTTTTTCTTCAGATGGTGCAAAGCTATATGGTAGCGATGATCTTCTTCGCATGTGTGGTACAGTTGGGAGGGTAGTTGGCATATATTCAAACGACTCAACGTGTAGTTGTGGAGGTTCATTCTTTTGCAAAATGAAGAATGGATCATCAAAAGGGTTTGGTGAGGCCGGGTACGCTGCCTCTAGTGGGGCGAATGCTGTATTGTTGTATTCCCGAGAGTAAGTACTTGATGTTTGCATTGTTTTGTTTTTAAAAATAAAATATTCTCCGCACAGAAGATTTCTTTTGCAAAAATAGATATCCCAAGACTTACAACTTTTTGTTTACTTACTATGCTTCGATAGCACGTTAAACAGATCATCAACGTCGTCAGAGCTCATTAACGAGCTGAAGCAACCCTTGTTTGCATCTTTGGGATGTGTTTCGCCAATGGATATTCTTGCTTTTTCTGATTGTCGTTTCATGGTTTGTTCACTCTTGTGTACCTGTAAATTCGTTCTTGAGATTTGTTCTTCAGCTCCAAACGCAGATTTAAATTCTTTTTCATATTGCTCCTTTTCTTCATCAGAGACTTCAACCTTGGCACTACTCCAATCAATCTCCAATAACTTGACGTGAATGGCGTCCAGATGCTGCATACGATGTGAATCCAAAAAGATCTCAACTTGCCACTCGAATTGGAATAAATCTGCTAGTCTTGTATTTCCAATAGGTTTTATAACTTGTTCTCTTCTACGATGGATAACACTGTACGTATTTTCGTTCTTGTTGATAAGAATCTTCCATGTTCCGCGAACGTCTTTGCATCTTAGACCTCTACTGATGAGGGTTTCTCCAAAATGACCAAGCATGGATACGACAAAACTTTGGTCGACAAATCGTAGTATTTTGCACATTTGTGATTGGTCACCATATACTTGTGTTAATAATTCTGTCATTCCTTGATGATTTGACATTGAACTTATAGTGTCCTTGAGTTTTTGTTTTTCTAATTGTAGGATGCTAGTTGGAACTGATGTTTGCCTCGTATGTACTGAACTGGTGTCGTTATTATCCATGTCTATTACGCTAACTGTTTCATCGTTCAAGGAGAAGGGTGCGTGGTCTCCTGTTTCGTCTACGAGGTACGCTAATGTGTTGAGCACTGAGAGTAAAATATCGTAAGCGTCGCCTGTTCTATCAATGTTCTTTTCGACGTATTGTACTTGATCATTATTTGTTTCCGCTTCAAACAAGTACATTTTATCGTACATACTTAAAATTATAATTAACGTAAGAAACTAACCGCAACAAATCGCGAGAGACGTATGTATCTTGTATCGCGTGTTTCCACATAGCATTATACTCAATACTAATAGTATCAAGTTTCTTTTCGAGTGGTGCAGGGTCAAAGGTTGGAACTTGCACTGGAACAGGCTTCTTGCTCATGTTTTGTTGGTTCTTTGATGTGTTTACAATTTTTGAAAGCTTTTCGTTTTATTAGGCCATTTATTATAATTTGAACTCACTTTCTGTTACTTGGTCGTAGATTTCATCAGTAACCTGTTGAAGCTCCCCTACCATTTCTAGCAGTAATTGTTCTAGAAGCTGATCCGAAAGCATCTCTACCAGGGCTTCCGGAGCAATTTCAGATCCCTCTGCTATTTGCCTAGCGAACTTGTGGAATTGTTTTCTGTACGTTGTTATCTCGTGTAGCTGTTTAGGACTCATCTTAGTGAAAAACGCTAAGTTCAGTTTGTTCTCGATGTTGCTAAATTCCTCCAGCGCGTTGTTTTCTAATTCGTTTTCGTTCTCGCTTCTAGGTATCAGTGGTACTGACGAGCTTGATGCTCTCTTCTGTAATCTCTCAATCTTTCTCTTTTCCTCATGGTGTCGCCTTGTAATTTCATCATTTTGTTCTTCCATTTGGTTAAGTAGCTGCAATAACTTATCGAGATCGTTCTTATTATTCAACATTGTTTGGGTTAACTGTATATTTTGTTCCAGCTCTCTCCCATCCTGCTTAGCTAGCTCCTCAGTAACTGTATCTCTCAGTAGCTGATCTAACAATACTTCGCTGCCTTTCTCCATTGCGGATATTAATGGTACTTTGATGGTACTTGGACCAGATGGCTGTACCTGCTCCTGTCTAAACTGAGGAAGCATGCGAGATGATAGTGGTTCTTGAGGTGAAGCTGTAGTGATGGGAGCAGCCTGTTTCTCTTTGATAAGCTTCTTAATTTTCTTTTTTAGTCTCTTGTGCTTTTTGTTTTGTTCATCTATTGTTTGTTGAAGCACATTCTGCTGTTGCTTTTGAATTTCCAGCAACTGTTCAAATTGTTTTTGATTGTCCTGCTGCTTCACAACTCTGGACTTTCTAATAGGTGATATTTGTTTCGGAGATTGCAGGTAATCCTCGTACTCTTCGTCATACATGCTGTGCTCAACAATACTTGATGGACTACTGTGATTAGATCTATTTAACTCATTGTTGCGATCTAAACTCGAGATACTAGCATCGTCATTCAAGTGTAAAGAAGTGATTAATCCTCGTTTTTTTCTCTCACCTTTGAAGTTGTTTGGGTTGTTATAATCTTCTAAAATTATTTTCTCTTCTTTCGCTTGTTTTTGAGCAATGCTTACTGTGGGCTTCAACAACCTTGGTGATATTTGTTGAGGACTGAACTTCTTTGTCGATTCTTGTTTTTTTGGCAACGGTGATGCGTTATGTTCCAATCGCTTCGATGTTGGTGAAACCATTGGCGATGTTTGGGTTATTGCGGGTTTCTTTACACTTGGTGACGCTGTTTTTTGAGGGGATGTGGCAACATTTTTCGTTGTACTTTTTGGGCTGAGTTTTGTATTTTTTGGAGTTGCCGTTTGCTGTTGTTCTTTCTCCGCACTCTTGACCAGTGTTACAGGTTGTGCAGGTGTAATATTATGTTGTGACATAACATTTTTAATCCAATCAGAATGGGTGGTGTGTATCCCAGCTAGACACCGTTTTACATCTTCATGTGCAACTCGCTTAACAAGATTAAGATACTGGATCCTGTTGGCAGGAAATTGCATTCAAATAAAGTTTGGCGCCAAAGTTTAAAAAGATGTTACAATATTATTGCTAGTACAAAGTATTAAGTTATTCATAGTCTGGTGTCCAGTTTCCTTCTTTCTTGAGTCTCATTTGAATATCTGCATTATAGAACTCATCTCTTGTCTTGACTCTGCGACGTTTGTAGAGGACATAGGTAGCGGCTCCGACGATCACAACTACAATGACAGCAGCTGCTACAAGACCGACTACTAAACCTACTACTAGACCTGTCACATTCAGTGCTGTTCCTGCTACACTAGAAGGAGTTGGTGTTCCAACACCTGGTACAACAGCTGGTGGAGCGCCTCCAGGAGCATTAGTGGCAACAGCTGCTGCGACAGCTCCACCGCTAAAGTCAGTAGTATGGTTACAACTACATAGTATATACGTTGGGTAAACAGCAGTGGTAGTACATCCAAATGTACTCCATACCTTGTTCGTAATATCCCAGTATTGACATCCATGTGTCTTACCAGCAGGTAAAACAGCACTAAAGTCACCAGCGATACTAAATTCTACATTTCTTGCCAATGGAATATTTCCAGAGCTATCTACAGTCAATGTTGGAGAACTGATAGATACAGTCATGACGTTACTGGATACACTTCCACCATATGGATTTGTTTTGACAACAATAGCTTTCATGCCAACAACATCATAGGCGCCAGCTGCTGCTGCACCTCCGTTAATTGGGAAAGTTACAGATTGTGATCCTGATAGTTGAGTTACTACTGGTGTTTTAATGGCACCAGCGTAGGATCTTCCTAGAACAACAGTAGCAGATGGTGTTGACATGACAGTTGGTGCGTTACCGAGTTGGGTGCTATTAATCATGGCATCGGCTAGCTTCTTGATGGCGTTAGTAGCAGCGATAGCAACGTTAGTTGACGCAGCAGTTGATGTAGCAGATCCGTTTCCACCAACAGCAAGAGCATTGCTCAATGCAGCCAATGCAGGTGCACCCATATCAGTAGTAAGTGGAATACCTGCAGAGACAGCAGCATCAACAGAGTTTGCAATGATGCTAACTGATACGTTAGCTGTACTAGTACTGACATATGATGGGTTCTGTACTAGCGACCCAACAGCAGCGAAACGTGCGACAACTTGATCAGGACTTGAAGGTGGATTGTTGTTCGAAATAGTTTCATAGGTAGTCATAATGTTATCAATTGCCGAGCTTACAGCCTTGGTTGTGGTGTCGTCGTCAACTGGTACGTTGTTAGTGACTTGTAATGACTCAATGTTGGTGAGTAACATGGAAGCAAAGGTTTGAATAGCATCATCAGAATCGGTAGCAGTGTTAAGATCAGGTGCACTAGTTAATACAGCATCTACGACGTTTGCTGCAGTAACATTGGCAGTGATCACAATAGCAGGTGCCAAACCACTCAACTTGACAACAGTGTTTCCATTCCAATTGGCACATGAATCAGATTGTGTACATTGGGTAACTGTAGCAACTACAGTAGCAGTACAGTTCTGTCCAGGGAAGAACCATGGGAATGTTGCATTTGGTAAAATGTTATTAACAATCGAGATACCCCCAGGTAAAAAGGTTGTAGTTCCTGACGATGCTCCACACTCTTTAACAAATGCAAAACTATATCTAGTGAGTTGGTTGACTTCACCATCAAACAGGATTGTAATGTTAAAGTTGGTCGTGGACACTACACCATTATCGGGTGATATGGTGACGCTTACGTTACCACCTGATGGTCTTGGTGGTAGTGTTGCTGCAGGAATAGTTGGAGCTTGAGTGGTTTGTGGTAGACTAGTACTTGCAGGTACTGAAGTATCAGCTGGAGTGTTTGTTGGAGTGTCAGTGGGTGCACTTGAAGTTGGTTCGAATGTAGTAGGCGCAACAGTTGTATTTGGTGCTACTGTGGTTGGTACTGGTGTTGCAGTGGTTGGAGTGACTGTTGTAGTAGGTGCAACAGTTGTAGTTGGCGTTGCAGTTGAGGTTGTAGGTGCAGAAGTAGTTGTTGGAGCGACTGTTGTAGTGGGTGCTACTGTTGAAGTGGTGGGTGATACAGTTGTAGTTGGTGCTACAGTAGTGGTAGGTACAGAAGTAGTTGTAGCTGTTACTGTGGTGGTTGGTGCGCTAGTACTTGTGGTTGGTGACTGTGTAGTAGTTGGAGAAGCGGTAGAAGTAGTTGGGGTTGGTGTTACAGTAGTTGTTGGTGCGACTGTGGTGGTTGGTGCTGCGGTAGAAGTAGTTGGTGCAACAGTTGTTGTGGTTGGTGTACTAGTAGTGGTTGGTGAGGTTGTTGTGGTTGGTGTTGCAGTAGTACTGGTAGTTGGTGCTGCAGTTGAAGTTGTAGGCGCAGAAGTAGTTGTTGGAGCGACTGTTGTAGTGGGTGCTACTGTTGAAGTGGTGGGTGCTACAGTTGTAGTTGGTGCTACAGTAGTGGTAGGAATAACAGTAGATGTAGTTGGGGCAACAGTGGTAGTTGTAGGTGCTGCCGTTGTAGTTGGCGCAATAGTAGTAGTTGTTGGTGTTGCCGTTGTAGTTGGTGTTTCAGTGGTAGTTGGTGCTGCTGTAGATGTGGTAGGCGCAGATGTGGTTGTCGGTGTCGCTGTTGTAGGCTCAGGCGTAGTAGGAGCAGCAGTAGAAGTTGGTACTTCAGTAGGAGTTGGGGTGGCAGTTGTTGTTGGAGCGCTAGTACTTGTAGTAGGTGCATCAGTAGTTGTGGGAGCTACTGTTGTCGTTGGTGCATCAGTGGTGGTTGGTCCACTAGTACTTGTTGTTGGTGCATCAGTTGTTGGTACTGCTGTGGTAGTTGGTACCTCAGTGGTTGGTACTGCTGTTGACGTAGTAGGTGCTACTGTAGGAACCTCAGTACTAGTAGTTGGTGCTTCAGTAGTTATGGGTGCCACTGTTGTTGTTGATGATGCAGTAGTTGTTGAAACTTCAGTGGTAGTGGGTGCTGGTGTATCGGTAGTCGGTGCTGCTGTCGTTGGAGCATCTGTAGTTGTTGGTACTTCAGTAGTGGGAACAGCCGTTGTTGTTGGTACATCAGTAGTAGGCTCTGCTGTAGTTGGTGCAACAGTTGAAGTTGTAGGAACCTCTGTTGTAGTGGGCGCATCTGTTGTTGGTACATCTGTGGGTGTTGGTGTAGGGGTGTCTGTCGTAGTAGGTACATCTGTTGTTGGCGTAGAAGTTGTAGTAGGTTCAGCGGTAGTTGTAGCAACATCTGTTGTAGGAGAAATTGTAGTAGTTGCTGCATCGGTTGATGTATCAGTAGGCGAATCAGTTGGCGTTGGAGTTGGAGTATCGGTACCTGTTGGCGTACTAGTAGGAGTGCCTGTAGGAGTATCGGTAGGTGCAGCTGTTGTCGTATCTACATTAGTTGGCGTATCAGTGGGCGTATCTGTTGGTGTATCTGTTGGAACATCAGTAACGGTAGGCGTATCAGTTGGTGTGTCCGATGGGGTATCTGATGGGTCTGCGTTAACATATACAATCAAACAGAATAGTACTGCAACAAGCGCTAGCTTGAGCAGAACACGCATTGATACGTTTTTTAATGTAGTTTTTGAGCTTAACGAACAGGTTTCTTGTTCTTAGCTAAATTATTCCCCTGACGAGCTCTTTCATTGGCTTATTCCACGCACCTTTATTACAGTTGACTGTTTTTTGGACTTTCATAGCTCTATAAACGCGATGACGATAACACTGTAGACCACTTACGCCTCCTTCTTTAGATCGTAACGGCTACATATTGAACGATACGATACCAACAAAAGAGAAAGAGATTCCAAAAGTATCACATTCCCTAATATAGGAACGTACTACTTTTCAAAGCACGTCATACACTTTGTTGGGCTCTCACAGTCTAATCTATCCAGTAGTCGCCGAACTACTTCATTACTACCATCTTCTTCCAGCAAAGTTCTACATAACTCTCGGCATTTATCAAACGCTTCCGCGTGCAAGTGTATACGGAGATCATCGTGCTTGGTACACATGGATTGTTGTTCTACCGTGACACTTTCAACGCGACCAAGAGGTTCATACACGTTGATAGGTCTATTCTTTCCCTTTAACGAAATGTAATCTACAAATCGGCAACAATATACATCCTTGACTGCTTCAAAAGTAGGTTCACCAATGAGCATTTGAGTACCATAGTACTTGTTCAACGCTAAAAGCGTTAATAAAAAAAATCAAAACATACCTTCCAATCGAGCAGCAACATTTACTCCATCTCCCAACGCTGTATAGTTGATACGTTCAGGAGCGCCTACATTTCCAACTAACGAGTATGCCGTATTGATACCAATTCTCACACTCACATGCGGGTAGTTCAATCGCGACCATTTTTGATTTAAAAATTCTAATCTTTTTCTCATCTCAAATGACGCATCTAATGCTTTCATTTCATGTCTTTCTACAAGTTCGGGTGCATTCCAAAACGCCATGATACAATCTCCGATAAATTTATCAATAGTACCTCCATTTTGCATGATCGCTTCTCCCATTTGTTTAAAGAATTTACTCATCAATCCAATTAATACATTGGGCTCAATAGTTTCGGTAATGGTTGTGAAATCCTTGATATCCATAAATAATAGTGTTAAACTACGATGTTTGACGCCAAGTCGGACCCCGGTACCACTTCTCAGTAAAGACCGAACAACTTCTGCTGGTACAAATTTTTGAAAGTTGGATAACCCTTGTTTCATTTGTGTCATGGAATCATTCATTTCGTTGAACTCGTTTAGTCGTAACGTTATCGATGGTATTCTCTTTCCTAGTTCCATATTGGCAACGTATTTCATTTCATTGGAAATTTGTTTCAATGGAACGCTAATGAAACACCCAAATAGTATGGCAATTGCAACAGAAAAAAGCACTGCTATTCCAGAAATGACACCAGCGATGATTGTACCTGTAATAACACTTCCCATGATATCGGCTACACTTACAACTGAAACGACAATCCAATCCAAACCATAACCATCTTGGTAAGATTGTATCAGTACAATGCGATCATACCCTTTCGAATCAGTAAATGAAAAACTTGTTTTTTTTAAACTTGTCATGTTTGGTCCGTACTGATTCACAATGTATTGTGATGTATCTGCAACAACGGTATTTGGATGTTTCGTCGCAGAAATGCGTGTTATCGTACTATTCACGGAAGAAAGTACGGAACCAACTGACAATGCAACTAGATTTGTGTTTCTTTCCATAATGAAAATATCAGCTCCTGCTTCTTGTTGGTTGATATATTGTGAAATTTTATCCAATGTGACTTGAGCAGCGATAACGCCTAATTGTTGTGTAGAGTTTGTCCGATTGTAGAATGGGTACGAAATACTTAGTACGAGTGATGGTGGATTGTTCAAGTTAATGTAAATAGGAGCCCACACAGGATTATTCTTACCTACACTTGGAATGTACCATGGTCGTGATCTTGGGTCGTAGTTTTTTGATGATAGTCCTGCATCGTATGAAATCAAATCACCAGTGAAGGTATCCACACTGTAAAAAATGTAATCCCTAGTTGTTCTGTTACTAGTTCCTACAGAGTAATATCCGCTTGTATTGCGTACTGTAATTGCACCTCCAAGCGTATTTCCGAATAAGATTGCGGAAAAGTCACTGCTCTCAGTTGCCGTTGAGAGTAGAAGCGTTCTTAGTGTTTTGTGATTGTTCGGAATGTCTGATAAACTTCCTGTCGAGTCCGAATATCGTAGTGAGTTTGCGATAGATGAAATGGCAACTGGTTGTTGTGCTGTAAAGTCGATAGTAAAGCGAATAATGTTTTTCTGTAGATACCCTTCTGCTTTTGACGCCAAGTCTGCCATACCTAACAGTTAGAGGCAAAAGAACGCGTGCCTTTTTGTGTGTATAAGAATCCCACCAACCAAATGATAACTCCCGTAATTAGTATTCCAAATGTAAAGATGACAATTATGAGGCACTGTATGGACCAAAACTGCTTGAGTATCCCTTTACATGATATTCGCTCTAGTATGTATCGCTCAAGGGGCTTGTCTTCATCTATGATGTAGTTTTCTACTGTTGACAAGCTGTCACGATGCGAGTGGTCGTTTTGTTTCTCCACTTGCACGCTATCAAAATGACCTGCTTCTGGAGTCTCTGCTATGACGTTCACTGTTTGCATCTGTAGATGTTTGGCAGTTACGCGAGAATGGATAAGCTGAATGGACCAAAAAACAAAATTTACGCCAAGAGTAGGAGTTTGAGTTTATTTCAGATAATGGATAGCTTTATTCCGAGGCTAGATCACAAACCAGCAAAGACGGTACCAAAGATGTGTTTGACTTCTGCTTCGTGAAGTTTCTTGACACCAACTGCACTAGCAGATAAGGCTCTTCTTCCAACATAATTCAATTTGGATACTCCATTGCCATATCTTGAGAATAATCTCTCAAGACGTGGTTTGACGTGTACATAGGCACCTTGGTTTTCGTGCTCTTCTTGACACCATGTCCATGATTTGATATTTTTACATTGCTTGTACTTTTCTAATTCAGCCATAAGCATTTCAAATGGGAAGGGACTCAATTGTTCGAGTCTAATAATGGCAACCTTCTCTGTCAACTTCTTTTCGTTTCTCAAGTTCACCAAATCGTAGAAAATCTTTCCTGTACAGAATACTATTCTCTCCATATCCTTGTGTGGTTCTACGATATCTGGCAAAACAGTCTTAAATGAAGTTCCTGGACCCATTTCACTTAATGGAGAAGAGCAAGCAGCCAAGCGTAATAGTGTCTTTGGTGATACAACAATCAATGGCTTTCTGAACTTGCGATGCATTTGTCTTCTCAACGCATGGAAATAGTTAGCTGGAGTACTTGGGTTGATGACACACATATTAACACGCTTTTCGATAACATCCTCGGTGTTGATGTCGCTATCGCACATTTGTAAGAATCTCTCCATTCTTGAACTTGAATGCTCTGGTCCTGCTCCATCCATACCGTGTGGCAAAAGTAAAGCCATACCAGTAGACAAGCACCACTTGTCTTCTCCGTTGACGATAAATTGATCGATGATAATCTGTGCTCCATTATTGAAGTCACCAAATTGGGCTTCCCAAATAGCAAAATTCTTTGGATTGTTGATAGAGTATCCGTATTCGAAACCCATTACAGCGAATTCACTCAATGGACTTGCTACGACTTCAAATTTACCCTTCTTGTTGGGTAGCTTTTCAAGTGGAATCACTCTATCTTCCGTTTCTTGATCGACAAACTCCAAATGACGTTGTGAGAAGGTACCACGAGCAACATCTTGTCCTGACAAACGTACGTTGTATCCTTCTTCTAGTAAAGAACCAATAGCGATAGCTTCAGCAGTAGCCCAATCAACTGGTTCATCTTTCTCGATGACTCTCTGTCTTGCTTGAATGTGGTACTTATCCAAACGTGGATGTACTTTGAAACCTTCTGGGATAGCAATGCTTTGAAGACCAATGCGTTTCAGCGTGTCAATGTCAACTCCAGTTTCTGGGATTTTCAAAATACTGAAATCGCTTGCTTGTTTGATGGTTTCCCAATCTCCCAAGAAGTAACTCTTTTGTGGTTCATAGGTCAAACTTGCTTGGAACTCTTGTTCCAAAAATTGTTCACGATCGGTACGGATTTTATCAACTTGTTCTTGTGTGATTTTACCTTTGGAAATTAACTCTTTGGTAAGCGCCGATGGGAATGTTTCTTTCTTGCGAATGACAGAGTACATTTTAGGTTGTGTGAATGCAGGTTCGTCCAATTCGTTGTGACCGTGTCTTCTGTATCCTTGTAGAGTTACGATTACATCTCTTTGGAATTTGCTTCTGTATTCGGCTGCTATTTGCATGGTACGAACTACGTCGTGTACTTTTTCTGCGTTGACGCTCAAAATTGGAACGTTAATCATCTTTCCGACATCTCCACTGTAGCGAGTACTTCTTGCATGTTTGGATGGTGTAGTGAATCCGATTTGGTTATCTAATACGACATGAACTGTTCCTCCA
>JAESGV010001159.1_pt1 | contig 11241 bp, 8 predicted proteins | sample 9269781 | NCBI WGS metagenome assembly JAESGV01 (sample SAMN15741586, study PRJNA653496) | algae metagenome | isolation source: Tildeniella torsiva UHER 1998/13D and co-occurring heterotrophs from... | place: Slovakia: Slovak Paradise National Park, Hrabusice, Kosice Region | collected 2000-01-01 | reverse complement strand
GTCGATTGTGCAGAATGACTTGTGTATTGGTTGCCGAATTGGTCTACTGACTTGGAAGCAGTGGGTTTGAATAGTCGATCACCACAACCGGCAAACAACATATACAATGTTCTTAATGGTGAACCTGCACCCATTGCAGAAATATTACCTATAGAATCTGCAAATTGACTCACTGCTGATTCATATGTTTCACGATCTGACATAGATCCTAGTAACATTGCATGAGCCCACATCTTGTGTGAAATGGCCAACTCACTGGCTTCTTTTAGTCTTCCACTAATCAACAAGTTTTCCAATTGTTTCAAAATTGTTACCGAAACGGAACTATCAATTTGTTCCTCGTGTGAAAATTCTGCTTCTCTCTTGTACTGTAACAATACACTTGAAATGTTTTGCATGACTGCACTCATATCATCTTCCGTGGTGGAAACACCAGTAACGAAAATACGAATAACTTCCCAGAGTTGTTTCTGTGATAATAGTTTTTGGTCAACTCCTTGATGGTATGATTGTTCCAACGTTTGTTGAATCTTTTGTAACTCTTTGTTGATGAATGTTACCAAATTATTCTTATTTGTGGCAGGAAGACCAGAAAAGATTGATTTTTCTGGTACGAGTGGTCCAGGGAATGTTGATAAACTAGCACCGTACTCTGTTTGTGCTAATACTTGTGTAACTGGATGAATTGCAATTGGTCCATGATGGTTGACTACAATAGTGCTTCTATCGACTGGATTGAAGCGTTGAACTCTTCTTGGGAACATGACTGCTATTTTTCCACCAAAACCAAAAGCAACAATTGGACGTGGATGAGCTTGACGTAGTTGATATTCTTTTTCCAAAAGTTGTGCTGCCATTTGTTGTGAATACGAGTGTCCATATTGTTGTGGTTTCTGATACGAAAGTCCTCCTCCATACGATTGTGAATGTTGATGCATATGTCCGTGCATTTGTGGTTGATATCCACCGTGACTCATCATATTTGGAGATGGTGATCCGTGAAGTGGTCTAAATTGAATAGAACCTTCACTTTGTGAGTGAACATGATTCTGTTGCATGTGATGAACTGGACTTGAACGCATCATACCATCTTGTTGGTTGTATGATTGGTGTTGATTGTGGAACTGTTGCATACTTGGTGATTGTCTATACACTTCATTTTGAGCTCCTCTGTCCATGGGCGACGCGCGTGGATCTTGTTGTGGAATATAGTGTTGTTGTGGCATTTGTTGAACAAAATGTGGAGAAGCACGTGGATCTTGGTGAGTATTGTTTGGTACGAATGGTGGTTGTTGAGTAGGAACGTATGGTCGTGGTTCTGTTGGTTTTGGCTGGAATTGATTATTTCCAAAAGACGTGTTTGGTTGGAATGGTGGTGATGGCTGTTGTATAGGTTGCATAAATTGTTGGTGTTGAAGTTGTTGAAGTGGTTGAGTGGGTACGACTTGTGGAATAAATGGTTGATGACCATTATTCACAACTGGAGGAGTATAGTGTTGTTGTGGAACAGGAGCCACAGGTTGTTGTATTTGTTGCGTTGGAATAACTGGCTGTGGTGGTTGTTGCACGACAGGTTGAATAGGCTGTGGTGGACTCACTAATTGCAAAAATCCAGTGTCGTTTTTAGATGAAGAAAACAAATCATCGTCTCCAGAGTTTGGAAATAAGTCATCTTCTTCTTGCGCGACTGGTTGAATTATTTGTTTCACAGGTTGCGGTTTTGGTTGTTCGACAGGTGCGGTAGGTGTTATAACCGCTACTGGTGATTTTTCTACATTTTGTAGTGGAGATGAAGTTGTTTGTGGTGATAAATTGAGTTGAGAAGCAAATGAATTTTCAAGTTCAGTTGGCTGCTCGCTTCCACCTAATAAATCTCCAAAACCTCCACTTGAGTTTGAAGAACCGAACAGATCGTCATCGTCGTTCATGTTTGTGGTTGTGTTGCGCGATTGTCTTTTTTTATTCTTTTTAGAAACCACGTCACCTGTTACAACCCACTGATGCAAAAGCCAGCAGAAGGTAAGAAGAAGAAGAAAAAATCTTCTGTTGGCGTGTTTATGATGCAACAGGACCCAATGGTTCGCATTGATGGCTCGCCCAAGTTGGAATCTGTTCAGGAACATGACGAACCTAAAAAGACATCTGTATCATCTCAAACAGTTCCTGACCCTACAAAAACAGATTACAGAAAACAATGGGTCGATGCAAAGTTTCCACACATTCAAATGCCAAAAATCGCATACCAACAGAGTGACTCTGTCTTTGATTTTGAAAGAGTAAAACAAGAAGAGGAGGAAGTGATTCCCGCTCCTAGACACAAACGAATAGGTGTATCTTTCAGTGGAGGTGGTATACGCTCTGCTTGTTTCCATGCTGGTGTATTACAGACCTTCGCGAAGGAGAATTTTTTGTACAGTATTGATTACTTGAGCATGGTTAGTGGCGGTGCGTACGTGGGAGCAGCATACATGTAAGTTTTGATTTGTAACGGCTAATATTCCATAGGTCTTTCTTACACGCATGTAATGGTGATTACTCACTTGCAGTGAAACTATTAACACAACAAATGAGAGAAAAAGTTAATTTCTTCATGAATGGAGGACCTGCAGTACTACACTTTTTATCTGCTGTCCTTACAGCTGCCATTCATAATATATTACTTGGATTGTCGTTAGTTATGATATTCAACGGTGTACTTTTTGGATCAGCAAAGAAACAATTCTTTGTTGAATGGGTTTGGGATATCATGTACTTTTCAACACTACAAGCAGATATCGTGAACAACAAGTACACATCAACTGTCATTTTCTCACCAGTTACATGGATCGTCATTGCTGCTTTAATTGCAACAATATGTACACTAGCAGCGATAGCAGTATGTTTTTGGAACGCAATGCTACAAAAGAAAGAACCTGTGAAAAGATTACAAGTAGAAGAAGATGAAGTCAAAAAGAAGAATCGAGTTATATCGCATATCATCACGGACAATTTCATCAATGTCGTCAAGTATTCGATTGCGTTCGTTTTTGTCACTTTTTGCATGCTAGAGGCAACAAAGTTTTTCATTTTTGCGTACAAGTAAGTTGATTGACAAAACACTAACCAAGTAGAACATATCTAGTCAGTGAGAATCGAGAAAATCACATTTTCACACTAAGTGTGTTGATCTATTTTGCATGCGTAGTTTTATCATCGATAGGTGCTCTGGCATTTGCAACTATGAAAATTTTACCATTTAGTATTGCCATCATGTGTTTAGGATTAGGAACTCCCTTCATGTTTGTATTCTCCGCTGCACGTATCGCCATGTGGTTCATGGATCCTGAGCTTTCCATCGTATTACCACCCATGGTCACTATTTTCGGTGTAACAATGGATAGTATTGTCATTGCAGAAGGATTAGCATGGTTCTACCTGGGATATGAAATCATTTTCAGTGAATATTTTAACACTGCTCTACATGTCATGTACAAGACTCGTTTATTGAAATCATTCTACTATGATGGTCAAGATGTACTAGTGCACGATTTACCACCAAGGCCAGTCATGTTGTGTAACGCAACGTTGAATAATTTCAAATCTTATCATATTGATAATTCTAGTGGTCAACGTGACTACCAATCGTTTGTTATTTCACAAAACTCGATTGGTTGTGACGAGACACAGTATAGAAGAACGTATGATGTCGGAATGGATCTAAGTGAAGCAATGACTGTTTCTGCTGCTGCTGTATCGGTGAATATTGGTTGGTATGGAGAACGATTTGGAAGTTTTGTCACCAGATTCATGTTCGTACTCTTATCGGTTAATTTGGGCTCGTACATTCATTTTAGAACGAATTATCAATTTGCCGCCAAGTTGCGTGACATTGCAACCTTTTCGGCAAAGATTATTTATATTCTATTTGGACCAGGTCTCGGTATTATGAAATGTATCGCTATTCACAACAAGGATCAAGCATTAATTGATCATTACGACTACCGCAACCAACAATTCATCTTTTGGACAATTGTTATCATGTCAGCCAACGCCATTTTGATTCTCATTCTCGATGGTGTAAAAGCAAACTATTTTGAACAAAAAGAAGATGTAGAAGATGAAGAAGAAGCCGTTGACGAAAAGAATGATGGATCATGGAAAACTCACACGATCAAAGAATTACGCAAGTATCGTTTATCCAAAAAGAGAATCAAATCATTTTGGATGTGGTGGCCAATCAACTTGCTTGGCGATTTCCCAATGATTCGTTTGGTATATCAAGTACTCGGTCTTCACGAAAGAGAATCAAGTCCGTACTTGTTCCTAAGTGATGGAGGACAATTTGAACTATTAGGAATGTACGAACTATTCCGAAGAGAATTACCACTTATCATCAGTTTTGATACAAGTGTTGATCCTACCTACACACTTGATGAATTGTACAAAACATTATTATTAGCCAAGAATGATGGTTGGATTAACAAAGTTGACATTTCTGCCGAATGTATTGACACTTTCCGGTACAAGAAAGATACATTGATTCGTCATACCTATGGAAACTTTTTCAAATTTAAAGTTACGTATCCATCAATAGATAAAGGTGGTAAAAGAAGGACAGGAATGGTTTGGTTTGCGAAACCTGCCATGGTTGGATCGGAAAATGGATTCTTAAAATTGCACTCGATGAACGATGATACGTTCCCACATGTGACAACGGCGAATCAATTCTTTGATACGACGTTGTATGAAGCGTATAGAAGAATTGGAAAACAAGTTGCTGCTGATGTATTGAATGATTTCCAAACTGAAATAGCGCCAGATAGATCGTTTTTGACTAAATGAGCTGTGTGAATTAAATGTCATTGTATTTATTTAATAATCTTTCGAGTACAACTCGGTCAACTGGTCCCATAATCTTTTCTTGGTTTTTCACGAATATGTTTGGAATAAAACTAAGCTCTCACTTGCAGAAATTTTTATGATGACAAATCCGCACCGTTCTCCGACAATTCTTGAAGGATAGAAACGACAAACTCAAGTATTAGCTGATAAAATTTTTTTAAGAGTTTCATTTTAGTCACACCACAAGCCAAATGGCTGGGTAATTTTCGTACATATAAATTACAATATTGATACAAGCGTCACACGCTCTGTTACCGAGTCGTTTAGCTCATGCTGAACAATTGAATAAACTCTTCGAAGTTAATGTGTCCATCATCGTCCTTGTCAACTAGGCGGAACAAGCTTCGTACTTCCTCTTCTTTCATTACGATTCCTAATCCTAGCTTAGCCATAATGTTCTTCATTTCTGACACGCTAACGAATCCATCACCATTGATATCAAAGACCTTGAATACTTGGCGCATTTCTTCAGTATGGTCCATTTCCTCTTCGACAATGTCATCTTCTTCGACATTCTTCTTTTTTGTGAATAGTCCTGTCAACGAGAATGGTTTGGCACCAGTTGGAGAGGACGATTTGGGAGAAGGTGGACTGGAGGGCTTTCCAGTTGATGGGCTGACCTTCTTGCTGAAACCTAACGACCCAAACAAACCAGTATTAGTTGGAGAGGATGGTGTTCTTGGCTTTAAGTGACTGATAGAACTTCTTCTTGCTCTGGGTACAGCTTGAATGGTTGGTGCCTTCATGAGTCTTACGAAATCTTCAAAGCTAATTGTATCAGAACGAGACACTTCATGAATCAATGTTTTGAGTTCTTGTTCTGAGACGCTTTGATTCAAAGACTTTAGGACACTTCCAAGCTCTTCACCAGTAATAATACCATCACCATCCTTATCGAATAAACTAAACGTTTGTTTGAGGAGCATGAGCTCGTCTTTTGTTGTGTTTGACAATGAATGCTCGCTGGATGAGACCACGGATTGTCTGCGCCTAGATACGTGAGACTCTACAGCTAGCATTGTGTTTGGTTTCTTTGTTTTGTTTTTGTGTAAAAGCTCTCCGACGCTTTTATGACAGCACTACAGTACGTTTCGGGAACTGTAGTGCTCTTAGCTTAAGCTCCGAGGTTGACCAGCTCCAAGAGTCACTGTATATCACATTCTTTTGGCTTTCTCTTGGCTTTTTTAGTCTCAATATCCTGTGCCGTAGCTCACATCGCCAATTTATCTATTTGAACACCAAATTTTGGCAAAAGAGTGGAATTTGCATCCATCTTTAGAAATTCATGGATGATACTTGGTCGTAGTTTAATCCAACCCTCGCATACCGCGAAACTTAGCAATTAATCACGTCAGTTCGTAAATGAGTAGTATTAGTGGATTCAGTAGTAGTTCATTTTAATTTGTAAAGTCCGATGAGCAAGCCATTGGGAGATAGTATTATTGATTTCTGTTTCAGTTGCGCTTTCTCTTCACCAAGTTCTCATAGGTTATCAAAGCTACATAAGTATCTTCAAGACAAAATAACTAAAAAGAGTAGACAATGGAAGGGTAAACTTATCTCTGAAAAGTTTAGGGGAACATTTCAAATAGAGGATCTATTTGGACATAAAACTATACCGTTAGAATACAGCTATTGGGGATCAGTATGTGGTCAGCTTAAAGATGGCAACATACTCGTGGATTCATACACGCAACGTGTTGATGAGTATGACATTAACGGCAATCATATCACTTCATACCCAGTGAATAATTTTCTGACGAATACTAATCTGCTCGTGCGAGCTTTTATCGAACTAAATAATGGGCACTTGGCCATTCTATACACTTGGTTATGCACAATTTGGGATCGAAACTGGCATAGAGTTGTACATTCTTTTGACATACAAATCGATGCGGCTGTAAAGTTGAAGAGTGGGCAAGTATGTATTCTTAGTGGTGATAGATTGATGATCTTTACTGAGGACTTGAAAATAGTTACCAGGGAAATATCGCATCCTGTATCATCTTCTTACATATATCAAGTCGAAAACGATATTGTCACTCTCAAGAAGCCCAATATATTTCGAATTTATAGCACTGACTTAAAAGAGAAAAGAACGTTTGAAATCAAAGATGAATTTGTTCGCTCAGTAACACCTCTACAAGATGGACGCTGTGTAGTAAGTAGTAGCAAAAAACTTGCTATTATACATCTAAAAGATCCACTATCGTTGGTATTTTTGAAAGATTGTTCTGAAGTGGAGTATGTTGAGCAGCTAGACGATCACTTCTTAGCATATAGGGAATCCGAATCCAATTTTAAAATAGTTAACTCTGTGTCAGGAATTGTCGCTAACGAGTATGAATGTATTTCGAAGCGTATATACCTTCTATTAAAAGAAGAGTGATGAATTAATGATTCCAGTGATCAGACAAAACAGACGAAAACTCACCACATGACCGAACAATGTTTGTGCGAATGGTTCAATCAACAGTTACACCGTAGCTAGACTAGTTCAGATTCTGTACCCAAATCCAGTAACTAGTGCAATCCCATCCAAAAAGTACTTGACATTTACACTAAACAACCACATGACCATCCTACCGTTTGCTACTCTCTTCACTCATCAAAGACTCAAAGAGAACTATCTACAATATTTGAAACAGTCATATCAGCAGGCACCGTTTAGTTTTTTGCTAGATGTTCGGGAATACAGAGAAAATCCCTCTCTTGAAAGTGCAAAAACAATAGCGCTCAAGTACATAAGCGACAATTTTAGTGCACTGGAGATAAACATCGATAAGTTCACAAAAGATGCTGTACTACAAGCAATTAACCAGGACAGTGTAGAGCCAACAGTATTCGATGAGGCATACAAGTAAGAGAACTGAACAGCAATTTAATTGAACTAGACTCGTTTATTTTGAGCTTAAGAGCGATTCTTTTCAGCGATACTTGCATAGTGAGCTATTCCAAACGTTTCAGAAGAATAGATTGTCTTCGGAAACGTACGTAGAGGTTGAGCATAAAAACCAAAATCGTACACTGAGCGATTTCTCGCTTCCTAGAATAACAGATGAAGACATTACTACATTTACAAACTTGGTATGTTAAGTAAATTCGTTAACTAAAATTTGAAGACAGAAAGCTCTGTGGACTACTGGAGAACTGTAAGGCGCACAAGAATTGGAGAGCGTGAGAAACAATACTACACGTATGTCACAAAAGTCAAATGGCATATTGATGGGATATGCAACGAACAAATTATGGCAAAGTGTACTGGCCATCTTGAGTTTAGCGCAAAAGATGCTTTACATGCGCTACTAGATGCAGAATTGCAAATCCAATGGAATAACCTCCTTAGAAAGTTCAAAGTCATAAAATACGACAACAGTGGCGATTACGATGTTGTTCAGAGCTATAATCAAGTGGATATTGCTTTCTTCCTACGAAGAAGACACTGCTACGGAGTTGCTACTGTCGTTTACGATTTTAAAAGAAAGTGTTACATGTGGTGCTGTAAAACAAGCACAGGTGTAGAGGAAGATCCAAGCATTCACGGTAAAAAGAGACTAGTTCGTATGGTGTCAGCAGCATGTTACACGATTTATGAAGTTGGTGAAAACAAATGTAGATATTCGTTCGTAGGATCAGCCGATGTTAACATTAAACAAAACGAAACACTGCTAATAGCAGTCACGAAAAAGAGAGGCAAAGCAATGCACGAGGAGTGGCAAAAGTTGTGTCAATATAGAAAAATGAAGTACAATTCAGAAAGACCTATGGCTCATAATCAAAACTTGGACACTTTGGATAGTTTCTTCAAGAGATACGGAACAAAAACATGGGTAGCAGATGAGGAATAACCAATAAAGTTATGCTTTTAATCATCGCTTTCCTCTGAGGAGTATTCTATTTTTTGTTTCTTCTTTGGTGGTTCATCCTCGTCTGCTTCTTCATCGGAAGCTTCTGATGATTCGTCATCGGATTTATTGTCAAAGTTGAACTCTTCCTCGTCTGCCTCTTTATCAATTACATCCATAACAGTATCTTCATCACTGGTTTCGTTTTCAGTTGATTCTTCAGCAGCCTCAACCTCATCAGGTGCAGTGATAGCGTTCTTTGCAATTAGCGCGTCTTCCTCTTCACTCTTGGAGATTTTAACAAATGTAACACTCTTCTTTCCCTTTATCGCTTTTAACAAAACTGCGTCCACTGGTTTGACAATAGCTTCTAGATCTGCACCTTCTGCTTCATCAGAAAAAGTATCACAAATCGTGTCCTCGTTGTATCCGAAAAGTGACCGTAGTTCTTCTTTGCTAAACGCTGCTTTGTTCATACTCTTCTCATCAACAACTGATTTGCTTAGACCTGTCTTGACCATCTGTCTTTGATAAATCTTTTCTTCGATTGTTCCTGTTGAAATGAAACGATAGATAAATACATTCTTCTTTTGACCATCACGCCATACACGAGCCATTGCTTGATGATCGTTACTAGGATTCCAATCAGGATCGAATAACACTAACCGATTGGCACCAATGAGATTCAAACCTGCACCTCCTGCTCTGCTACTCAACAAGAATACAAAATCTTTTGACTTTCCATTGTTGTACTCATCAACGATTTGCATACGCTTGTCACTTGGTGTACTACCATCCAAACGAACAAAAGTATACTGTCTTAGACCACACAATCGCTCGATTTGATTCAAAATGGAAGTGAAGTTGGATACTACGACAATACGATCACCCTTGGAGTGCGTTTCTCGCAGTAAATCGTCTAGTAACTCCATCTTTCCTGATTGAGTTGGATCTAAGGTATTGCTTCCATAGTTCTTTGGGAAAACAGATAACGAATCTTGCCATGTTTCCTTGAAACGTTCTCTCTTGTCGTACTCGGCATCATCTTCGTCGTCATCTTCTTCATCGCGTACCAGTACATTATAAATCATATCAGGATGTGTTAACAGTTTCTTGAGGTTTTGAATGCATGACAAAGCATGTCTTCCCATGGCTGACTTTTGTTCACTATTGGCAAAGAGTTGGTACACGTATTTCGACTTGACAAAGTACTTGTACAATTGCTCTTGTAGTGGATTCATCTTACAGAATACTAGCATCTCATACTTGGGTGGTAAATGCTTGGTTAGAATTTCACTTGTTCTTCTAAGCACAAACTCCGATACAAGTTTGTTGAGTTCTTGTGAACGTGCCAAACCAATTCTCTTATGCTCTGCTTTGGCATCAGGCTCTCTACTCTTATCGATTGGATCAGTGAACAACGATTTGAATGATTTGTCAGTTCCTAATAGACCAGGGTTGATAAAATCAACGATGGAGAAGAACTCTCCAAGATCGTTTTGCATGGGAGTTCCTGACAATGCGATTCTTCTTGCTGTTTGAACGTTCTTCAAGGCTTGGAAAATCTTAATGTTACTGTTCTTGAGTTTGTGACCTTCATCGCAGATTAGCAAGTCGCAGCGACATGCTTTGAGTTCGTCAGCGTTACGAACACACAAATCGTATGAGATGATCATAACCTTGTTGTATCCAGTTTTGAACTCTTTGATCGTATCGGCAGGTGTTTTCTTTCCAGTTTTTGCTTGGCATACGAGTGGTTTGATTCTTTCATTTCCAAGCCATTTCTTGATTTCATTTTTCCAATTGTTAACGAGTGAAGAGTTTGTGACAATGATAGCCTTTTTGAGTACAGGAGCACCTTGAGGTCCACGACTAAACAATGTCCACATGAGCGCGATCGATTGGAGTGTTTTTCCTAAACCCATTTCGTCTGCCAAAAGACAACCTTTTCCTTGGAAGCTTCTGTAACCCATGATGCACTCGTACATGAATCGAACACCTTCCACTTGATGTTCTCTCAATGATCGAGCCAAGAATGGTTCCACGAATACGTCATGCACTTCTTTTCCTCCATCTTTTTCTGGATGACCTTCATTCAACATGATGGAACCTTCTGGTGCTTTGATTTTAACTACCTCCTTCTTTCTATGGATTGTTAAAGCAAGTATTGTTATCATACACGTCTGATTTGATTTTACTTGAATCATGTGCTTTGAATTGTGTTGTAAGAGCCTTCTTTGTCGACGTTAAAACTGGTTTTCCAACTGTTGCTAATGATTGGTACTGTAAGAATACTTTTCCGCTCGTGTAGTCTTCTTCTTTGATTTGACTAACGAACTCGACGTCTTTTGCACCGATTTCTACAACATCACCCTAACTGTGAGTAACGTTCAAGTATGCATACCTCACGTAAGTTATCAATTGTTTTTCCAACGACTTTTTGTGTGACAACTTTGCCATTGGTATCGTGTAAGATGTACTTGTGAGCTTTGACAAGTAGAATACCATCGTCGTA
>JAESGV010001158.1_pt1 | contig 11248 bp, 13 predicted proteins | sample 9269781 | NCBI WGS metagenome assembly JAESGV01 (sample SAMN15741586, study PRJNA653496) | algae metagenome | isolation source: Tildeniella torsiva UHER 1998/13D and co-occurring heterotrophs from... | place: Slovakia: Slovak Paradise National Park, Hrabusice, Kosice Region | collected 2000-01-01 | reverse complement strand
CACGTGGAGCCGCGCTGAAACAAGAACGTTTTAGACTTCTGCTGTCCGCAGCAGAGCGAAGCCAACTGAAACAGTGGTTTTACAACTCTGTGCACGCTGAAACAATACTTTTTGGGATGTTAGTATCGCGCTGTGGTAATGCCAAACATTATTCATAAGCATTATTAATCATTTGTTTATGGTACGTTCTATTTGCACCTTAGGTACAGTGTCTTGTGCAGAGCTCGCGCAGCCCTCTTAAAAAACACTATGTTGCGAATGTAATTGTTCTCTCCTACACTTTGCCTTCTTGTGTAGCGAATCTGCCGTGTCAAGAAGTTATTTTTGGGGTCAGCAGTTGACTGTTGGAGGATAAAAATACTGTTTGGTGAACGCACTGTTTATTACATTATTGAATGGTACTCCCATTGTTGCCTGCTTATTTGAATTGGAGTTACTGCAATATAGGTAAAGCTTGCATCAAGCTCCCATGTTTCTTCGTTGTAGATAAATGTTATTGTCGTAACGCGAAAGTGGAGTTTTCTTCTTAGCCGTTTCTTTTCGTGGTACTCAACATTGAACCAACCACTTGGTGCCAACGGAATGCCATTTACGTTCTCTTCCACGAATGTATATTTGTGTACTATGTCGCTGTGGTAATCACCATCTAATTCTCTCTCTGGTCTGGACTTGTGTGAAGTCTTTGTTGGTGTGCCCAACCACCCAAAGAGTATGTCTGGTGGTATTATGCCCAATGGTAGATTGTAGATTCGTTTGGAACGGTTCTGTAGTAGCCGTTGGTTAATGCGACGAAAGTAGCCCTGTACATACTGTGTGACAATATCCACTTGGCCCATGTTGCGGTGGCGATGAAGTTCACTCACAGGTACGGTTGTGAAAGAGAGTGTCTCTGGTGCAGGGCACCACTGTGGCATGTGTTGCATGTTGTTTGTTGGTATTTGGTGTGGGCGACATTCTTGTGATTGCGGTTTTTAAGTGAAGAGTTCTTTTTTTTTTTCAGTAATTTCGACTCCCTGTGTTTTACAATTCTTTTACAAGAGTTTTCGTTTATTCAAGCTGTTCCATGCAGAACGGTTTCACAGATGATTCTACAGTAGTTATACACTGCCCATATTCATCCCATACTTTTGTAACTCCATCAAATCCACAACTTGCAAATCTATCACCAAATTGAACGAGTCCGACGATGTGAGAAGTATGCCCACTCAATGTCTGTATTACTTGACCAGTTGTTACATCCCACTTTCTTACTGTTTTATCATTTGATCCACTAACAAATTGTGTGTTATTAAGTCGACACAAACACTCTATAGCACCAGTGTGAGCTTCTAGCAGTCGTAGAAACTGTCCAGTAGTCGAATTCCAAACACAAATCTTATTATCTCTACTTCCACTCACAAGTGTATCAGGATTTAGAGCAATCAAACATTGCACTGCAGCTGCATGTTGTTGTAACACTTTGCTTGAACCATCATGGATATTCCATATACGAACAGTAGCATCATACCCACCTGTTGCAAGTCGATCTTGACCAATTGCTATCGCAGCACCAATAGCACCTTTATGATTTGTTTCTCTTTCAATATAACCATTCCCTTCAACATTTAATACTTTGATACTGCCATCATCGCAGCAACTAACAATCTTTGATCCAACTTTAATAACAAAACGAATTGTTTTCTTTCCTCCATCAATTTTAATCACACACATGCCAGTTGAGACATCCCACACTCGAACACTGTGATCGAACGAACCACTACATAGTAGTGAACTTGAAATCTTTGTCATGCATTGGACAGGTGCTTGGTGACCTTCTAACGTTCGTATGTTTTTACCAGTAAGTGACCATATACGAATAGTACTATCTTGTCCACCTGATGCGAACACTTCTTCATCAAGTTGCGCCAAACAGTAAACATGGTTCTTGTGTCCTGATGGTTTTGCAATTCTTTTTCCTCTATTGAGATCAATGACAACTAGTCCACCTCCTGTACCTCCACAAACGATTCGACAACCAGGTACGGCTGCAGGTTGTGATCCTGGTACAAATGCAAAACTTTCTTGGTTTGGTGAGGAACCTTTTGGTCGAGGTGTAGTTGCCATAGCGCTCATATCAATGATTGAAGATGTTCTTCTTCGTTGACTCTCATCAGCTCTTCTTCTTTCCATTAAATGTAATTCTTCATTTTCCATTTGTAATTCTCCCAGTTGCTTTTTTAGACTTTTGATTTGTTCATCTTTGAAACGATTTTGTGTATTTACTTCTGTTAATTGCATTCTCAGTTTTTGTGCTTCACTGGCATATTGTACGCGCATGTCTGTCAACTGTTTTTGCAAACTTTTCACTAGTTGTGTGGATTTCTGTAAATGTTCTTCTTTTGATCGTATTTCGTGACCTAACTGTTGTCTCATTTGTTCGAATGCAGGACGTACGATTGTGTATGGACACACTTCTGCATGTTCTCCTAATTGATTTCTTGGGCCAACCCACTCACAACCCAAATCATTCGCAGTGCATCTTTGCTGGACGTTTGGACAGACATTAGTGTGCTCTTCAAACCTTCCGCGTTGCATCAGTGAGAAGCATTCCGCGCACTGTACTGGAATTTTATCTAACATGTTGACAAACGAGCGCAACGTGACAGGATGTACATCTGCAATAGGTAGATTGCAAAGTGGACATGGTAAAGAGCGCGCAATATTCGTTAAAGAGCATTTTCGACAAAAGTTGTGACCGCATAACGCTGTTACCGGATCTGTCATAGGATCTGTGCATATTATGCACTTCAGATCTTCGTCAACATTATCGACGTCAACGTACATAAAAGTTGGTTTGGCGATAGTGTCGTTCATACCGTCCATGTGAAATGTAGCGGATAGTTTTTCCAATGCTTGCTGTGCGCCGACATCTGGCTTCAACGTATCGATAGAAAATGGAGTTCTGCATAGTGGGCAACCTAAATCGCCACAAGTTTCGTGCCATTTTTCAATGCACTGTCTGCAGAAAGTATGTTGGCAATTCGTTATCGTTGCTTCTCGAAAGGGGTGATGACAAATAGAACATTTTAGCCAGTCACCAACTGTATTTTTTATGTCGATCGAAAACTCGTACGTTGGAGAAGCAGGTGATTGCAGGCGTATCATAGCTTGTAACGCCAGATGTCACTTTTCGCTTTTTCAAACAATTCTTCAGGTCATGCCACAATACTCGTGCGAAAAGTTCACACAAGCTGTGTTTAGCATTTTACGGTTCATAGTTTACACAATTATACCTCCTTATGGCGCGAGTAAAGGCGCATTCGCAGCGTGTAAACGTGCTGGGAAAACTGCTCACGAAACGAATCGCATCATGATGTATACAGCACTACTCTCACTGTTTTTATGTCTGTTATGCTACTTTCCAGGTATGTACAGAGCTTAATACTTAATTATAGGTTTCATTCACATGGTACTCGTTACATACTTTGACCAATCCCAGTTTGTTCCAATGTTACGCACTCATGATAGGAATTTATTAATTCGTTACTCAATGCAACGACAACAACAAAACCTTGAGCTAAAAGAAAACACACTACGCGAGCCGTTCGTACCATTAGAGTACTCAGACGACGAACTGACAAATTACGCAATACTGTAGTGTCCTAATAAGGCACTTGCCGCCACAGCGCTACTTTGGTACTAAAAAGTAAATACACTGCTGCAATTATCAACAAAGAAATGCTAGAACAAACATTGTACGAACGTGAGAGGGACAAACTCTTCAAAGATTTGAAAGAGACACTCAAGTATTGCTTTAGACCCTCGACACCCAAAAAACCAGCAGTACAGTATTATGTAACACCTGCACAGCCAAGCAAGGTGACAAAGCGAGTCAAAACACAAAAGCCAACAGTGAAGCCGTTTTTAGCAATTAACAGCGATGCAAACACAGTCGTTTCTCAAAATGAATCTACATTTATGACAGCATGTGAATATGTGGAACCAACTCGTGTCGTAAATCCACTAAATTTATTTTCTCTAGTCCAAGGTAACTGGAGAGCTCCACTTACGAAACGAGGTACAACGACCCCAAAATCGAGTCATATTTCTACTCGAGAGTCGTATAACATCACGCTTGAACGACCAAATACACGCTCTGTGGAGGTGCTTCATGAAGGACTTGCTACATACGAAATAAAACCAAGAAAAATCAACTTGACATCAGCAAAAGTGCGAGCAAAAAAACTCGTGACAACTCGAAAGTCTCGACGAGTACATGATTCTTCAGAATGGATTAAACCATGGTCCACTGATTCTGATGAAATTATTGATAACGAAACTACTTTTTTTCCTATCGAAAGTACTGCTCTTCACAGTATCGTGCAACAGTTTGCGGTGACTGTAGATGAATTTCGAATCAAGGTTGACAACTACTGCAAACAAGAGTTACAACTGATAGTACACTATGATGACTTGGAGGATATGTCATTACAAACTACACTCAAGGCTGAAATACAAGCGATAAAAGATAAAATAGTAGATAGTATCAGTACAGTTCTTGATGCGTGCGATGTTCATTTGAATGCATACGCATCGAGCACCATGCACGAGAAATATGTGTATGGACCAGTTCTAGAGCTGTATAAAGAAGATACAAAGACAATGAGTAAATCATTCGTTCAGTTACAATCTACAATACGAAACACTGGCGTGATTCCTATACGGCCTGGTGAATCACTACAAATGCAAGACACAAGATACTGGCGCTGGAATTTTTCTAGATTCGAGTCGATGAGGAAGAGATTCGAACAAATCAGAACGCCAAATAAACTAAAATCATAATTCAACACTAAATCTATTGGTGTTTGCGATCTTGAATGCACTGACGAGCAATTATTTTTTAAGGAATTTGGATTAATGATCACCTTACTATATCCATTAAGTGTGACTTCCTCGGTGGTAATTTGTCTTCTTAATGTTTATGTTGTTCTATAAAGACTGAATTAGATGCAAGCCAATAAGGAAGAGATTTGAACAAATCAGAACGCCAAATTAAACTAAAATCACAATACAATTTACTTAGATCTATTGTTAACAAACTTTCTTGATTCTTCCAACGTGGTACTCGTATGGTGTTACGATCTTCGGGTGGAATCTATAGCTATGAATCGTCGCAAAAAAGCGGGTCTCAAAATAGCGTTGAGCGTTTTATTAATAAAGCCTATCACGGTATTGATAACACTGTCTTTTCAGAAACAATGAACAGTGTACACTATGTAAGTGGGGCACTGATCGCAGTATTCTTATTCTTCACTGCATTTGTTGTGATTAATCCGCATCACAAAGCTACGAAAATGTTTGCTCATACATATGCAAATGTAAAAGCATTCGAGCGATACGTTACCGATTCACCTACTGGAGGTTATGCTCCAGCAACAGTAGAATGTCCAGCATTTTCACTACTCCGAAATGTTGATGATACGACTGGATTAAGTGTAAACGAAACTGCATGGCTTTCCAAACGTCATGACATCGTATATTCAGCATGGAGGCAATATCTGACCCAAGTCAATGTTCCTGGATTGGATGTCAATGGTTTCTTATCGGACAACACAACACTAGGCAAAATTGGAATTTCATTCAGTGGTGGAGGATTCCGTGCCATGCTTAACGGTGCTGGTATCATTAATGCATTAGATGGAAGAAATCTTCGAGCCGTGGATGCAAGAGTTGGAGGTGTAGCTCAACTATTAACATACATCTCTGGACTTAGTGGTGGAGGATTCTTAGTTGCTTCTTTGGCAATCAATGGATTCCCTCAAGCAGACTCATTGAAGGATCTATGGAATTTAGAGCAATCTGTACTTGCGCCAGGTGGTGCTAACATCTTCACCGACATTGGATACTATGGTAGACTTATTAGAGACGTACGTGAGAAAGAAGCTGCTGGATTCGACATTTCTATCACTGACATATGGGGTCGTGCAATGGCATACAAATTGTACAATGGTAGTGCAGGAACTACATACTCAAGTATTCAAAACGTTTCAGCTTTCACCACTGCCAACATGCCATTCCCAATCCTACTTTCCGATGGAAGAGATCCAGGACAACTAATTATTGCTCCAAACTCTACCATCTACGAATTCAATCCCTTTGAGTTTGGCTCCTGGAGTCCTCGCGTTCGTGGATTCACACCAATTCAATACTTGGGAACCAATCTTACAAACGGGCAACCAACACAAGCAAATCAATGCGTAGAAGGCTTCGATAATTTCGGCTTCGTAGTAGGAACTTCGAGTTCACTATTCAATCAAGGACTATTGCGACTAAACACAACATCCGAGGATATTTTGGGCTCTATCATAGAAGAGATTTTGGAAAGAATTGGAGAAGCAGATAATGATATCGCTGTATACCCAAATCCATACTACAAATTCAGAGAAGATATTTTGGTCACGTACAATGACTTGGAGTTAAACTTGGTAGATGGTGGCGAAGATGGAGAAAACATTCCACTAGTTCCTCTACTACAAAAAGAACGTGGAGTAGATGCTATCATTGCTATCGATTCTTCCGCAGATACAGAATACTTCTGGCCTAATGGAAGCTCACTAGTAGCCACATACGAAGGTAGTATTGATCCAAGAAGTAACAACACTGTACCTTTCCCACCGGTACCAGCTGTAGCATCGTTTATTAATCTTGGATTGAATCAAAGAATGACTTTCTTTGGATGTCCAAACGCGTCAGATCCAAATTCTGGACCAAATGGCCCATATCCATACCCACTTGTAATATACTTACCGAACTATCCATATAGCTTTGCTACCAATAGTTCATCATTTAGATTTACATACTCGGAAGATGATGTAGATGGGTTCTTTGAAAATGGATTCGCACAACTTACAAATAACACGGAGACAGCAACTTGTTTAGCCTGCGCGTTAGTACAACGAACTTTGGCTAGGAGAGGACAAGCTCTACCTACAGCTTGTCAAACTTGCTTTGACAACCACTGTTGGAATGGCGAAAGAAACGATGCACCACCAGCTACTTACGAACCAACTCTCCCAGCACCACGAGACGCAGGAAATGGAAACAGAAATGCAGCCTCTGCTTTGTCATTTTCGACGCCACTTGTTTTGGCAATGTTTGTAATAATGTTAATATTTTGGTAAAATGTATTTATGAAGAGCTAATGATGTTGTATTGGTCACATTGCTTTGGTTTAGAACGACTTGTATTTTTGCATGGTATTAGCGGAACTGATATGAATATTACGGTACCATTCTGGAAGTATTCTGCTTCAATCTTTGTCTTGTGAGCGTTGTCAGGCATTATGAAACACCTTCGTAACGCTAGCTCTGTTTTACTACCGTCAGCTATCATCGTACCTCTGATGTACACTTTGTAGTGGTTATATAGCACTTCGATAGATGTGATACTGTAATTGATTATACTACCATGAATTTCAACGTGTGAACTTCGTTCACGCACTATAAATGAAATGTCGTCATCATCATCGTCTGAAAAGTACGTATTGTCATCGTGGTTTTGAATTATTGTTTCAATCGCTTGTTTGATACTCGGCATTACTATGTTGCTGTTTGTTTTGCTTGTATTTTGACCTAGCTAAAGTCCAAACTAGGAAGTTCGCTACCCATGCTTTTTTAGTAATCCACTGGCTAATCAACGGTAACTAGTGTTCATTCTATCATTGTATGCAGTTCTAGACCATTGCTCTTTGCTGTGGCGTCCCTTTTAATCTTGACTTTTGACAGACGAAACAAACCATGGGAAACAAAGCCACTGGAGCACAGAGTGTTGAGGATGCCGATAATTTAGAGGATAACTTGGAAAGAAGAGTTGTACTTTTAGGTGCAGGAGACACTGGTACGCATACGCACCATTTGTTAACTCTTGCTTTCACACAGGCAAAACAGCATTTTACCGACATACAGCAGCCATAACACATCCTAACGCATTCAAAACAAAAGACCGCTGTGAATTTCTTTTCGTTGTTCGGTATTCTATATTTTCCACCATACAACATATAGCAAAACATATTATAGATAACTCGATACCAGTAGTCAACAAAGATAAAATTTTACCACTACTTTTCAATATACAACAAATGGGAGACATACTACCGATGAATATAAACACCGTTTGGAATGATGCACTAGCGAGAGACATGACTCGCATATGGAAAAATTCAACCGTGCAACACGTTTTTGCAAATAGACACATCTTGACACATTCAAGATTTTCTGACTCGATACAGTACTATATGGAATTTATAGATGATATCAATGAAGAGGAATACACACCGACCGTTCTCGACATTATTTTGACAAAAACAAAGACGACTGGAATAACGGAACAACGAATTCGAGTAAAAAATTCCAACTTTACGCTATTTGATGTAGGAGGACAGCGCAGTGAGCGAAAGAGTACGTTTACTAAAGAAAGGCTAATTGTATAGAATGGCCGTACATTTATGGTGAATTATCGTGTGTAGTGTTTACCGTATCACTAATAGAGTACGCATCACTTTGTTGCGAAGATGATTTGACGAATCGAGCGTGGGAATCAGTTTCCCTTTTCAAAGAAATTGTCAATTTGCCAAATTTTGCACATGTTCCCTTTGTGCTAGCCTTCACAAAGGTAGATTTACTACCGCACACGATTACGCGATCACGTTTCGGTAGTGTGTTTCCTAGGTTTACAGGTCGTGATTATGAGTGTGTAGACATTATTACTTACTTGAAAGATTTGTTTATAGAGCAGTACAATGGGGTAGAAACAGATAAAATTGTTCCTGTAGTGTTGAATGTAACAGATGCGACAATGATGGGAGAAGCATTGAAAACAATGGTCACAGTGGCCAAGTCAGGAAGTACCAAAGACTGTGTGTTTAAAGTGTATGATCCTAGCAAGAGGGCTCACATGTTTGACAGAAACGTCACGACATTACATAATGATATCACGTTTAGAACGCGCATTTGATCATCATCTTACAATAAAAATTCCCAAAACGAGCGCATGGTCATTTATTCGCTATACATATTAAACAAGGCTGGTGGTTTAGTGTTTCAACGAGTATGTTTTGGTGAGACTAAATAATAACATACAGGATTTTGGAACCTATGTACCACAACAACAGACACCGCCGTATAGAAAACCAAAAGGTTAGGATTAACTAATATTAACAATCAATAGGCAATCAGTATCTTACGCTAGCTTCAACTTTTCATGGACTACATGTTATTTCTTCGCAACTATCGCCATTGCGGGATGGAGGTGGGATTGAGCTATTGGAAACAGATACTTTTAAATTGTATTGCTTTGCAGCTCCTACAAGCACCAAATTTTTCATGATAACAGACGTGCAACAACAGAATTTAGATCAGCTAGGACGAGCTGTATATGATCTATACGCAGATTACGTAATGAAGAATCCTTTTTATGAAGTTGAAATGCCTATTCATTGCGAGCTATTTAGCGTATACTTGGATAAAAAGATGGAGGAGATCAACGTAAAAAGACCATTAATTGTCTAATCATTTGCGCTTTGTTTTTGCCGAGTCGATTTTTGATCTATTAGAAGATGGTGTAACTGGTGCAGTGCTTGATCTCTCTTGCCTACAAAGTTAAATAAGTATTGGTGCGTACTGTTGGAGAATCTCATTAACTTTTTTCATATTTAATTGATTTCTGCTCTTCTTTTTCTTTCCTACATCGCCATCTGTGCTGTCTTTCTTAACTTTTCGTTTCTTTTTCTTTTTAGAGCGACGTTTGAGTGGTTGTGAACTGATAGTTCCGTTCGATTTTAAGTCGATAGCTAATCGTTCTGGAGATAGGAATCGGAACCACTGTTTCGCGACAGGATCTAGCCCAAAGTCAGTAAATGCGAGATGCCAATTCGGCAGTCCTAAGTGCATTATCAGTAATCGAAAGTATTGAGTGAAGTTTGGTGCAATAAAATGCCAATGGGTACCTATTGTTAGATACTGCTACTAAAACATACACATATCTTGAAACCATACTTGACATTCCTGAGGGGCTCCAAATGTTTTTTGGTTCTGGTAAACGAGAGCTACTCGTCCACTGCCTGTATCTTCAAGTTCAAATGCTGCAGTAAATAGTTTGTTTGCCTCTTCTTTTGTGTCTTGTTGTATAGCTTTTTCAAATTCGCTCATTGAGATTGGTATTGGTTTCATCTTGTCAAGCGGGTGTATGTACATGTTGCCTAAAGGTATTTCATTTGTACTATTTGGCTGAAGTTTAATCTGCCATTTGAGCAACAGTCCGTTAGATATCAAAAGAAAAGACTTCAGGTCATCTGGAAGCTTATTCTTGTTTTTAATTTCCCAATCCTGAATGAATCCTGAACTTGCTCCTCCTAGTTCGTAAAATTGTACATTTGTGACTCCATGATGAGACTCTAGAAACTGTATGACTGATACTGACACAGAATCAAATATCTCTCGAATACTCATGTTATTTGTAAACGCGTAGTAAAAACATCGCAATCATGAGTCAACAGGCATATGAAGACGGTGAAAATACACCAGAAAGCTTACGTACTGTATCACTTACGGAGGATAGTACAAACGACGATCGTGATTTAGACTCTTCAGACAGCGATGTTAGCGGAATGTACAATAGTAATAATTTGGCTGGGATTATAGAAGACAACGAAGTCAAACCCGTTCAAAAACGATCTAGTATAAATATAGGAACATTAACACGTTCACCGAGTGGGTCCAGTACGACTGCCCAACAATCGTGGGTACAGAGGAACTTGTTTTCGAAATTGTATGTGAAGAGTATTTTTATTTGACACGCTTAAGTTTAAAAGTTACGTCACCAACAGTACCGGCACCGATGACCCACTCGGGTCTCATCAATCCAAACATGAATGCTCGACCGTCGTATGTACAACAAATATTAAACTCCTAACACGCAATAGTGGACTACCGGCCAAAGATCCAGAAGAAGAAAAAAAGCAAATGCAACTCATACAAGAACTAAACAAGAATTATCAAGAGAAACTAATTGCCGAAGCGATGCAACAAAAACAGAAAAAAAAGGAAAAAATGAAACGAGAAGAGTTTATGCGGAAAGCAACAGATATATGGCTGCACGATATTATACCAAATTTTAGTACGCGAGTAGAAGAAAAACGAACTAGAAAAATGTGGAGACAAGGACTACCGCCACGAGTACGAGGACAAATTTGGCAACTAGCAGTAGGAAATTC
>JAESGV010001157.1_pt1 | contig 11249 bp, 7 predicted proteins | sample 9269781 | NCBI WGS metagenome assembly JAESGV01 (sample SAMN15741586, study PRJNA653496) | algae metagenome | isolation source: Tildeniella torsiva UHER 1998/13D and co-occurring heterotrophs from... | place: Slovakia: Slovak Paradise National Park, Hrabusice, Kosice Region | collected 2000-01-01 | reverse complement strand
AAACCACCTAGGTCGTTGAATTCTTTGTGGATACGTTCTCCATCTTTTACTTTTTGGTTGTCAGAAATAAATAAAACACATACAGAATTCCCAACGTCCATTCTTGAAACCAATTGCGTCACCAACAGCTGCTAATAGCATGCTGGCTACTATTCTGTCTCTTTTGGCCATGTCAAGTTCTTTCTTTTGTTCAGATGACCCGTCAACGGTTGACTTTGCAAAGATGTTTTTGAAGATGGACATACTTGTTCTTGTTTGCGAAGTCTAGAGTTGACAACATGTATGTTACCGTTACAAGGATATAGTCACGAAAGGCAGAAAAGAGTAGAATTTATGCTCTGCTTGGAGTTGCACGCTTTTTGGCTTCTCTTTCAATAAAATCAGCAATATGTGCTAATACACAAGCAGCTCTTTCACATCTCATATTTTCAACTCCAAATACGATTCTTTTTGTCTCGGCGTCACACTTGGTGACAAGAGTAAATGGACAAACAGGAGCGCACAGTCCGCCACCCATTATTGGCGCTTTTGGCTTCTGTAGTTGTTGAACTCTGTATCTAATAGCTTCTTCGCGTTGTTGTTGAGTTAGTGGCCTGTACTTGGCGACAGTCAACAATTTCTTTGCTCTCTTTTCGATTTCTGATTTTTCTGCGTCGAACTTGGCTTGCGCTTTTGATACTATTTGTTCTTTCTTTTCGTTGGTTACACAGCCATAATCAATGCACTTTCCATTCATAAAAGCGACAGAAGCAGATTTTGGTGCTGTATTTGGTTTAGAGATACAGTGGTACATGGCGAGGTTTGTACATCTCTTTGCCATGGGTTCTACACCAAATGGCGCAACAGTAGCTTCAAAATAATTTCTAAGAAGATAGTATTCTGCGAGAACTGCTTGTTCTACTTGCGTTTCATTCAATGGATATGCTGTAATACGTCTTGGTGAGCATGCACTAATGGCACCAATTATGCACACTACTAAACAAAGAGCCAGTGCTTTTCTCATGTCAAAACTGGTTTGCTGTCACTCTTTACAAAGGCAACTACCACAAAAAATCACAGAATTAAAAAAACGTTTAAAAGCAATTGAAAAGTGAAAAAATTAACAAATTTATAATATTTTTATACTACAAGAACTTTATTTTATAATATTTTAAAATATTTTATTATAAAAAAACTATCAAAGTTTTATAATGTTTTTATAAATTTATGTAAATTCTCAATGATTCCTTATAATTCTTATATAATTAATATATATACCTAATTATATTAAAATTAAATAAGAATTATAAGGAATTACAAGGAATTATTAAAAATTTGCAATAATATATAATATATTCTTTATATTTCTTTAATAATATAAAATTCCTTCATAATTCCTTAATAATTTTTTTAATACTCTTTTTAACATAGAATTCTATAATACATAATATTTTAAAATACTTTAAAACGGTTTATTTTAAAGAATTTGTGATAGTTTTATAAAAAGCTATACAAATTCTTAATAATTCCTTTTAATTCTTATATAATTAAACATATTATAATAAAATATAAAAGGAATTAAAAGGATTACTATGAATTATTAAGAATTTGTAAGAATTTATAAAAGTTTATTAATTTTTATATTTTTTCTTTTATAGTTATTTATATAATTTTTATAATGTTATAAAATAGTTAAACTACTTTTTAACATAAAATATTATAAAATAAAGTATTTTAAAGTATTTTAAAATCAAAGCTGCCCTGTTTATAACTATTTAATTTTATTATAATTTAAAGATAATCTTTTGTAAACAACTCATAAAATCTTTAAAAGTACCATCATTTGGCAATGTGTTAAAATCTATTGCTGTACAAACAGATGTATTCCAATTAAATCTTTGTGCATTTCTTTCTACCAACTTTGGACATGGGAAACGATTTTTCATTGTTTTTTTTGCTTCTTTCAAAGGACTCTCTACAAGTTCCTTAAAAAGAGCATATCCTGGTTTGTGATGATAATCTTGCCTACGCCAGATAACAATAGTGTATCCATAGTTGATAATGATTGTAAAAAACGAGTCCAGCAACAGAATAGCATCATCTTGAATGGATGATCCATCCAATGCTACAGCATGAGGAGGTCCATGCATATCATAACGAGTGAGTTGTGGTTGGATCAGAAGCATACATGTTTCTGTTGGCTCACGGTTGATAAAGAAACGAATACATGCCAAGTAGTCAGCTTCCTCGTTCAAAACTTCCAAGAATTGACTTTTTCGGAAGTGGTACATGAACTGTGGAAACAGTACAAAATTATCCGGTAGTTGTATTCTATTTGTACCCATAGTACCAAATATCTTTGTTATTTGAATTACTGACTTATCGAGTTGATGTAGTGCTTCCTGTGACGATTGCGTTTCGATTGTTTTCAAAGTCTTTCGTGCTAACAGTACAGCAGTTGCTTCTTGGTCGAATCCACTCGCTAATATTTGTAAGTCATTGGTACATGTGAATTCATGAGTTGTGACTCGAGTTCGGTACTCATCAACCGTTCTCCAATGTGATACGTATTGAACATGTTGCTTACAAGTCGTGCTGTCTATGTCAAAGTAGATAGCTACACTAGTGTTGGGTGATATTGAGTTTGATCTCCATATATTGTTTGTTGTTCCATGTCCAATCATATCTGTAACTTTTATACCACTAGTATGGTATACTTGTAACTCGGCGTCAAACATTACGTTCTCAAAATATCTCACAAACGAGTCCTTGAATTTGTCTTCACTATAACTATCCGAATAGACAATAATACCACCTGTGCTAGAGCAACACGAGTTCATCTCTAATATTCCAACTTGATCAAGACTACAAACAAATAGGTCAAGTGTATAACCTCCTGTTATTAATCTACGTTCGATATCATGATAGAATTGCTTAGCTGAAACATAGTGTGGTGCATTGTTTTGTGACAAAGCTTTTAGTTGTCGTATCTGCTCACGTCTATCTATTCCTACTATTTTTCCATTTCCTATCGTACACGGTGAGCCGAGAAACATTAATATTCGAGCGTTATTCGTGTTTGTACACTCTAGTAACGAAACCACTACGGAAAGAGCAACACCTGTACAACTAGTGTATCTGTTTCGAGCCTCAGTAGGTTCTGGTTCTACTTGTAGTTCATTCAGTATAGTTATCAAGTTCATTTCACAATCTTTGAGTAGTAATAAAAATTTTACTTGTACTAGTTCCGCGATTTGATGTTGTGTTTGTTCATTGAATTCATAATAAGAGTATTCTGTACTGACATCGTATACACGTACCTAAATCGTCAGGAGACAGTAAAAATCTTACCAAGGAGCTGTACGTCACGAAACCTACTATCGAGTTTTGCGGTAGTAAATCAAAACTTTGTAGAATCGAATCTTTGAGTGATGCGAAATCGGTAGGGTGTAAGCATGTGTCGATAAGGTATATAAACGTAGGAATTAATGGTCTCTTTTGTATGTACTCAATAGTTGGTTGTTTAGGCGTAAAAACATGATTGTTTGAGAATACGTTTTTCGTTTCACAAAATAAACATTTCCACGCTCGCGAGTCGTAATCAATTACCGAGTAATGATTGAATATACCAGCGCAAATTTTACATGTTATCGGCTCATCCTCTACAACTTGCAACGAGGATATTTTGGCACATGGAGTGTAAAGCGCACCAACAGGGACGCCCACCTCAATACCAGGTAAAACGTTCCAACTATTCCTGAGACCATCTATCTCTTCAAGCAAACGCACGTCGTCCATGTGTTAGAGCCAATACTCGTGTTGTATTTCCATGCTAATTACAACACGAGTAGTGGCCTCTGGTAATGTTGAAACTTCTATTGCAAATCCTATTGTTATTTGCGACTGATCCAGAAATCGATGCAAAAGCGAGATAACACAAAATGCCAAGAATGGAGCTTTTCTGTTCTATTTTTGCATGAAAAATTTATGTTGCGAGTTGTTAGACTCTCGTTATTGATATTACTGATCGTTTTCGTATCGAAGAATGTAGATGCTAAGCGAGCGCGAGGGAGAAAAAATGTATTAAGCTCGGCGAGAATTTTGCAAGCGTCATCTGAATCTCCCTCATCAGCTGCGCCGACATCTTTAGCGCCTACTACTACGACAGAAGCAACACCAACTCCCCCAATGACCACGGGATCAGCAACTGTAGCACAACAAGCAACATCAAATGGGAACAAAACTCGCGTCATAGTGATAAGTGATTTGCACTTGGGATCAAAAGCTATGAAGTCAGGAGGAATGTTCAACAACTTGTGTAGATTTCTCAGCGAAATAATTAGCAATGACGACTTGAACATTCAAAGATTGATTCTGCTTGGTATGTTGATCATCACATCACTGACCAATAGGTGACATTATTGAAATGTGGAATTTCAAGTTTGACGAAGCACCTATGACAGCTATCGAAATCATGGCATCAACAACGTTTCACAAAACTAACATCAAATACTTTTTCTCATTAATGAGAGAGTATGTTTTCCATGAATAGACTAACAACTAGAGTGGCCAAAAAAGGTGTTGATGTGGTATACTTGAGAGGCAATCACGACTATGAGATGACACTTGGCGATTTAAAAGTAGCTATGGGTGGTGAAAAGTTCCAGTACGTAGACCGAATAGTAGAAGGAGGTATAAGGTATGAACACGGTCACGAAGTAGATATATTTAACATTGACCCTCCCAAACTCGGTAACGAAAAGACAACCATGAGACCACTCGGCTATTACGTTGCTAGATCAGCTGAAACTTCGGAACTAAAACGAAACCGCGAAGCAGGTAGATCTATTCAATTGTGTAGAGAAATGGATCCTACATTTTTTGCACCAGCACTAGTGACTGTACTAAGTGTAAATGAAGTATTTCAAGTTGTGATAGAAACGCTATTAAGAGAAGCTCTAACAGCAAATCCACAAACATGGTATAACAAAGTAATCAAGGGTGGAGATATCTATAGAAATGGAAAAGATGTAACGCTGGGAGATGCCATCAAAAATTATTATAATCTGATAGAAAGATTTAGAAAAGAAAGATCAATGGAATACATATCTGGAATGATTAGCGCAGGTTGTGGCGAGAACTCATACTGGGCACAACAAACAAAGGAGAAGGTTCTCGTTTATGGTCATACACATGTAAGTTAATAGTTTCATTAGATTAACATGTGTAGGATAGATTATTGGAAAAACACGACAGAGATAGCTCTGCAGGTGGAGGAAAGGTGATATACGCGAATGCTGGAACATGGGTCAGAAAGAATGAGAATACCTTTGTGGACATCATTTTCATTAACGACATTCCTCAAACTATCATGCTTAGAGAGTACTCTCACGATCTGAACTATGGAATAGATAATTCTACAGTTCTAAGAAGCATGGAAATATTGTAAAAAGACTTTTTTAAAATGCAAGACACTGTTCTATTTGGTGACAGGTCAGTTAGTGTATTAGAGTGGAGTCCAACCAACTATGTTTCAACAATTCTTTGTTTACATGGTTCTTGCCAAACGGCGCATACGTGGGACGATTTTGCCGATAACCTTTTAAAACTATCCAATCAATACAGAATCATTGCGGTTGATCTTCGCGGGCATGGTGATTCTTCACACTGTGATACTTATGGAATTAATGATTTTGTGAACGACTTGGTAACTTTTGTAGAATCGAAAGAATTGAAAGACTATGTCCTAATGGGTATGTCTCTTGGAGGAATGATCGTAATGAGAGCACTTATCGATAACAAATTATCTTCACTACCCTCACATGTTATTATTGTAGATATTACACCAGATAACTTTCACTCTGGCGCAGAATCAATTCGTTCTGCCGTACAAGAAAGTCAAGTTCTCGACTCGCTTGAAGATTTTGTTCAATGGGCTCACAAATTCAATCCCAATAGATCTATAAATTCACTACAATCAAGACTAAAGCATAACTTGAAACAACTATCAAATACAAAGTGGACATGGAAATACGACCATAAATTTGTCACAAGTAAACTTGACACAGACACTCAAGCATTGCGCGATGATACATGGTCCAAGCTATCACAGCTTGCCCAAGTTAAAGTTTTACTTGTCCGTGGTGGGCGCAGCAATGTTACGTCACAAGAGGCATGCCAAAGATTTGCTGAGGTAGCTAATGCTAGCTTTGTTCAGATCGAAAACGCTGGACATAGCGTACAAGGTGACGCACCACAAGAGTTTACTGAGCAAGTACTTGCCGTCATCAATAAATAAGTGCATTGTAAGCAAATTGATCCACCTAAATTAGTTGACCAGCAACGAATCAACGATTCGTTCAGCGATGGGCTCAGACACAATAACTGGCAGTCTATTCGTAGGTAGGATTAGTGAAAAAGCAAGACAAAGGGATGTAGAGGTAAGCGTTTCATAAACACCAACTAACAAACAAGGAATTGTTCAAACAAAAGTAAAATCACATGACTTGAAAACTAACACCACAGAGGGGAATTAACGCGATGCGATTTGAAATCGAATTATGCTTTCGTAACGTTCAAAGACGTACGTGACGCAGAGGATGCGGTTAAAGACCTTCAAGAATACGAATTGTGTGGACAAAGAATCAATGTAGAATGGTCAAAAGAGAGTGGTCGTTTTAACACAAACAGAAGAAATAGGAGAAGATCACGTTCACCAAGTCCTCGAGATCGGGATAGGTATGAACCGTATCGCGGCAGAGGTCGTGATGATAGAAGAAATGGTAGAAGACGCTCTCGCTCGAGAAGTCCGTACGTATTTAACATTTTTATTCACAACATAGTAGGCGCAATGATAGAAATGATAGGGATAGAAACAATAGGAATGACAGAAGAGATAGAGACAATGATAGAAGAGACAGTTACGATTCTGACAGAAGAGATAATGATAGAAGGGATGATAGGGATGACCGCAAGGAAGAACGAGGACGCAGTCCAGTTAGGCAATTGTCTCCAGCCAATCATTCACCAGCAAGGAATTCGTCACCTATGAGACATTTATCACCACCAAGAGAGCGATTGTCACCACCAAAGAATGATTTATCACCACCAAGACGTGATGATAGAAATTCTCCTTAAAGTGTATACAAGTCGCGCATAATAAAACCATGTACTAGAAGAGCTGTCGTTTTCAAATTTATTTTTATACTATTGCGACTTGTCCTCTAACATTGATAATATATTCTACATTGGCGTTGTTATTATGTGGATCTTTGATGACACACCGTAGTGTTGTTTCTACCCATATGTCAACACCATCAATAGGTACTTGTGTTGTAGTTTGTACAGTAGGTGAAAATGATAACACAACAATCTTTTTCCCAGAATCAATTGTTCCTTTTGGTTGGTCTATTGCAAACCCATTGGTCACATCTTGTTCAGTCAAGTTATCAAATGCATATTCTGTCTTTAACGTAGTCATTTGTTTCGATTTTGTACATCCAATATCAATCATTACACTACTAGTCTGACCAACTTTAACATTTTCAAACGTATGGTCTATCCGTTTCTTTTTATCATTCAAGGATGAAAATGGATCTTCTGATGTGAAAGCTTCTTCATCTTCACTCATTGGTGGTGGTGCCACTAGCTTTCTATCAATCGTTGGTGTATCATCCACAGTTGGTTTCTTTTTACTTGACGGTGTAGTTGGTGCAACTTGTGCTTTCCCTGTTGTCGTACTTACACTCTGTTTATCTAGTACCATAAAGACACCTACATTCCACGCTCTACCACGAATAAAGATATGCCTCCTATGTATTGTCCCTCCATACTGTAAAATCATTACTGAACGATACAGTTCACATGCATGATCTGGTTTAAAACTCAATTTGACTTGTACTTTTTCATTATCGGCGATTGTACCTCGACATGGACTCGCAACAAATGGACTTGTTCCATTATGATTAAAAGGATGAGTTTGATCTCTAGAAAATTCAATGTGAAATGGTATCGTTAGTGAACCATGATTTGTAAGTGTCATGATTTCTTCTTGTACTTGTCCCCATGCAATATCTCCCATATCGACAATACTTGTATTATTTCCACTTGATGAAAACTCTAAACTCATTTGTGGAGATTGTCCTGATCCTCGTAGTAATAATTGAGCATTGTTGGTACTTGTTGATAATATCTGTAAACTTGTACTATCCATTAAATCTGTACTTGGATGGAAACGTATCGTAACCGGTAGTGATTGTCCATCATTTAGTATGATACTCTTATTGGCGTTTGGTTCAACAACACTAAATGATGTGGTTTTCATGTTCTTGTCAACGAGTGCTATTTTTGTTTGATTTCCACTCTTGTTACAGATGGATATAATACGATCGGAACGATGGTACAGTGGTACCGATCCAAAATCCATTTCATCAATAACTTGTTCATCATAGTCCATAACAACCAAACTTGCCAATACAAGTGTTGCTTGTACTTGTAAATAAACACTGCCTAGTTCATAATCTTTTATCACACAAGGTACAATAAATTGTTTATGTTTGCTCCATGGTTCATTTTCTCCACTTGATTCCCACTCGTTAAACGCATCATTAGTTTTTACATCAATGATTGGTTCTGGAACAATTACCGGTGGTGCTGGTTGTACAACAACTGGTTCTTCTTTTTTCTTCTTTTTGGATGGTGATGTTGTACCGCGTGGTGTTTTTGATTTTTCCGGTTCTGGTGGTTTTTCTATAACAACAGGTGGAGGTGTAGCAGGTTTTGGGGGAGTTGGTCTAGGTGCACTAAATCGCATGGTTATACTCGTATTACTTTTCGCATGAACTGTTCCTATTGATGGTGTAAATGACAAACCACTATTGGGTGGTGGTACCATTGTGAATTGTTTATCCTTCTTTCCATTGTTTATCAATTGTATTTCTTGTTCATGATAATCACCAATGGCTACACTTGCTAGTTTAATTTTTGGAATGGCAAATTTGAGTGGTGGTTGTATGCCTACTGCAGTACATGGAATGTTAAAAATTTCATTTCTATCCGTTTTCAATACAAGTTTGAAATGATAATCAATGGCTACTTTTGGTGAAAATATCACATTCAACGATAATGATTCTTTTGCTAATAGTACACCGAATCCATCATCTGGTTCAACTGTCGTCTCTGTTGGTAAATTGACAAATCCAAACCGTTGTGGTAGTAACGATTTGTTTGTTAAACGTATCGGTAGTTTGATAGATTCATCAATGGAACATTTTCCAAAGTGTAATACATCCGGTAGTATAGATATTTGTGATTCTGTGATTCGTGCGATCAAGTTAAAAATAACTGGCATGACTTGTTCGGGAACGATAACCGTTATTGGAACAGTAATTTGATTCGAGTTCATATCCGTTATAAAATCAGCACAATCTTGTAGGATATTGGGAGTTGGATGAAACTTGATTTGTACTGCGAATGGTTTATCGGTTTGGATAAAACCCATCTTGGGTACAAATTCCAAATGTTTAGCGAGTTCAGGTGGTGGTTTAAATTCACATTTCATACTAATACTCCCACGATTGAATACAGTTAATACATCACGGTACAATGTATCAATATAACATGTTTGGAAATCCAAATTGGTATTATCCAAATAGATGGATACGTTTCGACCTTCTCCTACTAGTGCTAGTTCAAATTGTTCTTCATGTTCGAATTGGATTAATAGAGTACTTGTGAATGGTCCAGTTGTCTTGGGTGAAAATGTGACTTGTATCGTACTAGATGAAAATTTCTCAACATAACCACTAGTACATGATAACGATAATACACGAGTGTCACTTGACCGTCCACGTATAATAGAATGTAGTTGTACTGCATCTCCTGATAATTGGAAACTCGTATCCAGTGCACCACCATTGTTAATCTTGATCGTAACAGTATTCGACTCTGCCAACATGACAGACCCTAGTTGTACAGTTTGTGGTGGATCTACAGTAATTTTCACCTTCTTGGTCAAACACTGTAACGGTATTGAAAAATGACCCGTTTGTGCCAACATGGGTAACTCATCATGTATATCTTGTAAACTGCGAGGTGTAAACTTGATAAATAAATCACAAGTTGTACCAGCTGACATTTTACCAGGTAACGTATACGAAATATCAAACAAATCCTTAATTTCTGGTTTCAAATCTAACACTTTGAACGTATTAAATGTATACGATGCATTCGTTAATGTGATTTTTCTTTCATACGTTTTTCCAAGTTCAAAATCTTGAAACAATATCATTTTTGGTTCTGGAATGAATGCTTGTCCTTGGAATTCTTTTCCCCATACGACTTGTTTTTGTACACGATTTTGTTTTGCTCTTTCTTTTGCATCGGCTAAATGTTTCTTTTCCAATTTGGAAAGTTCACGAATGGGTAAATGATGAGTAGGCCTGGAACCTGTTACTTTTGCACTGGATGCACGTGGTGACCATAACCCTGCAATTTCTGGTTCTGCTAATTCTTCATCGGATTCTTGATCATCATCACGAGCGGTACTTTCTGTTGCACTAACTGGTCTAGGTTTTAACTCACCAGGTACACTTGCATGATAAAATGTTTGATCTGGATATTTGGATTGCATTGTTTCCAAAAATTTTGGATTTCTTTCATGCGTGTTTCCTAGTCCAAATTTCCAATCTTTTTGTGGTAACATGACTTTGGATGGATAGATGGTTGATTGTTTTCCTAATGGATCGATCATTTCTGCTCCGTTTAGTGTTTTCCCTTTCATGTAATTTGTACGATCTTTTTCTCTTGCTGCTTGACCCATCGTTGCGTTAAATTCTTTAATGGTAGATTTGTTCTTTTCATGTTTTTGTTTCTCTTTTTGTTCGAGTTCCATTTCTGTTTGTAATTTTTCAACAATTTGTTGTATCCTTTTTTCTTGATCACTTTTAAATGTTTTGTTCATTTTTTCCAATTTATCACGTGCTTTCTTTTCTCGTATGACACGTTCTGGATTCCCACCATGAGATAATATTCGATCCAACTCTTCACGTTCGGCAATTTTCTTTTGTGCATTCTTCTTTGCTCTACGTTCATTTTTTGCTTTCATTTGTGATTTTGCTTCTTCGGTGTTTTTTCCAAGTTCAAGTAACGCTTGTTGTTTTCGTTGTTTTTCAAGTTCTACATTTTGTACATGCGTAGCGTGAACAATTTGAAATCCTTTTGTTTCTTTTAACCGTTGAATGGCCGCTTTTCTACCACGTTTCGCTTGATCT
>JAESGV010001156.1_pt1 | contig 11257 bp, 11 predicted proteins | sample 9269781 | NCBI WGS metagenome assembly JAESGV01 (sample SAMN15741586, study PRJNA653496) | algae metagenome | isolation source: Tildeniella torsiva UHER 1998/13D and co-occurring heterotrophs from... | place: Slovakia: Slovak Paradise National Park, Hrabusice, Kosice Region | collected 2000-01-01 | reverse complement strand
TCTTCAACGCTCTTCAGAATTTTAACTTCTGTTTTCAAGCTATCAGTGTTTACTTCCAAGTTCATTTTATCGATAATTTTAATGGCCACTTGTCGCTGGTCACTTTTCTGAGTAGCTAATCTGACTGTAGAGAACGTTCCACTATTAACATGTAAGCTACTCATGCTACTAACTTACGATCCTAGTACTTTGCCAAAGTCATAATCTTTCTTTATATCGTAGGTCTTTGCTTCTTTGTAGAACAACAGCTCGTCTGAGCTGCTCATAGTTCAATAATGTTTGATTTAAATTGTAAGAAGAACAGTTGTGTACTGCGTTTCTAAATTCGTTGCGATAGCTAGATGCTAGTTGAGCGAACTTATTGATAGATGACAGGTGGAGAATTTTTTAAGGTCACATTTGTTTGGAACATGAAACTAGTGCTCCTCTGTGCGATTCTCGCCATTGCCTTGCTAGCTCATGCAAGAGGACGTATTTTATCAGACCAGGAAGAATCGATAGCTGATGGCGCTTGGAAATGGGATAAATCTGACGACTGGAACCAAAGACCTATCCAACAATTCTCGTTTTTATCTGACCTTGAATGGGTTGAACAAATCGGAAAGAATTTAGACGCAGGTGTAAATCCAAGAAAAAGAGGTAGAACCCACAACCTGCGAGGCACCAGAGGACGTCCAAGCCACCGTGCTTAAACGTTTGTATGTATATGTATTTAAATAGTCTAAAATATCATACCAATCTTTATTTTGGTACTTGGATCAATTCTACCCAGTATTCGTCTGGATCTTCAACAAAAGCAATATGAACAGTTCCCATCATTGGTCCTGGTTTTCTTCTGACGTTGTATCCGAGTTTTTCGAGTCTTTCTGATGCTGCATATACGCTATGGGCTTCAGTACAATGAAATAAAAACATACTCATCTACAGTGATCGCAATGTGGCCGAAGCCCCTTTTTTCTTCTTTGTTTCCATTGGCTATATAGTCAGTAATGAGCCCAGAAACTTACCGTAAGAGAAGTCTGGTTGATTTTCAGTTCCCCAATTGTGTGTGAGCTCTACCATTGGAATGCGCTTGTCAAAGATGGACTATTTGTTAGATCGAAAGATAAAACGTACATCCATTGGCTGTTCTGCTACGTGCTCGTCACAGTAACCGTAAAAATAAAGCGTGAATTTAGCCTATTGTTATTTGCTGTGGATGTATCGTACTTGTTCGTAGTCGAATTTGCCTAAAAGTTTCATGCCCAATCCGTTCTCGTAGAAGGCTCTGCTTTTGACCGGATCTTTTACACGCAACATGGTGTGATGGAAACGATAGCTCTTGGTGGCTTCTTGCACTTCTGTGGTCATACTGTATTTTGCTTGTTTTGATGTGCTTACAAGAATTTGAAGAATGATTCGGCCAATAGTACAAACCACAAATTTTATCGTTGCACTCACTATTAATCGAGATCTCTTCACGAGATGATATGTTCAGATCTTATTCCTCTGGTATTGTTTGGGTCAACATACGACAAAAGGAAAGGCTTGGTCACAGCTTCTTGTTGTTGTCACCTCTGGTGGAATTTATCCAACGCAAAAAGTGCCAGTATCATGTACTATCACTCTATTCCGTTATTTCCTTGACAGCGTCTTCTTGAATCGAGAAAGAAGCACTCACTCCATAGTGATCAGATAATTGAGTAAATCGATACCCTGTAACATAGAATGGCTCAACCTTTGCCTCAGAAACAACTAGCGATTTGTCTGCAGCGTTGGCGACTTGATAGTAGAAAATGTAGTCCAATCGTGAACGTTCTGTTATGCACGTTGGGTGTGTAAGAATGACATCCTTTGGTACTAGTTTTCCAGTCGATTCGTCAATGACAGCATCTCCAAACGTTGATGGATGGTATTGTAGCGATTCACTCACGAGTTCTTGCAATATTCTTCCCTCGCCGATATTTAGTAATTCTAGCATTTGTTTATAACTATCACTCGCATCAAGGCTACTGGCGTCTGGCTTCGACCTTGCATTTATGTTAAAATCTCCGCATAGGATGATCGGACACGTTGGGTACTGCGTATGCTTCTTTTTCAAAAACTCTCGTGTTTCGCGTAGCTGATCGAGTTGTATTTCTAAATAGGACGGGTTCTTGACATCATATTCTGCTTGAAGATGCGTGGTAAGAACGAGGATAGGTAATGGAGCGCTACTAGGGCCAGTAGGAATATCTATTACTGCACTGAGTACGCCCTTGGTAGACCAGCCGTCAATATCTGATCCCTTGGTGAAAACGATAGAATCACGTTCGAATATTGGATATTTGCTTAGTAGGACGAGTCCACTGTCGATAGGTTTCAATGTCTTCCACGAACCTTCTAGTGTCGCACTGTACGCGTATCCTCGTTCTTTGCCTTCTTTTATTAATTTCTTTGTACGACTGCTCGCCATAGAAAATAATTCTTGGAGACAAATTATATCGTAATTTTGTAAATATTCGTTTATAAATACTTCTAGACGCGCATCTTTGTAGTCGCTATGGTTGGTTTTGACGAATGGCCTCATGAACACGTTATACGACAAAATGTTGACTTTAGACGGCGTATGTTGCTGCAACGTAGTCTGAGATTGTTCTCGGTTATCGACATTGTATTTGGATTGCCTTGTACGACTAGACCTGCCACAACAAGACATCTTTTAACTTTACTATGATTGTAAATTAAAAACTTCGACAGGGACATCAACGATGGTTAGTTCGACTCGTCACTTCTTCTGACCCTTATCAGCTTACAGATGTACAAGTACAGGAATTAAAAAAAGTAAGGCTACCGACAGAGTCCTAACGGTTAGGCATTTGCTATTGCGGATACCCATGGAAATGGAGAACTCACGCCACAAGAGGTGGGAGTTCTGCTACAGAGGGTTTCTTTTGTGAACCCAACACAACAAGAAGTAGCAAATTTAATGCGTCTTATGGACTCGAATAACGACGGAAAAGTACAGTGGGAGGAGTTCTTAGCAGGTATGTCACAACAGCATTAGCATATTAACAAATAGTAATGAAAGATTGGCTTCAAGACCCAACAGTTCAAGCGAGTTCCGATAAAAAACGCAAAAGAGGTGATGACGAAACGGAACGAGAGGATATTCACAGAAAGATTTCCAAATTCTTCATGCAGTTCAGAAGTCGTGAGGATATCCAGGAAGCACGTTCACGTATCGCAGTCGCAATGAGAGATCCACGATATATGCTCTCAGAAGACTCTCAAGATGGACTTTTCGATGAAAACGGACACGATAAGGTAACACATACACTTTCATACTAACCATGATAGAAAGCAGCCTTGGAAAAAATACAACGAGTTGATGTACAAACTTTAGCACATACACTTGTGAACGCAAATAATCAAGAAGCAGCACATACAGCCATCAAAGGTTTCATCAACGTTCTATCCATTCTTGTTTACTACAAAACTCCGCTAGAACGCAGAGAAATAGCAGATGAGCTTATTCGCATCTTTTCTGCATTTTTGTCATCAGTCGAGAAGCTTGTACAAGTATTGCGAAACGCAGCACAATCCTCCAATGTTGTATTAATGGTCGATACACTACGCGTTATCAACTTTTTGATGAATGGACCAAGAATAGCAAGTACTCCAGAAGATAACAAATTCCACACAAACAAACAAATGTAAGTGTTCAACGACACAACTCACAATTCTAGATTCAAAAAAGAGTTTGCCAAATTCGGCGCAATAGAACTCATTATCGATTTAATGGACAAGAGAAAACTTCCATACAAACCAGTTCATCACCAAGCCATGTTATGTATTGGAAATTATTGCGCACATCATAGTGAGACAAGAGACGCTGTTTTGCAGTACCCAGACCAACGTGTACTCAAGTTGATCATGGCACAATTCGCAGGTGCGTTTAGTGGCCAAATCGACGCTGCGTTTTTGCGAAAAGGAACATGGGTGTTACATATTCTATGTTCCAACGTTGCTGGTCATCCAACACCACCAGACTACAATTTAGTCAAAGTCGCCACACCACTCATTGGCGAGTTATTCTTACATTTCGGAAAACACTACCGTGATGAAAGAAGTTTGGATTATATTTGTGGAACCATGTCGTATTTGTTACCAGGTGTAAGAGAAGATGCCGTATTTGTCAAGTTGATAGAGTTATTCTTGGATCAATCAGAATTTGTTGTCGAGTTATCACTACGTACAATCAATCGATTGCTACTTGCTGAACCAAACGTTGCTACTGCTTTAGTGGACAAGGGACTACTCAGGTGCATCAAATCATTGATTTATTCCACAAACAAGGATATCGCTCTAGCAGCGTTACGTGTAGTTGGCACACTTGCTTCAGTATGCGGCTGTATCGACGCTATCATCAAATCGGATATCATTCCTAGTATTTGTGATGTAATCACAAAGAACGCTCAAGTTCGTTGGAAAGCAGTCAAACTACTCAAATATTTGTCCCGTGGAAGCGCCTCCCAAATTCAATATTTGGTCAAACATTGTAACATTATCAACATGTTGTGCCATAACGTACTACCAAGATTCATTGAACAAGATCAACTACTAGCACGTGTATACAAGTACGAAAGCGTTTCTTACAATTTCGAACTCATTCACGATGCGTTAATGACACTCAGTAACGTCATGCATTCTGGAGAATTCCTCAAAGAAGAAGTTTTAGACGAAGCAACATCAGGAATTTCCAGTCCAGGTGGTAATGATGCCTACAACCCATACGCTATTGCTTTTGATGCAGGGTGTATTGATCGTTTAGGAGAGTTGCTACGACTCATCAAAACAGGAAACACAAAGGTTATCAACGCATGGAGGAATCAAAGTTCAGCACATCGTTTGGGTAACGTACCTGACTCACCACGTAAAGGTGGAGGAGATTCCAACAGTCACTCTTTGGAAGATACTGTTCGTGCTCTACTTGTCAAAGTCAAGTTGGCTGCAGATAATCCCAAATTTAGAACCAACCAAAGTGCTCGTGTAGTTTCAGAGAAAATCCAAACGATTATGAAATTGTACTATGATAACTCACACAACGAGGAAGAGCAGTTATTGCATCAATTCATGACCAAGTACATGACAGCTACTGGTCGTGTCAAAGTGCTCATGTCCAGTGGCATGAAATCACCTGTTTTGCTCAACCCAGGATTATCAATTGAGTCCTATGTTGATTTACGCAAAACTGAAAACTTTTTGAAACAACAAATGTTTTCAGAGTTGAACAGATTTACTGTTACGCAACAAAACGAAATTAATATGGATACCATTGAGAAGCTCTTTGAATTCTTTTGTGCCAAGTGTAACAAAGATACTGGTTTGTTGGAAAAAGCACCATTCGTCGAAGGACTTCGTCAAATTTGTAACATTCTTGATCCAATTGTATTGGAACATAGTTATACATGTAAGCTAGAATTTTAACGTTTTCTAATGATAGTGTTTGATAATGATCACAATGGGTATATTGACTTTAGAGAGTTTGTATGTGGGTTATGTTTGATGCAAAAACAAGAAAACATTAACGATCCACTCATGAAAATGTTATTCCGAGCGTATGACTTGGATAACAATGGTTTCATTAGTAAAGAAGAGGTATTCAAGATCTTCAAGCACTACAAACTCATGAAAGGAGAGTTTATTGGGGATCAAAACTTGATTGCTATGGTGAACCAAGTGTTTTCTCAAGTCGATTTTGATAATGATGAGCAACTCAATTTTTCAGAGTTTAAATCGGCAGTCATGAGAGGACTCGTTATTGTGAGGATGGTTTAATAAAGAATTGTAATTTATACGACCTTGTATGTATGCTGTTGGAGAAACCATTGGCGATAGACTAGCGAGGTGGTATTTTGGTGAGGAAAAAGAAAGTTCAGATGTAGCTGTTCAGTGCGAGTACATTGTGCTTGCAGAAGATCAAATGGATGAGGAGAGTTCATATGAATACCAATTGGAAGAGAATGAAGGTTGGATATGGTCGATGGTAGCAAATAACCAACAGGTTTGAATGATTGTTCAGAGTATTAACAAATAGGCAGAAGAAGAATTGTTAGGAAAGCAGATAGGGACGAATTCGATTCCAGACCATATAAAACAAATTCAAACTCAGATGGATTTTTATCACGAGCACGTATTTACTGAACAACCACTTCCAATCAGTAATGACTTTCAACAACGCGAACCATTATCAGAAGTAGAAATCACATGCGCTCCGCTTTCAGAATCAAGAACAAAAGTAGTTCACGACACAATAAAACGATTAGAAAGAGAAAGAAAACATCGAGAAGAACTAGCTCGATTAGAGAAAGAAGCAACAGAACGTGAAGAATTGCGTTGGCAAATACTAAGACAATTAGAGCGAGAACACGAAGAAGTTGAAAGAGCGAAACAGGATGAACTGGAACAAGATATGGAGGAGAAACGACGACATGAAGAAAACGAAAAAATATTGCAACAAGATTTGGAAAGAATTGAAAACGAAAAACGACAGCAAAAGGAGAGAGAAGATAGGTGGTTGTGGGAAAAGCAACAATTGGAAAGATTGGAAGCACAAGTGCAACAAAAGTACGAAGAGGAAAAGCTAGAGCAAGAAAGAATGAATCAAATAGAGATGGAAAAGTTGGAGAATGAACAGCGAAAAAGAGCACAGTCGTTTCAAGAGTACGAGAAAGAACTCAATGAGCGAATGGAAGAATCAAGAAAGAAGAACGACGTAGAATATCAATTAGAACGACAAAAGCAGGAAAAACGCGCTACAAAGAGATTATCGATCGCCCTTTCTCAATTTGTCTCTTCAAAGCGCAGACGTGCTTCAGTTCTACATTATTTCACCATTTGGAAGTGGGAAACAGAATGCAAAATTGGCCTACGAAACGATATTGTTGCATCAGAAAAGCAAAAAGAGGAGGAGAGGCTCATAGCAGAGAGAGTTCTTAAAGAAAAAGAATTTGAGGAGGAATCTAAAACGTTTGCAAAGCATGAGCAAGATACTCTTGACATGATCGCTATAGTAAAAGAAGAGCTTGAATTAAAGCAAATGGAGATCGAAAGACGATTAAAGCTTGCAGAAGAAGCAGAGGAGCGACTAAAAGCAGCACAACAGAAAGAGCAAGAAGAAAAGATAGCACTAGAGCGAGAGAAAGAAGCTGCCGAGCTAAAGAGAGTACAAGATATTATGGAAAAAGAGCGGAAGCGAGTTGAAGACGCAACTGCGATAGTTCTAGAAGTGGAAAATGATCTAACCACAAAAGGAACCGAGCATAATGAAGCCATATTGAAAATGAAATTTATGTTGTTAGAAAGCAGGATGCAAGTTAGCATGATCGATAATACGTTCATCTCGGAGCTAATAGCGTACAAGTTACCTCCTGAAGCTGTGTTTAAAACAATTCGAGCTGTTTTGCTAATAATAGGTGTTGCTGACAGCGAACTGAAACGTTGGGACCAATGCAAAAAGCACCTGAAAACAGGGTTTTTGCAGCAACTGATAACTTATGATCCAACATCTGTACAAAAGGAAGTTCGATTTATGCTTGCCAAAGAGGAAGTCAAAAATTTAGATCACGACTCTTACTTGAAGAAAGGTAGCCTAGTAACTGCTATTATTTTCAACTACGTTCAAGTCGCACTCGAATTGAGGAAAATTTCCCAAGATCTTCGGTACAAAGTACCAAGCTACCAACGAACTACTTTCTCTTTCAGCAAAACAGAAAATCCAGCCAGAACCACTGCAGGCGGTAAACGAGTATCACTTAGTGGAACCTTACCAACAACATCAAGAACTAACTCTGCTAATGCGCTACCGCCGAAAATGTCCAGAAGAGCAAGTACAAATAAGATGAAATAGATTTATAATTTCCATCCTTTTTCTCTATCTTTTAACCTATTTCTTGCTCTACCAGGTGATTCTTTCCGTAAATCATATTCTGATTCGAAAACATTTTTCCTAGTTGAATCCGGTGGTCGTAAATCTGAGGAGGAATAGTTGAGTCCTGCTCTAATATGTTGAGGTTGTGCTCTCCTAGCTTGCATTTTCAGTGCATAATCTTCATCTGGATCTTTCCGATGAAGTACATCATGGATGTGAGTTTTTCGTATGACTGGGTAGTCATCGTCTAGATTTACATGTATTGGCCTCTTGGGGTAGTCGATGTCTGTGAACTGTTGTTCAAAGTCATTATTTGATCGTTGTTGACGTATCTTCCGTAGTACGTTCTTTAACGAGTTTGGTGTGATTTCATCTGAAGGTGAAAGTGGATCAGGTTGATACGAGCGTTCAGTATGCCTTGGAGACTGATATCGAATATCTTGCGTAGCTGGTTGTCTGTAATCAGTATGCTGCCGTGGTGATATCCGATCCAATGGATGCGATCGTGCTTCGTGCACTACTCTATCTAGTGGATGAACTCGCTCTTGTCGTTTTGGTTCAAAAGTTTCCTGCTGTCGAGGTGATACCTGCTCTCTTGGTGATGATCGATTTCTTTCCTGCTCGATTTGCATTTGAGGTTGTCTTGGTGATAATCGATCTTGATTTCCAATCTGTCTTGCTTCTTCGCGTAGTTGATCCATTAATGATTTTGTTATCACTGGTATCCAATTCTGTACTTCTTTTGGCATATCACTTGGCAAGTTCGATACGACTTCTTTCTTTGGTTCTTCAGCGATCACTTCCGTTACGCTTGGCGCTTTTTCTTGTCGTAGTTTATCCAACTCTTGTTTCTTGTGTTCTAACTCGATTTGTAGTTCTTGTATGTTGTCTTGTTGAGTAAGTTTCTTTTTGCTTGTTTTCAAGTATTGGAACGAGTGTAACATTGAGATGTGATCAGGTCGTAGATCGACCCACTCTGCGTTGCGTATCATTCGATTTGCTATGTTTGGATCCATTTGCGTGTAGATGTCCTCTTTCATGTTTGCGACGCTCGCTACGCTGGCTTCCATGTTTGGTGAGTAAGCGCTAGATGTCATAGATATAGGTGAGTTTGGAGTTTGTTGAGGTGAAGAGTAACTAGGTTGTCGTCGTAACTCTTGTCGAGACGTGTTCACTTGTAGCTCCTCTCGTCGTGGATAGTTTGTAAATAATCTTGGTTCTGGTTCGTTGTACCTACTAGTTGTTTCGACGCTATGTACAGGACTTTGTCGTTCTGGCTCTCTTCGTAATAGATTTGGATCGATTCGCGGTGATAACGCTGCTCGTTTCTTTTGTTGACTGTAACTCGTATAATCACTTCTTTTCGACATTGAATCATCCAATCTTCTACTCTCATTATCCAATTGATCCAAATTGAACAACATCTCTTTCTCAACATCAGAAACGTTCGAATTGATGCTTGTGTTCTCTTTGATGTACTGTATGTCGTGCGCATCTCCGGAAAAACTTTGGCAAATGATCACTAATATTTGTCTGTACCGTGATATCGCTTTCTTAATAAATAAAAAACATGGATGTTGGAAATAGTTTTCATCATTGTTGTGTTGATCTTCATCTCGATACCGTCGTAGATACTCTTTCAAAATTTCTAACGCACCCTGATCATTGTTACTCGAATGTGAGTTGTCTTACTTCACTTAAGAATAGCGTTTTGATGCACCGGTATCGACAACCATGCGACTCTTGTAATAAAAACTTTTCCAAATGAACGAATCGACGAAGTGTATCTGGTGCTTCTCGCTTCGAATCAAGTATTGATTGGTGCCATATTTTGGGAACGCATCCAGGTTCGAGTACATCAGCAGAGAAACTCTTGACTTGATACCACTGATTCAATTCTGATTCTAGTGTTTGTACTGTTGATTTTATCGTTGTTAGATCGAGTTGATTGCGAAAGAAAAACTCTTTGAATCGTTTCAGTGTAACTATTCCCTCAAATGGTCCTATTTCTTTTATAAAATCGTGTGTACGTGTCATTAGTTGTTCTGGTATTAGGTGTATCGCTTCATCTCCAAGTAATGCAATAATAAAAAAGTGTATTTCTAAACTGTTAGTTGCGCAGAAAGATATAGTACCATCCATGGTGATAAAACCGTTCCCACATGTGTCCAAAATAAAAAATAAGTTTTCTACTGCTTTTAGCCAATCGATTTTGCGTCCGCGATCTTCCAACGTTCTATTGTGTTCGTTTATCAGTATTCCCATCATCAAATCCAAATCTTTACTCTTCAAAATGCTCACAAACTCGTGTTCTTTCATCACAGGTTTTCCAGTATCTGCGACCTTCTTGTGCCACATTTTATACAATCCACTAAAATCATTTTCCGATATTGAGCCCTGTATCGTCCACTCCAACACGCGAATGAACTTTTCTACCTCTTCGTACGTTGCATATTTCGAACCATCGAGTATCAAGTCCACATAAAGAGCTTTGGCATGATTGCGAGACGTGTTGTCCATCAGAGTTTATCAACCATGAAAAATTGGCGCCAGTGAAGAATGATGCATTGGTTATTGGTATTTATCATTGTGCAGTACGCTGCTACACAATCAGTAGTGTTCAATAATCCACCAACGTGTTCGAGCGCGCAGTATTTTGATACAACATCTTTGCAATGCGCTGCATGTCCCACACAAAGTTCAACATCAAATTCGACCTCTATTTGCACGTGTAATAATGGCTATATTAATCAGATCGTGTCTGGAACATATTCATGCACTTTATGCGCATCAGCGACAGCGGTACTTTTAATATCGAATTGATTTAACAACAAAGAAAGCGGCATCACGTGATAGAACTCGATGCATGGGATGTGGAGCAACTACGCTAGGATTTAATTCTGCGACACTAGAATGCGCATGTTCTACTGGCAAAGTACTAGGTATTGTTTGCAAATCGAAAATTAACAATGCAGTCGAAACGAGTGGCGCTGGCACGTATCTAACCGATAAAGAATGCTATGCTTGTCCATCAACTTCATATCCAAGCGATACAGACCCTTACACATGCATACCATGTCCTGATTCTCGCATGGTTTACACATCAGGAGCATGTACATGTTCTAGTGGCTATTCAACTGTAATCTTATATCAACTGTTACTAATGTTCTTAGTGGGAAGGACAATGCATTTACACAGGCGCTTTTACTACGATAAACAGTCAATACCCAGCAGATACTGCATCAACTATCACTGTCAGACAAATCAACGATGGAAACAGCGCTACATCAACAGCCCAAGTTCGATCACAATTGTATTTTACATACTTCTACTCTGCCGCTGGTAATTGTATGGTACGAACAATTG
>JAESGV010001155.1_pt1 | contig 11259 bp, 10 predicted proteins | sample 9269781 | NCBI WGS metagenome assembly JAESGV01 (sample SAMN15741586, study PRJNA653496) | algae metagenome | isolation source: Tildeniella torsiva UHER 1998/13D and co-occurring heterotrophs from... | place: Slovakia: Slovak Paradise National Park, Hrabusice, Kosice Region | collected 2000-01-01 | reverse complement strand
CTGGTTCGTCATTTTGTTCACCGTCATCTTCGTCTCCGAGAGCAGCGAATGCATTTGTTGGTTGTGCTTTCTTGCCAGACTTTTTGGCTGGCTTTTTTACGGTCGAGACTTCTTCCTCTTCGTTGGTATCCACTGTGACTTCTTCGTCACTGTCTTCTTGTCTTCTTGAGCCCTTTTTCCCCTTCGCCATTTGTGTTGGTGTTGAAGTTGTGAGTTTTTCTGTGAATTTGGTTGTAAAAAATTGTAACTAAGGCATCTCAAGTTTGAGTTCAAACTACTTCGTTTGTGGTATGCCAGTAAGAAAACAACTTGGGTGAGCCACTTAGATGTATATTCCTTGCAAAGTTTATTTCAATGTTGAAAGAATTCTCAAAATATCATCTTCAATTACATTATAGCTCTGTAACTCTTTCCTCATTGCTTCTTTTACTTTCTCAGCCATTCTTGAGGTAAATTTACTTCCCTGCTTTTGCCTAAATTCGCTGTACTTTCTCATACATCGTCGTATGATCAATCCCATCGAGGCTCTGTACATCTCTCGACTAACAACCATGTCAGCCATAAGTAGGATATCCAACGCACTATTTTCATAAGCACCTATTCCTGAAATAATAAAATCTTGACACTTTTCTTGCAACGTGTACTCTTCCATAGACACTGACTGGAACATGATCTCAACAGCTGTACTAACATCCAATTTGATTGTACCACTATACAAGTAAGTTACCAGCTTCTCTAGTCCCTGTTCACTGATATTAAAAACAGAAAATATAGGTAACTCTTCACTACTTGTCCGAAGCTGCTCTGCTTCATAAAAGTTACCATCCATAGCTGCTCTAAAGTAGTCTACTCTCCAACACAAATGTTCTCTATTGCATAATACACTAGAATCATAAACAATCTCTTCAGCGATCTCTTCACTAAGTAAAGCAACAAGTCTCACATTAAACATATTACGAATCGCAAACTCTTGCAAGTCGCACACTGAATCGTCACTCGTTTCCGACTTTTTATCGATTCGCATCAATCGTTTCATATCTTCTTGCCATTTATCTCGATTCAAACCTGCCATTCGCATCGTTTCGTTATCTAACTCGTTTCGCATCCATGATTCTATAGAAGCATTGTAATCGCCTTCTACAAACACTGGTTTGGGTGGATTATAGTATCTGGTATGCCAACGTTTGCCTTCGTTCCATTTGAAAAGTAATTGATCATAACGAGCTTTATATTCTCGCTTGAACGCTTCTAGTTGAGAAGTTTTTCTAATTTCAAGGCTAACACCAGCCTCGTTTGTTCTACTGTCAAAACCAACATTAATTCCTCGGTATTGAAGTTGGTACTTGATGTATTCTGCAAGTTCGTCGTATCCAATATCTAGACATGCGGTGTATAATTCCATCACGTCACTTAATTTTTGTTGGTTGACACTTGTACCGTACAAGAGCCCATTAAAATAACATCGCTCCGCAAATACACCCTCGTTTGATTTTGAAAGTACTCCAGTGTTTAGAAACCTGAGAACATTCTCCAATACTTGCGGTTTAACTTGTCGTATTTCAATTGTATTATCTCCCGTACGATATTCGTGTATCTTTCTTAAGATTTCGTTCTCTGCATCTTCTTTGTCGTCTATCATGTAGATTTGAGGGAATCGTTTCCACCGTGCGAGCACTAGAATTAGATAGGAACGAAATACGACTGGTTCTTCTCCGTAACAGCACTTGAAACAGATATCTCCACTTTCCAGTGGGTCTTTTATCTTTTGTTCACGTTTTGGCTGTTTGAATCTCTCTTTTGATGATGGTTCGAAATGTAACGAGTGTAGCAGTTGCCGCATATCTGCATCTTGAACCATACGCAATGTAACTGGATCCCGCAGACCCCTTTGACATAGATATTGAACAATATGTGTCTGATTGGATGTCGCAGCGTAGTACAGGAGTGACAGTCCTCGCTTATCCACGTAGTGTAAATAATCAGAATTGTAGTTGATGAGGACCTTCAATCTTTCTAAATCACCTTGTTTGCAGCAGTGGCATAACAAATCTGTCATGTTCGTTTTGAGGAGATTAGGTTGACAAGTGTTCGTTTCCAAGCTTTACAATTAGTGCCATTTAATTTTTCGATTTACATCTACAATGATTTTCGTTTGTGATTAGGTACTGATGTCGCTCGGATGCCTAATGTACTGGCGAAGATGCTCAGTAAAGGGCCATGTGCTAAATCTGTAGCAAGGCGTTTATTGACAAACTCCTCTGTTAATTCCATAGTGCTTGCTTATTTTTTATGTTTTCACTGATAGCTAAATATGCAACTTGAAATGTGAAATGATCGTATTGAAATCAAATGGTGTGAAAAATTATGTGATCGTAGCTAAACACACTCAGCTTGCAAAGCGCGTGCTCTATTCATCTGCGATCTTTGTACCTAGCTACGCCTCCCTCACATCACTAGGATAAACATTATTACGCATATTTGAGGTAGCTGTGAAGTCCTATCGATCAATAGGCAACCATAGAACGCATGCTCATAAATGGTATTCAAGGAAGCTCTTAGTGGCGTAATCACGCGTCTTTTGACTTGGTATGAGACAAGATGGCTTTCAGCTGATGGAACAATCAAATCTGCGCTAATCTACTCAAGGCAAGATGGAGACTTGAAACCTTAATTCTTTTAAAAATACAAATTGCATTTCCTATTTCGATGATTCGTCGCCCTTTGCTGGAATAGTATCTCTGATGAGCTAATATTATCAGATATCTTCGTCCTAAAAGGTTGAAGTTTATTTCTTCACTGAACAAACTCAAACAAACGATTGTGAACTATCAGTAGAGCGCTACTCTTATCATGGTTGTTACATCTACACCTCCTGAACTTGTACAAGCCACTGCGCTACTGTTGGAACATATGAATAAATTATCGACTACCAATGGTGCCAGTGGTCGAGCTCAGCCAGGTGTTTTCGAAACACACAGCGATCAATACGTCGCCAGCGATCGCATTGTACAATCAAATGACGCTTCCATTTTGTTTGAATGGAAAAGTGATAATTTTAACATTACCGAAGGCCGCAATGAACGCAAAACCGAGCCTCACATACAAATATCAAACTGGAGTAACTTCACCAGAAGTACACCTCGTAGAAAAAAGTCCGGTAGCAAGCGAAAAACGGAGCTAGAACTAGATGATGATGAATCTCCACTAAAAAGAACAAAAACAGACTTTGACTTTGCCCCTACTGATAGTGAGCTCAATGAATGGTTCGAGGAGGATCGCTTCATGGAATCTTTCTACACCCAGATGTCAAATATTTCTGAGGTTTATTCACCTGAGGTAGACGCGTCCCCTTGCTCAAGTGATGATGACTTTGACTGTCAATTTTTATCCCTAGCCGACGTCAGCCAGGATCAATTGCTACAAAACGCATCAAATAATGACGAAGAAGATACCATTGACGATGTGGTGAGAATTGCCATGTCTCAACAAGATATACTTTCGGATAATAGTTCCGTTTCATCTACACCCGATACAGCTACCTCATCGCCATCGCCGTTCGACTATGTACAAAAAGTAGCCGAACCAGAGCATCGCCTGTACGGTAGCGCCAACGGTATGCCTCTAGAGCCACTCACAACATTTGATGTACAAGCATATGCTGCCATGTTTAGCATGCCAGCACCAAACAAGCAATTAGTCTGTAGTGGTGTCATACAAAGAAAAAACAAAAAGACTCAACCTGGTGATTCATTGCAGTTGAAATGGAAACTCAAGTGATTAGCTCACACATAATTTTGCTATATAGTTTGTAAATTGATTAAATTCAAGTTTTATGGATACACGAGTTACTGATCTTTTGCTTTGTCTTGTTCGGGTTGCGAAACAGTTCCAGTTTTTAACTTTTGTGTGATTAATCCACCCACAGCACCAACACCGACACCTACAGCGGCCGTGGAAGCGATCGCAGTAGATAACGAGAAGGCTGTCTTTGTGGCAACGAAAAATCCAACAGGTCCACCCAGTAACCCTCCTAATACAGCTCCACCAACGGTCATTCCAACAACGCCCATGGTATGCCATCTATTTACAGTTTGCAAATTCTCCACACCTTCCGATGTAGCTTCATTTGCTTTTTGTACATCTTGTATCGCTGTTTGTAATTTTTGTTCTTGCAAAATAACACTATCGCTCAGTGCTTCAAAAATGTCAACGAGTTCTTTCAAATCTTGCTCAACAGCAGCGATTTCATCTTCGTCGTGCATCTCATCAAACTCGGAAAAATCATCTAACAATTGGGCCTGTACACTCCCTTTTTCTTCTTGTGGTGAATTATTAGGGATAGAATTCGAAGGATAGGTCTTTTCTCGATCTCTTATCGTGTTAAAAAGTCCTTGTATTTCTTTTAATAATCTATCGTAGTCGTTTGATAGTTTCCGGTGTATGCTCTGCCGACGCAAATTTATTTCAGTTGTCGTATTATTTTTCGCTTTTTTTATCGTATTGTTAAGTTCCGTTACTTGTGTATGTACAGTTTTTGATAGTGTATGCGCGTTATTTTTTAGTTGGTGTAACTGTTTTCGCATAACTACAGAATCATCTTCTTTTCCTATTATTTCAATCTTACGGTTAGTGAGTAAATTTTAGCGTACAAAAGATGTTATATTCTGCGCACAGGTTTGCAGATTTTGAATGTTTTTGGAAAGGATTTCAAATGCCTCTTCTATGGCATCCTCCCCTTGAAATAGCAGACAATCTGTTTCTTTACTCTCTTCAAAGTGTTCATCGACTACCAGTTCCCAACCTTGACTGTGTTGGGACATGACAAGCTTTCTTGTAAGTGTTTTGGGTCAAATGTAGAAAGGGCACTCTTCTAAACACTTGGGAATAGAAGACTACTTCATGTGTATAACTTGATTAGAGTAAGCATAATAATTAACGCAAGTTGATATGCGCATTAAGATGAATCTATGCATCAAATTAGTAAAGATTTTCAATTTAGCTCTGCAATCATGTGATGATCTTGAAAAGCAACCACGAACTGATTATTTAAAGACGTGGCTATTCACGTTAAAAAATTTATCTGTACTATGGTATGAACCAAATTACACGATCACCATATGATCTTGCGTTATCGAATTCTCTAGTTGTTGGCGTCACTATTCATCAACAGAAGCGAACACTATCACAAAGACCGAAGTCAATGATCTGTTGATTAGAAGTTTACCTACCAACTAGCTGATTCGTACCAATCTACCACTGACAACTAATCCTACGCATAAATGCCTGAGATGTCAAGGTTAGTACACTATGCTTGGTCACTTTCGACACTAGTAGGAATACGAATTTAAACAAGATCACTTGTGGGAGGTGTTGTCTTTTGGTTTACTGGAACTACAACAAATATTTTGAAGTTCCGTGAAACCAGATCTACAGTCAACGCGAACAACTACAATTAAAAATCGATATTTAGTTAGGAAAATCGACTATAGTTCTTAGTTTGCCTCTCAAAAATCACGCCTGTACATTAGAATGTAAACTTTAACGCTGTCTTGACTTGTCTTGGGTATTGTGGTACCGCATCTTTTGCTGTCTTGGAAAATGCAACTCTTTTGGCTAATCGAGCAGTATCTGGACTGGTCATGACCCCTGTGGCCCCACACGAGCTCACAGAATTTGTCATTGACAGAAATCGCGCTTGAGAGTCTGATTTACTGACCAACGATTGGTTCGATAGAGGTGAAATGATCTTTCTTTTTAGACATCTTTCGTTCGTTCTATTGTCCTTCTTTGTTGGTGTTTTTGGTTCTGGTATGTTTTCTTTGTCCGTATTGTTTGTGTCAATAGGATCTGTAGATTGTGTAATTGTTTCGCTAGTTGTTTCCGATGCTTGTTTGTTTCGAGTGTAAGATTTCTTCCACTTGTTCTTTGGACCTTTTAGTGGAGAAGGTGTTGGTTCATAGGGTCGCGTATTGTTGTTAATCTTAGATTGTGGTGCTTTGAAGACGATTCTATCGCATTCCTGTTCACTGTTCGCATGATTTGTTGTTTCTAGAGACATGTTATGGCTTATAGTTATGAAACAGTTCTACACAAAAGGTTAGACCACTTGTTGTTCAGATAGGATAGCTTACGTATGCACAATTCGTTCAAGTTAATTTGTATATAAGGTGGCTCTCTTCCCTCCTCTGTTGTTTTTAAAAATATTCATCTAGAGATGAGAGGCGCGTTATGTTTGTGTAACGTTTCTTGTTGGCGCCCTTACTAAAACAGGCAGTTAACCAAGCAAATAAAGAGCCGTTTCACGATTCACAAACAAGAAATGGCGGTACGTAGATACGTAACGATCACAGGACATCGTGTAACCTATCTTTTTATTACTAGCAGTTTTCAAATGTGACCAGAGATGATGAAAGATCAGTTCTTAATAAAACGCTTTACATATGATACAGTCTACTTCTTTTCTTCTTCAGCAACGCGTGCACGTTTCTTACTTGGCTTTTTTGCCTTACTTTTAGAAGCTGATGGACTGGCACCTTCGTCACCACCATCATTTGACGTGTCATCGCTCTTGCGTTTCAGTGATTTCCTCGTTGAATCGACTTCACCGGCAATGGGTGCACCATTCGCGTCATTCCAGTAGAATCCCTTATTCCTTGATGTTACAGTACCTTCTCCTGAACCAGAGATATCTATCCCTGCCTTGCCTGAGAGCGTCTCAATGTTTTGATTATATTGACTAATTCTTACATTGAACGTGTTGTTCTTTTGCTTAAGTTGGCTTAGCATCTCACGTACGCGGATATGATTGAGATCCATTCCTAGTACATTTGTGTTTCTTGGTGCTGGTGCTCTAGTTGGTGCAGGCTTAGGTGCGTATGGCATCTGATTGTAGTTTTGGTACTGTTGTGGCTGTGGATTGTAGTTTTGGTACTGCTGCTGTGGTGGTGGTATGTATTGCTGTTGTGTTTGGTACTGTGGTTGTGAATATGCTTGTCTTTGAGTCATGTGATCAGGCTCTGCGTTGTACGTCACTAGCTGTGGTGGTTGAAGTTGTGGAGCGACTAGATTGGGTGCATTCATGGTCATTTTCGCTTGTGACAGTGATGGTTGGCATGACAGACGAACCAACTTGAACAAGTAGTTCCATTGGTCGTTTCCATCTGCACTCTTCTCAAACCAGTAGTCTCCAACAAAGTACAATCCATCGTATCTGTACATGCCACCCTCGCGACGGATGACGCGTACTGGAATCTTGAACTTGCTGTTATGCGCCAATGACAAACTCTCAGCAACCAAAGGTGGTTCATTCATTTGTTCTGTTCCATAGATACTTTGGCCCTTGAACAAGACGATATTTCCACGGTCGTCATGGTCTCTTTGTAAGAGTATGGAAGAGGCTGCTTGATTGTTGTCTGGTTTTGTGACTTCTATTAGCGCGTCTCTATGTAACTTGGGACAGAACTCATTGGGTGATGAGAAAACTGCTCCTACTTTGAACTCTGGTAGGGGACCATACAATTCACCAGTTGAGTTGTCTATACGCGTCTGTGTGGCATTGTTCACATCGCTTACTGTGAAGAGTGCAATCTCTTTCAAGTAGAAGAGATTCACTTCGCGTCTCGGCGCCGACTGTATAAGTGGTTGTGGTGTTGTATTTTGTGGAGCCGACTTGGGTGGTGTATTGTCGAGAAGGTCGTACGAAGTGACCTCGGATGGAGAGAAAAAGTTTGGGTTCTCCACGAGTTTGGCTAACTGTGCAAAATTATTCACAGTGGTTGTAGTTGGTTTGTATCCTATCTGCTTGTTAATCTCCGTGGGTCCGAATAAACTATATTCTGAAATGTTTGTGCCAACGGGTTTTTCGACATGAGGTTTGTGTGTACTCTCAATATACGTCGGTGTGTTGCTACTTGCGAAGAATAAATCGTCCAGTGGCTTACTGGAGTTAAGGATATTGTTCCTTGTACCTCAAAGTTGTTGTTCATTGTGCTCGTGTTGTGAACCTTGAAGACGAGAGACAAAAACCTTATCAAATGCAAGAAAGAGCCCGTTTGACGTTTTTACTCCGTCTCAATCCCAGGTGGGATCCGTGCATAATCTCGTTGAGGGAGATTTTGTAAACGTTCGAATCTCCTTGACAAAGATGTGCATAATGTAATAATAGGAAACATTTATGGTTAATTTAAATCTTTAGCCGAGTTACAAAAATTTAGCCTAAATCTTTTCGTTTTATTTGTCATCTATCAATAACTGGATTGTACAGATTAGCTGCCATAATAACAGGTTCACGATGAGTAGCAAATGAGAAACAACATTATTGCAATGGGATAAAATGTTTTAACAATTTACAGCAGTTAGCTGCCATGGTTCACCATGGTATTTATTTGAACTTCTTCTTTTCGACTAGAGATACATATGTTACAGCTGGTAGTGGGAAGTATGATACTTGTGTTATCACCGCAGTTTCACCCTTGGCTACATTGCGAGCGAGCTTATCAGTGCAATGGCAGTGTACTGCAAAGATACCCCAGATGTAAGCAGCTAGGGCAGTGAACAAGTGCCACCAGGCGTGTAGTTTCAAGTGTTCGTAGTGTGGGCAAAAGTTGTTATCTACCAACCAAACACAGAATCCTAGCACGCTGCATCCAACTACGGAGCCGAGCAATATGGCCTTGTCTCTTTTAGCGGTAGCAAAATGTCTTGCGTACTCAATGCTGACTTGGTACTTCTTGGTGCATTGGACAATGCTCAATCCAACGGCGGTGAGAATTGAAAAGCCAAATAGAGTTTGGAATACTATCGGAATTGTATTGTCGTAGGCTACCAATGAAACCATGAACAATGTGAGGCAAACCATTGCTGAAATGAAAGCCTTTGAAGTGTTGAACAATCCAAAGCATTGCAAAGTCTTTCTAAATCCAGTTTCGTACTTGCCTTCGTCATCATCGTCCATATTGTACATGGCGTAAATGTGGACCAAAATAGTAGCGTTCATGCTCAATTCGTCAAGCATTTGATGTTCACGGAGAAGTGTCATGTGGAATAGGTATGTACCTACACCAACTACAAGACCTCCAAAGATCTCCAAGTAGGTTCTTGTCAATCTTAGTTTCTTGGTGAATGCATTTGTTCTGTAGAGTCTCTCTGCCGTGTAAATGAACCAAATTTCTACGAGTAGGTATGCAATACTGGAAAATGTATTGTATGTTTCGGCGACAGTATCGAAATGTTGGTGGTTAGGTTCGCACCAATCGACACTTGAGGTAACAGGTGACCAGTAGCCGAGGTTGTTCTTATCTTGGTTCAAAAACATGGTGGAGTGACTGTATGAGTTCTGGCGATGTTTTTTTGTGATGTAGGTTTAGATTTGAAAGTGTACAGCAACGAATACTGGCCAATTTACAACGCAAGTTGGATTCCAAAGTAGGTTAATGTAACTAAAGAGGAATGACATTTTGACACAAACACGTCATCTAGTAGCTCATTTCATGAAAAAATATGGATCAATTGATTGCACTTGGAACGCAAGAAAATCGTTAGGGTCTTTTGCAGGTTGTTTGGCCCATGCAGGCACGTTCCCCTTGTACGCAATTTCATTCCACCATCCTTGCTCTTCGGGAACAGTTTCTACTGGAGCTTCTGCTTTTTTCTTGGGTTTCGTGATCGTAAAGTCTGAGAGCACTAGCACTAAGTGTTGAACTAATGCTAACTCGTGCTCACTTAGAAATCGCTTGTACCGTATCTTTATATTTTCAGGAGATCTGTTCATAGGATCAATAGTCATTATTTGGAACGTCTTTTTGGCGACATTGTTAAAATCATAATTTGATTCTTCCTCTATTTGTTCAGGTTGTGGATATGAAGTTTGCCGATAAAGATCTTGTGACCACTTTGTTAGTCGTTGTGTAATTTCGGTTGGGTCATATTTTATACGATCGAGCCACATGCGTCTAATGTCTACGTCCGACACTTTCTTGCGTGAATGTTCAAAATAGAATACTCGTGCATATGTTACCGCTGGTTCTAAATATACGGCATAGATGCCGGTTCCAAAGTGCTTCAATAATACTTTCATGGCTTTTTCGTTTCCTGCGGGTGCAATAACGTGTAATGCGGCTGCATTTGCCAACGTTAGTAATTTATTTGAAACAGTCGTACTTTTATGTTCGGATATGATGTCGCTGAGAGATTTTAGAGTAAATGGAGCATACTGCAACTGTGTGGTACAGCTATAACAGAGAATGCTCAACAGGTTTGCCTGTTTTTCCATTTTACAAAATTGTAGCAGTTTCCAGATACAAGAACGATTTAACGGGATTAAATTATGTCGAGGTCTACACACTTTATGTTTGTATTTTCATTGCGTATTACTACAAGTATTCCTGGATTCGATTCCACGTTTGGGTCAATTCAAAAAATTTAACTTCAATTGACCTTTGCGAGAACTTGATACAATCGCTCGTACTCTAGTTCCATGAGCTAAGAACCATGTGTGTTCCTGCAATGATTTGTTTGATATTCGAACAACGTCCACAAAATTCCAAGTGAACTTTTCCTTGTTCTTTCGATTTGAACTTCCCAGGTCCAATCAATTCTGAACACAAGCAAAAACAAATGGCTCACATTGTAGACACACTAACGCACTACTTTGAACACTTTCACGAACATACAGACGCACTACGTACAGATCTTCCACTAGGTTGGAGTTCTCTCGTAGGTGTCGCAGGGGCATCGCTAATCGCAGCAACTGGCTACAGCATGGGTAAACGTGCTGTTAAAAAGAGGAAAAGAATACTAGAGGAATCAAATGATTTCCCACAAGCAAAAAGACAAGAGTTGGATTACGAATACATGGAAGACGACGTTCTATCGACGTGCTCTTCAAAACAATCTGATTCTTCACCAAAAGAATATCACATCAACAAAGTACATCAGACGTGCATTCAAGAGCGACGTAGACGAGAAACTGTTGTCCACAAACATGGAGGTGTTTTCATTCCTATCGACGGAGGACACTGTTACGTACAAATACGCGATCCTATTGACCAAACAACAGAAGATGGTTACTATCCAACTGACGACCAACTCATACAACTCAACTATTTGGACCAATCAAAAATCGTTGTTATTATTCCAGGTCACAACACACTATATGCTTCTGACAGTCTAAGTAGTATCACATTATTTGACAAGTTAGCTTCACATTTGAATCAACGTGGATATCGAGTTGTATTGTTTGACTTTTTAGGTCGAGGGTAC
>JAESGV010001154.1_pt1 | contig 11261 bp, 10 predicted proteins | sample 9269781 | NCBI WGS metagenome assembly JAESGV01 (sample SAMN15741586, study PRJNA653496) | algae metagenome | isolation source: Tildeniella torsiva UHER 1998/13D and co-occurring heterotrophs from... | place: Slovakia: Slovak Paradise National Park, Hrabusice, Kosice Region | collected 2000-01-01 | reverse complement strand
GTAAAGCAAGTTGAGGAATTAGAGTTGTGTTGCCGTTTTGCTTTGGCGTTAAAGTTTCTCCTTTCAAATCGAACTGTGAATTGACTTCATCAGCCAGAGTTTTTATCGAAATCTTGTATTTTTCAACGTTTGTTGGTGACAGTCGTTGCGAAAGCGGCCGCGACATTTTTTACACGTTAATGGTGCTGCCAGAACGGTGGTAAGCAGCAAGTTAGACAAGCACTGACTGGATGATACTCCTTGTTTTGCTTTGCGACTTGTCACCTATCACGCAACTGACACAAACATTCCAGAAAAGTACGTTTTGCAAACCAGAAAGAAGAACAATAGGTGTTTGTCGGCAACTATGAGTATCACCACACCTAGCAAAACATTCAGAGTAAAAATGCATAGACTTGGTTATGTCAATACGGGTGTTATCTCATCAAAAATCGGGCCATGTGGAGGGAACACGAGAGAATTAAATATTGATATTCGACGGAACCATCACAACGATTACCAGAAACACATTATCGAAATTACCGTCATAAACAGAAAAACGTCGTTTAGGTTAATAGACGGTGTAGCAGATGATATTATTTCGCTTTTCCACACAGATAAGATGACCTCTCGTGGAAGACAGTTACCAGGAAACTTGGCACACTCTGGAAGTATTAGCCTAAAGCAAGTTATTTCTATTGCACAAAAACGCTTGCCATCACAAGACCTAGGACCCAATTTGACAGCAGCAGTTCTTTCGGTGCTGGGAACATGCAAATCCGTTGGATGCAAAGTCGATGGGACTGATCCAAAGTTAGTTCAACAGAGAATATATTCAGGTCGGATGGACATAGAACGATACCTTGACGAATACTATTGAGCTTATTGAAAACGAGCATCGTCAAACCCAATATGCGTTGTTGTTGATTCTCGAGTGGTCATTAACCGTCATGTGCCTGTCGAATCAGTCAGCAGTTAGAATAAAGGACCTGTGAGACGTTACTGAACAGAAACAATCATGGGTTTGTACTTTGTATAGGTCTTGATTGTTATCAACAGCTGTTGAATCTTTTGGATAACGCTTTACGCGTCCATACATCGCCTTATTGTAGTTCAACGAATCAAGGTTCAACTAATCTTCTTTTAAAAACGAAATGAGGAAACGTCCAGTCTTTATTTCGTTTTGCATGTCGCTCGTTTTGGTTCATAGTATCCCTCAATCGGTCTCGTGCAATCAATTTATAAATAACCCTAGCAAACTGGACATCGCCAAACAATCAAAAAAACAATTAAGACATGAGCTGTGTAGAGTTTTACATCAAAGAAGAGACTATGGAGCAGTTATTACAGGAAGGACTGCTACGCGAGCAGGTTCAGCAAATGGATTTGACTTACCTCGTGAATTCTTTTCAGACCATTCCTTCGCAAGAAACACTTGAGGAAAACACATCAAGTTCACTCTCAGACTACACAGGTTTCGTTCTGAAAGAAGTAAAATTTAAACGATTAAGAAGCAAGGAGCGACCAGAGGATGCGATGATACACAAATTTAGTTTTCGACAAGATACCCATTAATTAAATGTAATAAAATATAAATTATGAAAATAGCCCACCTGACGTCTTAGCTAAAACCTCTGCTGTAGCGTCACTAGCATTTGGGTATGGCTATTTTCAATACGCTTCCTTAAGAAAGGCATCTATTTCCAAGCGAGCTTTCTTTGCATGCCTCCAATGCTCAGCTATAATACTAAACTGAGTAAACGTAATGAGCGTTAAGAAATAACGCTAAAAGTGGACAGGAGTAATGGAACAATGCTCACAACTAGTATTCCGCATTATTTCGATCAACAAACTCTCCCTACGATGAACACATTATGCTACGTGATGGTAGAAGAAAGCCTAGAAGACTTACTTGCGGAAGGATTGGCTAGAGAGCAAGAATATGTGGCTACACTCGAAAGAACGCTACAAGAACGATTAATGAACGAACTTATAGTGGAAAAGGAAACAACGATCCCAAACCTAGTGCAAGTTAACTTCAATCTTGGACGATACCGACCAAAGCCATTTGATTCTTGCATGAACAAATTCACTCTGAAATAGGATGCATCGTCATTCAATAAATTGTACAGCTGTATATTACAAATAATAAAGGTAATAACATTTGTTTAGGACAATCTGCATTATTAGAATTATTATCTCCATCTTTTAATATTATTATTGAATGTTTTTCAAGGTGCAGAAAACTACCTGAAACACTGATCTAAAGGTAGTTAGGCCTTCGTTGAGGCTGCTACTTGTTACAACTTTATATCAACCAAACGATGTCAAAAAACTTTTTCTGTGACGTTGCTTTCAACAACGAGGGTCCCTCGTCACGCGAGCTATTCCACTATTTACAATCTATTAGGAGCAAACGAACGAGGGCACCATGTAACGCATTGTGCACTGTAAATGAAACTCAAGTAACCAGAGTTGTGCACCTCGATGGCATGAATATTATTAATGCCGTAGGTTACAGAGAATGTGCATATTTAAGAGGTACATTTTCGTATATTCTAACGAATAGACAATGGAGAGTTATACATCGGGACTGAACAATTCTTCAAACACGTTCCTGTACGAAAAATTGCAGCATCAAATCAATCGAACTCAATGTTAGCGCTCACAGACAAGGGTTTATACAGAATACCGATAAAAACACTTAACAAGTACGATGAATACTTTTTCTAACATAAAGCGGCGAAGTGGAAAAAGTTGAAATTCCTGAAAATTACGACGTTAGTGACATTAAAGACATTAGTCTTGGTGGAGTTGGTCCTGAAGATTTCTTTATGGTCGTTTTCAACGATGGAAACATGTACTGTGCAGGTGAGAGATGTGCATATGGACAACTAGGACTTGGGATTGGCATAACGATCACAAAACTAACTCTTCTTGCTCGAAATGTCGAAAAAGTGTTCTGTGGAGGGTGGCATACAAACTATATCACAACTGACGGTAAGGTGTGGGCGTTTGGTTTCAATGATGATGGTCGATGTGCTGTAGGACACAACAACACTGTGTATTTACCGGAACAAGTTGTTGATGTTGATGGACGAGATGTAGAAACGTTTGCAAATGGCTGCTTCTCGGCGCTACTTACCAAGCAGGGTGATGTGTACTTGGCTGGCAACATAATTCAGAGGACGAGAGATCCAAGGTTTTCAAAGCTAAAAGGATTGCATAACATTATCAAAGTGGTGCCTACCCTGTATAGCTTGATGGCTCTCAATAGTAAGTATTATTTGTTATTGCATTAACAGTATAGGTAGAGGGGAAGTGTTCTTGTATGGAAATTCATCATATTCTGTGCCATTGGGAGGTGGAAAAGTTGTTCAGCTAGATAGAAACTCGATGAAAGTTGTAGATATTGGTGTGTCCGGTCCAAACTCGTTTTCCTTGATGGTTTGGACTAATCTGTAATTTGGAATGAGAAATACCTTAATTTCTAATTAAATACTCTGTTTGTATTAATTATATACTGCTTGAATGAAATACAAAAGATCTGTGATCTTGGGTCGAGTTATTGTCTGCGATGTTGTAATCTTAGTCAACTTCAATAAGCAAAAGCAGTTCACACAATGTCGGACTCTGAAGATGATAGACAAGAGGGAGAGGACTACTCCGGAGAGTTTGTAGAAGAAGAGGAGGAAGATAACGAAGAACCAACTACGCAACCAACCTTTGGTGGAGACGATGTTGTCGAAATGAACGACGTTGCAGACAGACAAACCGAAAATACAAACGCGATGGAAGACGTCACAGCGAACAACGAACCTAAAAAACAAAACTTGACGAATATTAGCGCAAAAATAGATATTGTATGTCAAACTAACGCGCAACACTAATATTTAGTTGGATGGACCTGATATTTCAGTCGCAACTTTCATCTTTCACAATGAGAGTCACACTATGGGAAATTCTGTTAGGCATCAGCTCATGAAAAAGTAAGAATTCTAAACCATTGACTAACAACCCAGCAAAAAAGTTTCATTCTGTGGATACACAGTACCACATCCTTTGGAAGCCAAAATGCAACTACGTCTACAATGTAACGAGGGAGAAAATGCACACGAAACTTTGGATGAAGGTTTAATCGACTTGATGAATATAACAGAACACGTAATGCACGTCTTTGAGAAGAAACTAGCAGACCACACCAGATCAAAACGATAAATTAATAAATGACTCATAATGTACTTGTCTTGAGCCAACTTGAATTTTTAATTGTAATCTTGGCAAACACATGAATGAACAAATCTGACGATAAAAGAAGCGGACACTATCGACTAAAGTGCTCCATAAAAGAGCCTAGCGAAGTGTTGAAAAAGAAAAAACGACCCACATCTTCGCCACCTTCTCGCCCATCAAAAAAAGTACGTTATAGCCAAGAACCCAAAAACGAAAAAATATTCGAAAACCATGAAAACGAACGATTCTACAACGAAATTAATTTTATTGAAGAAGCCGAAGAATACAACGACATAGAAAACAATTATGAGGAAACACCATTTTCACAAAAAGTTCCCAAACAAATACCAATTCAAGTCGACGAAGATGACGAAGTCGAAGAGATTGAAAGACCAGTTACACCAAAAGCGCGAAGCAATGCGATAAGTAGATTATTACCACCGAAAGTTCGTACACCTGCGCCAAAAACGCCAGAACAAATCGAAAAACGAGTGCAGCCAACAGTGGCACATCGCACGAGTCCATATTTCGCCAAACCCGCGACAAATGTAACCACGAAAGACATTGACGAAGGGTTGATACTGATGAACGACATACTAGGAAAATATACAAAGTTAACTTGTTTGGAAGATGGTTCGCTACGTATTCGCGTCACAGACTCTGCGGAAATATTCGATACCGCACAAGGTGGTTTCGTTAGAACAATTATATTCCACAAAAAGTTCATGAAAGCACAGTTCTACAACACAGAACAATGCATTATTGGATTCAAATTATCAACGTGTGAAATGCACAAATACAATATCGATGATGAAACGTCTGTAAGTATGGGATACATTATATTGATTCCAACTGGACCTAAAAGTGAATTCAAAAAGAGAATGATGGAACTAACACGAGCAAAAAATTCATTCCTACAAGGCGCACTAGAAGAAGATTTAGATTTCCATCCATCGATACAAGATATGCGAGACCTCGGCAAACAGTCAAAAGAAATTTTCCATCCAAAAGAATTGTTATCCAGTATACAATCACAAAGAGCCGATTTAGAAGAAGAACAAGAAGATGATATTGGTTCCCAACGCGCCGATTTGGAAGAAGAAGAGCCGAAAGTAGTTGTCAATCCAAATGAACTCGTACTCGAGTACCATGGAATCACAATCACTCATGCCGATTTGAATCGACTCAACGAGGGAGAGTTTTTGAACGATAATTTAATCGATCTGTATTTACAGTTTTTATGTCAAGAAATTGATACAAAAATGTATCATTTATTCCCTGCTACGTTTTATCCACTTTTAAAAAAAGATGTAAAACGAGTTTCGCGACGCGTACCACATTTGGGAAACAAGATTTTCGACAAGGATTTTTTATTTATTCCTGTGAATAATAATTTACATTGGACGTTAATTGTGGTATGTTATCCAGGGTTCCAAGATCGATGTATCATGTATTGTGATTCAATGGGTTCCTATTCGGGAAATGTAGCGCTAACGGGTGTTGTACAAGAGTATTTGGCAGAACGATGGAGATTGGAGAATGATGGTCAAGAGGAACCACCAACGTTTAAACATTGTGATGCTCTGTTACCTAGACAACCTAATAGTTGTGATTGTGGAGTGTTTGTGTTGCAATATGTTGATGCTATCTTGGCAAAAGCGAAAGGGCTGTTTCCTGAGAATTTACCGATACAAGATGAGAATTTGTTCCCTATCGAAGTTATATCCCAGAAAAGAAATGATATTAGGAAGAGAATATTGGAATTAGTAAATAAATAGTCTTGATGATTGGAAACAAGTCTTATTTTATTGCCATGAATGAGCCCAATATGTAATTGCATACGCGTTCGGTAAGCTCTGTTTACATTTCTCTGGATCTTTTACCGATTTATCAATACTATCTGTTAACGCTGGTTTTCCAAATGATTCACAAAACTCTGAAAGACCTTTAGGATGGTACCAACTCACTGGATAGATTAACCCTGGTTCTAGTACTTGCAAGTCATGAATCATAGTTGATCCTTTCAACACGCTACCATAGTCCTTTCCTGATATCAAGCTCATTGTTCGTGCATACTCTTCCACTGCAAGAGTTAGCATTTTAGGACCAGTCAAGTTCTCAGCACCGTTTATTCCCATCGTTGCTCGTTTGACCATCATCATACCACAAAACAACCAAAATGGATGTCCTGGCGTGCTTAGCATCCATGCATTCGGTATGTTCTCATCATGATCGTACATATCACTCAAATAGCCAAGGAAAGCCACCGGTTCTGTGCGCTCATTTGGCACAAACTTTGTTATCAATTCGTCTGTCGTTTTTAGTGGCTCCATATCCAAGTCGATATATAAGCCACCGTATCTATGCATGTAAAAATAACGACATGCATCAGCTCTCATCACACCTTCCGTGTAGGAATCAAATGTACTTAGAAACCATGGGTAATGTTGCTTTATCATTTCTCTATTTTCTATATCAGTCCACAAGTGGTATTGCCACTCTGGATGTAGGTCAATCCATCCTTGTTTCATGTTTTTAAATAGAAATGGAATTTCATTTGTTTTCCACGACTGATGTATTACTTTGTTAATCCCACCGCGTGTCTTTTCGAGTGTGACATGGTCCATCTGTATCTCTGTGCGAGGTGTAAACGATGGTGTCGAAAGATTTCTAACAGGAAGAATGTATGGTTTGATTTGTGAAAAATAGTACGTGACAATAAAAAACACTAACACCAGCACAACGTAAACCCATTTCCTACGCACTGGGTATCTCACAAACTCACGTTTTGGCATAATATTGTTTGTTTGGTTTACGTCAATACTTGTTGAGGCCAAAAGGGACATATCGGGAACGGACTGTTTAGACCATCAAATGTGTTAACAATATTTAAATTAGAATCTTTCATTTATCAATATTCTACGCTTATAAAATATAAGAACTATTTTGTCGAGTTCTTTGTTGCGCGAGGACCTACACATTCTTCATATTGTGGTGCATGTATTGATTTTTAATTCTCTAAGTGCTTAGCCCATCATGCGTAAGTCGAAATCACAGTGTTTTTATGCAACGGTCGTATTATGTCTTTGTCATATATGCGATTCAATCTTTTGTTTGCGATAGAGTACTTTGTTTTGCCCTCTGCAAAGTTTTGCGATTAGAAACACGAAATATACCGTAATGCACGTAGCAATGACACCATGTTGTACTCAAAATATGCTCAAAATATTGCGCTCTTCGCTCATACTCGTTACAATCGAACGTTGCGCTCTTCTTTTTCAGGACACAGGCTCCACACCACAAGTCGGTACGGCACTGCACCATGGAAGCCTTCAAAAAACTATTTAATAAGCGCGCAGACTACAAACCACTTAATCCAGAACTCGCCCAACGTCGTTTCTGGTTGAAAAACATATTTTTATGGCAATTCACGGTATGAGTGTGAGAATTAATTTTCACTAACTGTACTAGGTGGTTCCAAAGATTTTGGTTCGCATTGTATGCCTCATTATCATAACAGTCACTCTAAATCTCATAAAACAATTCGCGCCCGCTTTTCACTACTCGATGGGCTACCAAGTACATCAACTTATTGGTGTCGCACTTGGTATGCTTATTGTGTATCGTACAAACTCGTCGTATGATCGTTTTCACGAAGGTCGTAGACAATGGGGAGCTCTCATCAACTGCTCTCGAAATATCGTTCGTTTCATTCGCACCATGGAACGAGAAACTCCGATACAACAATTTGGAAATTTGGTAACAACTTTTGCGTTCATGATGAAGAATCGTTTGCGTGGAAAAGTTGAGATGGACGAAGTTGTTGGACTTGTCTCCAAACGTCAACTAAAATTCATAGAAGATGCTAAAAACAGACCACTTGCCGTTTCGACACTCATGACCGATTGGGTAGCGAAACATTGCCACTACTGCAAGAAAGATATGATTTTGTACCAAAGTGTTGAGTTTTACATTCAACAATTTATTGATGCTCAAGGAGCGCTAGAAAGAATTGCACTAACACCTGTGCCTTTTAATTATGTAGTTCACGTGCATCAAACTTTGTTCTACTACTTGATCACGTTACCATTCTGTATGATTAACGATTACGGATGGTTTGCTGTTCCCTCTGTCATGTACATTGGGTTTGTCCTTTTGGGTATCGAACAATCGTCGATTGAAATGGAAGATCCATTCGGAAATGACAAGTTTGATTTGCCACTAGATAGAATCTGTGCCAATATCAAAGACAACATGAACTTCTTGGCAGAAGTACAACAATTAGATTTGATCGATGACGATTTGGACAACCCTGCTTCTCCTAGTGAATCAACACGTCCAAATCTTCCTGCGCAAGTCACAGAGCTCGAGTTTCCAATGGATAGTGAAAGTATACAAAGACATGATGTAATTTAAATGGTAAATTTATTTGTAGTATGCACACAGCAATGTTTCCATGTAAATTATTTGTAATACTAGAACAACTTTGGTATTACAATTTAGGTTCAAACAACTATGCACTTCTCTGACGTACAAATACGCACTCTTGGCGAGCCATATGGCGACAGCGTAGACATTTTGCCTAATCTCAGAACAACACTTCGAGTTTACGGTAAATGTTTCACGTACAAGCACACTCACGATAAACAAGGAATTATTTATTGGCTCGGCACTCTAAAAGGTACTACTGATACGTTTTCCAACTTGGAAACCAATAACATGGTTCGTGTACAGTACAAAAACGCAAATGAGTACAACTCACAACCGATTTTTGCAAATTACGAAACTGGTTATATGCAACTTAACTCTGTACTTCCACATAACGTTAAAATAATTTTAAATTTCTCTCCTGCGAATATAAGAATTAAAATGGACAAATACACGCTTGGATATTATAGCGGAGGCAATGGTGATTGTATCTTGAGGAATTGGCGACTATTAGGAAGCAATGACGGTACAAAATGGACGCTTCTGAAAGAACATGTTAATGACACCTCAATAACAGTACAACATGCTGCTAGTTGGGATATTAACTGCTATGATTTTTTCTCCCATTTTTGCATCGAGAGAACTGGAGACGTAACCGGAGCGCAAGGTTCCCAACAATGCTATACGGCTGCAAGTGGCTTAGAGATTTATGGTACAGTGATTGGTAAGCTCAACTTGTAATGATTGGCTGATTTGTCAACCATAATACCAGACACAGAACATGAAGTAATTAGGGGCATAAGTAAACTTCAGTTACTCTCTTGCAAACTAACAACAAACAAGTTCACCATTTATTGTCTGCACTTTCCTCGCAGTTCAAAAGGTCAAAGACCTTTGCGGATCTGAGTCCATATTCCTGGGTCTCAGTCCGTTAATCAACCAAAAGAAAACATGAAGCGTAGCACGGAAACACCACGCAGAATTCTGTTAGATCGCATTAACCAGCAAAAGAGGAGAAAAGTTGTCCACTATGCAGAAAGAAGAAAGTTTGTACTCGATGCTAAGACCTCGTACTCATTTTGCGATGTAGAAATACTATGCATCGGTGACAAAGTAGCACAACTTGATGTGATCACGTTACTTAACTCTAAAATAATTCCATTTGGACAGCACAAATTTTATATCGGTGTCTATGGACTCCTTAACTATTGTACATATGGCTACGACAACGCTATCAGACACGCACCCATCACTGATGAACGTTCGCATGCTGCGGAATATGGTGACAAAGAAATCAATTACCTTTCTTACGAGCATGCAAAGCAGTACATGGAAAGTATGCAAAAACTATTTAACGAGATCACATGGTGTTTCGTTAGCAAACAGCAGAGAACAACTCATCCTCACGGCGTGTTGCTTTCGAACAATTTTATGGTTGGATTTGAGTGGATTGGAGTGACAAGTTTTGAAACCCAAAAACTATCATGTTTCATGGAACCAAATGGTGATAACTTTTACATTGGATTGCAAATCGGATCGTTGAACATGATCGTAGGATGTTTAAAAGGCCAACCTATCGTCTCCACAAACTTTTTCCATTTCTATTGCAACCAGAAAGCAAATCGCGTTGGTTTCAACCATTCTGCTCAAGTGCCAATTCCTAAAACAGAGCACGTAGGTCAGATTCTTTTTGCGAACTATTGGGAGTACATTAACATGTATAAACTTGACTGGGAGTTTTACCAAGGTATACATGATTATCACCAACTATTAAATAAAAATAATTGAAGTGCTAGGTTCAACTTCCTCCATGGTTCTAATTCGTAATACTGTACTATTTTTACATTGAAAATTAACTACTTTGCTCTTGTTTCATATTCGTTTATCGTTTAGTTGGCAGTGGTTGTATCGTTGACTGAGTTTGTATTCGCACTGTCTACAGCGATAGTCTCCGTAGCGATTTCTTTTTGTCGTTGATCTTCTAATTCTCGTTTTTTGATTTCATAACGCTACGACCGTCAAAATAATTCAGAGCTATTTACCTCCATTGCTATTCAGTTAAATATATGTGTATTTTTAGTACCTACCTTCGAAATATTCATCCCAAACACAATGCACGCACTGACATCCACAACAATTTTCGGGTTGTTCTGGTGGCTCCAATTTCACTTGCGGTAACGTGAGTGTATCCTGTGAAAGTACGTATTGTCTTTGTTGCCTCCACCGTATGGCCGAAGGGACATAGTTTGCGCGCATTATCCTCTGTAGCGCTTGTTTCATTTTTGTTTGAAGAATTACAAACGAGAAGTGTCGTGCACTATTTCAAACTTGTTGAAGAAACACATAGACAGCAGAATGTACCTAAAAAGCCACAGTGGTGAGAGCAACTAATTGCGCTATCAATTATTATAATGGTAATAAATAGGTTTAATAATCGTATGGATATGATTCAACACCAGCATCAGCGGCAAAGAATCCAAGTTCGTCGAAACTCTTAGTAGAGATCGAGTAGTACAAATTAGAGAAAGAAACATGTTTCTTTCCATCAATTTCACCACACATTGCTTTTGTTTCAGCACTTCTCTTTAGAGAAACTTGCACAACTGGTCTTGCACCAACAT
>JAESGV010001153.1_pt1 | contig 11275 bp, 11 predicted proteins | sample 9269781 | NCBI WGS metagenome assembly JAESGV01 (sample SAMN15741586, study PRJNA653496) | algae metagenome | isolation source: Tildeniella torsiva UHER 1998/13D and co-occurring heterotrophs from... | place: Slovakia: Slovak Paradise National Park, Hrabusice, Kosice Region | collected 2000-01-01 | reverse complement strand
TTATCGATGTTGTCGATCATAATGTCTTTTAACTCTCCGACTTGTGATTTTAGTTTTTTGATTTTGTCGTTTTCGGGATTGTTGAAGTACGTCAAACGATCCTGAAGCAGAGAGTTGACATTGGACTTGGATTTGTTCGTTAATTTATCAAATTTAGTTTCTATGTCGTCTAGCAATGCGTAGCATACGCGATAATTATCGTCTTCCTCAGCAATGCTTTTGATTTGTTAGTGTTTTTAAGCAACAATACCAGAAATAAAAATTGTCTCCACTCTTTTTTAAGTGGATTCGAACTCCGTGTTGACTGGTAACGTTAGTGAGTTGTAAATTCGGTTACTCTTCAGATTCCAACGTTCTCTTATAATTCTTTTTCTTTTCAAGTTTGGGCAGCACGTCTTTCACTACTAGTTCTACTAGCGTCTTTTTTTCGGATGGGTATGAACCTGCTTCTATCGCATCGTCTGTAATACACGCAAAAATGATCATGTTGTCTGTGTTCGAACGTTCTTTTTCTGTAACTGTTGGTAAACTATGACAAACTACAAAGCAGTCATATTCGATCTTGGAGGTGTTGTGGTCGGTAGTCCGTGGCCAGGAATTGTAGCATACGAACAAGAATTGGGAACTGGTCGTGGCGAATTGGGTAAATACTTAGACTATGCGAACGGCAATGGCTTATTTGCACAGTTGGAACGAAACGAAATTACATTTGACGCATACTGTAAGGGTGCTGAAGAAGCATTCGCAAAAAATTATCTGGGAGACGACATCTTGCCGTTTTCTGGTCGTAAATTGGTAGAGGCTATCGAAGAAGCATGTTCAACAACTGATGCAAAGATAATTCGTACAGTAGATGAACTTAGAAAGCGTGGAATACTGTGTGCAGTAATAACAAACAACTGGTACAATACAAAACTGGCAGAGGTACTACCAACACACGAACAAATGTTTGCTAGTACTCCTGAAGCACATCAGAAACACATGAAAGAATTAATGGGCCACTTTGATCTATTTGTCGAATCCAGAAAACAGGGAAAACGAAAACCAGAAGTGTCACTGTACAAGCATACCCTTGAAGAACTAAACAAAATAGCAGGGACAGAAATCAGACCCAATCAAGTTATATTCATTGACGATATTGGTTCCAACCTCAAACCCATGAAAGAGTTAGGTGTTCACACCATTCTTGCGAGAGGTACAGATCAAGTACTAAAAGATATGGAATCAGCACTCAATATGACGCTACATTAAACTTTACTTGCTAAAAATTTTCTTGTGAGCAGCAAACAAAACGCTGATACTCCTAATGCCATGGTGGCATATGAGATATACGAGTTCTGAGTATTGTTATAGGTACATGGCGTTTCACAATCTTTGCTGACTTCTTCGCCTTCTGGTATTACAACTAATAGTGGTGATTTTGGACCAAGCCCTAATTGCTCCAGTGTTGATTCCAATGAAGAACGATCTAATGGTTCGTATGGAAATGGTCTAACTAACATAAATTGTTTCTTCGAATTGCTGTTTTGGTCTGCTCCGTAGAATGTATGATCACGGTTATCGATAACGTATTTGTACACATCAGATAATAATGACTCTTTTGTGAAAAGTCCTTGCATAATTTTCCCATCTGGAACTCTGATCTAATGCTGTCAGTCTATAAGTTGTTTTTTTTACATTTAGTTGGATTTCGTTCTCCACTATCGCATCTGGAGTGTAGGAATCAATTGCTTCGGAAATCAGTTGCTTTTGTAGTTCACCCTCTTCGAACAACTCTGATGTGATATCTAATCCTCCAACTATTACTCCATTAATGTACATCTACAGCGTTAAATACGATGTGTTTGCTACCTGTGGAAACGTCGGTAGTCCGGCTATTTGTTTGAATGCGTTGTATATTGGCTTTTCTTTTACATCCATTACGTTGAAACAGGTGAACTGAACTCCATTGTTAACTAGCAAGTGCAACATGCGCTTCGAAAAACCGCATTTGGGTGCTTGTGGTGTCCCTTTTATCAATATCACTATTCGTGATTGTGTGACAACTGAAGTTGCTTGCTGGAGTACATCAGGTGATATGTCGCTTTGGTTCTGTTGCATTATTTGTTGGTCTAATTACAAAGTTTTGAACAACCCAGTTTGAAACAACAAGAGTAACCATGTCTATCGCGACCAAAATCAATGGTAGAACCAATAGTTAAAATCATTTTCGCGATATGTGCGCATTTGTGAGTAGTATCGTGGTGTTCGAGAGATTTCTTACAAACTGTTCTTTATTTGGTTTTTTCAAAGCAAAACGCGATCAAGTGATCATGAAGAACTGCCTCGTATGCAACAAGGAATGTAGTAGACAGTGTTCTCGCTGCAAAAGTGTTTTTTACTGCTCAAGTGAATGCCAATTGAAGGACTGGAACGAATCGCACCACAGAACATGCAAGACACTAAGCATTCAAAGTCAGATGGATCCCAAAATTATTCAACTACCAGCAAATCTTGCACACTCATTCAAAAATCATCAAGTAACAAACGAGGAGCTACAAATCGCAATTGATACGATGCAAAACACATGGGAAACGAGTGACCTAAGAACTCTCGCAAAACTAGTGAACAGTGACACGCAGGAAGAATTTGAGGCGAACATGTTTACATTGTGCTTCATGTTGAAGCGAGATTTTGAACGAACCGACCCCTTACATCTACTTCCCTGTCTCAAAGTTATTGCAAGAGTGATTGGAAGATATCCTATTGAAGACAAACTGTCGAAACACAACGAGGAAAGACATTTCATAATGATCGTGAGAGTATTGCGTTGCATCGAGCAAATCACACAAGAAAGAGAATCCGCCAAGAATCGAGTTAAACCATACCTAGTCGATATTCTCCTCATTCACTTCTACCTCATGCGTTCCAAGTACGTTATGGTCACTCGTAGCGATCACACAGAGATGTTCAAGATGCTTGTCGGAATGGGCTCGGAATATGTTGGAATATTTTGGAAATGTTTGCTTGCTGAAGCTTCAACTCGTCTCAAAACATACAATCTCAATCGAATCATAGATATTTTGATGATTATCAACATCAGTGGAAACATAGAGTGGATACAAGATACGTTTGAAACAGACTCATACAAGCAAGTTACTCAAGTCGCGTCGCTCTTCGCTCACAAGTACACTGTCGCACTCTTCAAGATCATAGACACACCACCTCCTACAGCACAAGTCGATTTATCAAACTGGAGCGAAGACATGATAGAACGTTTTATTCCAAAGTTTGACAACTTCACATCAGGGTGGTCAAAGGTTAACAAGAAGAATAACTTGAAGACTCTCCGCAAGTATCCTGCAGTTGGACAGCATCCTGCTCTGCTTATAGATGCCAACGTACCAAGACATGGATACTATGATCAGTGTCTCGAGACCATTCGACACGTACTTGCACGAGACTACGAAATTAACGAGAAGCTTCTACAAGATATCCACGATGAGCTCATTGCGTATGGACACAAGAACATAACTATTAGTGATATTCCAAGCTTGCCAAGTTCCAAAGAAGTAGGCGCTGCTAGAGAGTTCGTACCAGCGTTGATTTCAAGATTGATTGCCACTCTACAAAAGATGATAGTACAAGAAGTCCACCCTCTAGTTGTCGCCGCAACTGCCATGTACTCAATTCAAGCAATCTCTCCATTCCAAGAAGCCAATCTACGAGTATCTAGAATATTCACCAACGCTATTCTCATCAAGATGCAGTTTCCAGTAGTTATCTTCAACAATACTCTAGAATACTATTTCACTGTTGATACGTGCTCACCATACGTAACTATGAACTACCTGAAACGAGTATCAGAGCAATCAGTAGCTGTATCCAAGAAGATTGTTACTATGACTACTAAAGAGATAGAGGGTATGATCGATTCAATTAGAAAAGATCAAGACCAGAACAATCTTACAGCGAAGACACTCTCTGCATTTATCAACCTAGAGAATCATCTCGATAATATGCTAGTGAGTATCCATGGAATGAGAAACACGTTACCAGAAGAAACAGCAAATGGACTACAAATGAGTGCTTTAATTTTGATGAAGTGCTACTCAAAAGCTATCGAATTCGCTCGAATGATTGATGCAAAACCAACTCTTCAGACTATTGTAGAAATGTCACAAACGTTTGATGATCGATGCTACTCGTCGCGCAACTGGCCAAACGGATTTTATAGCTATGACATTTGTCAAGGAGAGTCCATTGATTGTTACTTGAAGAGAGTGAAACCGAGTACTACCGTTGGTCGCGTACGATTAATCTCAGTTGGAAACGGTACACCTACCATTTCTCAAGCGTGCAGACTGTTTGCGACACTTTGGAGTGAAGAAAAGACACACAGATTCACGATGCAATGCGCTGAGTCGAACGTAGATGCTAATTGGGAAACTCTTGCTCGTGCAACATACAATGGGGAGTTTGGCAAGGCTAGAGCTTTGGTGCAAACTCTATCTGAAGTTTTGAGTTCAGAAAATGATCAAGAACCAACAACTCCACAATTTCAGATGGTGCTGTTGGTGGACGATGAAACAAAAGATAACATGATCTCCAAAACAACAGAAGTATTGCAAAACTTGGGATTAGATTTGTTCTTGGTGGAATAATAAAGTGTTTGTAACTTGTCAACTTTAGCAATGAACACAAACATTGTGCTCGTATTGTGTTGCCTACTTACGACTGTGTATTGTAGTACAGGACATATAAATGGTACTGTAACAGTTTTTGCGACCTTCAAAACAGGGCAGTGCCACGTTCATGTTAAAATATTCAAACAGCGTACATCATCAAAAGGTGCAATTCTTGGACAAAACATCGGTACTTTGTACCTCCAAAAACCAGTCGAAACTGTACAAATCAAAGTTGAAACCAGAGAAACAGATAGGAAAATACAAGTTAAATTCAATTCTGGAGCTCTCCCTTTACAGCCATATTTTATTGTTGCAGAAGTAGAGGGTGCAGTTGCAGAACATAATGTCATGGGGTGGTACACAAGTGAAAAATGCTCATGGTTAAGTACTCTTACTCTTGATGCAACAAATCCAACACGTTCAGTTAACATAGACGCTCGTGGATCCACACCACCAACTACACCACTTAAGATTGAAAATGGAGAGTTAAAATTCGAACAAAACGTAACAGTTGTTCGCTTACGAGGTGACGAAAAACAAAGAGGTTACGCACATGGTTACCTACTCGCCCAACAAATCATCGACTTCTTCAGATTCTTTTCGTTACACTCTGACATAAGATCCTGTTCACTATACACCAACAAATACGTTCCAATGATTCAGAATAGTTTGTCAGGAAATGGAGGTCCATTTTCATTCTCAAAAGAGCTATTAGCAGAAGTGGATGCAATTATACAAGGAATGAAAGCTAACAAGAATGTAGATATGTATTTCCCTGAACTAGGACGAGATTTTTCCATAGTTGAACTACTAGCCATCAACTCATATATAGAGTTTGAATATTTGGCAGAACAAAGTAGCGACACGAACAGAGGAGCATGTTCACAGTTTGCACTATGGAACACGCAAACTATGAAAAATGAAGAATTACAAGGAGGGATCATTGGTGGTAGAAATATGGACGGAGAGATTGATATTAGACATGTTACTGTAAGTCACTTTGTCATGTTTGCCGTAGAACCATCACAAGGAAAGAAATACGTTTCTTTCATGTGGCCAGGATTCGTTGGTACGCTTTCTGCGATCAATGAAGATGGTGTTTACACAATGATGAATTTTGGAGTTAGTTCAAGCACTAGTGTCGTTTATCAAAACGCTACACCTGTATCATGGATTGTTAGAGATATGATGGTCAAACCAAAGAGTGCTGATGACGCAACACCAGAGAATGTGCAAAAAATCATTGAAAAGTATAACGCTGCATCAGGAGGTCCATGTGTAGCAGGTTGTGTGTTGTTCACAATGAAACCATACCACAAGAATACTATTGGAAGTCCATCGTTCGTGTATGAAGGTGATTGGAAACAAGGTTTCATGAGATTACCAGGAATGGCAGATCCATACCAACTTGATGATGCCATACTTGCTACAAACCACTTCAACGTGTACGGTGTTGATCCAGACCTAGGACCCATGTACAATTTTGGAAGATACCAAAGCTTTAGTTCGCTGTGGAGATATACTGCAGGAAATAGCAAAGTTCAAGGATACTCACGATCACCCATTACACAAGGACGAGTTGGTGTCGAACAACTTGCTGAACTACTACGAACTGTACAACATGGAAGTACAGAGCATTCGATTATCTACAACCCACTAGTTGATCAACATTCTGGTAAACTTGCACAATTGGTATTCCATGTTGCGTTGGCCAGTACTGATAGAACTACTGCATGGGATGCACCATATCTTGGATTTTTATCATTTGATTTTAATTCATTATTCAAGTAAATTATTTTGTTAAAGCTACAACGTGGTAGTACCCACTTGACACTTGAGCAACTTTTCCCTTTAGTGGTTCAATTAGTCTTGGATCTTTTTCTTTGTATAAATAACGATGTCCCTCGCATTCTGGATGCCCAAGGCGACCATCAGAACCACAACCAAATGAGTAGATACTGTCATCTGTGGCAAGTACTTGAGAATGTATACCTCCACAAACTAACTTTTTAACAGTAATGTTATTCTCGTTAAAGAACTTGATGTGGATTGGTAATGGTTGATCCTCTGACGAGGAGTTACCCAATTTATCTTTGTATCCACTACCCCACATATAAACCTAGAGATGATTAGTAATGTGACAACAATTTACCTCTCCTTGGTCTGTTACTGCTCCACTGTGACAATGATGTGACGAGCCAACTGAGCAACTTGCTGAAACAAATCTTTTGTTTTCTGGCAATGGTACACGTGTTGGTTTCACGCATGTCGATGGTTTCCCGCCAATTCCACATTGATACGTTTCATTATTTCCAAATGCATAAACTCTACCAGTGTCGAGAGTTACGACGACAGTAGTTGCATATCCACAAGAAACGTCTGCAAAAGTATCTGATTCGTCAGTGAAGCCAAGTTCTTTCAACGAGAATTTGTATGGAACTGATACATCTTTCTCAGTTTTTGGCTTTCCACATTTTCCACTGTCGTTCTTTCCAAAAATGTAGAGACTGTTTGATTCTATATCAGTGTCATTGAATAAAATAAAAATACCAACCTGTTATTATTGCTGTGTACTGATGACCGCACTGTAGGTACTTTGCTTTTTCTGGTAAGGGGACATGCTCTGGCGATGGAGAGTCTTTAACATGCCGTCCCCAAACATAAACGCATCCAGCGTCATCAATTGCTCCTCCGTGCCAATCACCAGCGTGAATAAACACGATGTTTTTGCTCGCGAGTGAATCAATTACTTTTGGTGTTTTCTGATCGTCATTATTACCGTGTCCTAACCTACAAATGTTAATAGTTGAATGAACGAACCTGCCACCTGAACCCTCTCCAAATGTTGAAACCTTGCCATCTTCTGAGAGTATAACAATAAAGTTCCCGCCTATCGCTACTTGTATTGGATTTGTTACCCCTTTTACAAGTTGTGGTTCAAGAATGTTTATGCCTCGCTCCTCTTTCCTTAGAGAAGCACCCCAGAAGTACACTCTGGCCTTGCTCATGAGTTGTCTTGGTTTGTGTAAAGCTTTCTCTGCTTTTTAGAATACATTAACGGTAAACAATTCTCTAACAAAGTCACAATCGGCAAGACCTAATTTTACGCGCGTGGACGAGATATAAAACCGTTGTAGTAGTAAAAGTTGTTCCCGACGAAGTTTAATTCCAAATATTTGTATTAGTGGTGTGCGCTCTTTTGTTGTTCTCCTCTTCCCTTAATTCTAATGTTGTAGTTTCTGCCAGCGTGCACCCATGATGTATATACAGTAAATAATCCAACACCAATATATGCTACTTGTCTCCATGATTTAACTGGTACTGGTGCGTGAGCCATCTTTATCCTACACTTAGTTAGACAAAAAACACTTCGTACTCTGCGATAGGTTTGTTTGCAAAAATTGTAATACTCGTTGTTAAAAAGTCAAGTTTTCTTCCACAAGAACCACAACTCGGCTCAGCACTGTTGCCCTGGCTAGCCTGTCTATGACAGACATAATACATTTATCGCAGCCGGAACGTTTGGCACATACAAATACAGTGCTATCGCACAGCGATGAGGACCCTGACACGCTACAAGTTGTTCAAACTACATCGACAACACTTACTGTGATTTCAAAACAAAAAGTTTTAAGAATATTTCAATTATCGGCACCAATATGCAGTACCACGGTTTATAGATTGCACAATTCACGTCACTGCGTTATTGTCTGTCTGCTATGTGACGGAAATTTGCTTCGTTTGAGCATGCGAGACAACAAAAAGAAAAATAAGATGAATAAGGAAAATAACATTGATCAAAACTCGAATTCATCAAAACGAAAACGTGACGAAGATGAAGTGCCTACAAAGCGCAAGAAAACAAACCACTCATCGCAACTTTCTTTATTTGAAGATTTTTCGACTGACGACTGCCTACAATCTTCACTCGTTCAAAACTTTACTACAAACGAAGGCAATGAAGAAGAAGATACAATCTATGTCGATGTTAAATCGAAAATGGACCGATACTTACTATTAAATATTCCTATGGGTGGGGAATCGGCGACTATTGCAATGACAACAATATCAAAGTCTACTGACAGTGCTGAAGATTCATTAGCCGTGTTGGTAACAAACGAAGATGGCTCAATGATGATCGTTACTGGTATTGAGGAGAACAAACGAAAAAAGAAATCAACATGTTCATACGCATCAGTTAATGTGCAAGTTAAACTATCACATCCTATATGCCTATGCAGTAAGTATCGTTACACTCTTTTCACCTCTAGTTTGCTCAGAAACTGTAAATACTGTTGCGTCAAACACTGGTATCGTGATAGACAACTCCCTTTTCAAGTTGTTATTCGGTGGAGAATCGTAAGTGTGACTTGTATACTATCTAATGCATTAGTGCGCTATTTCGTAGGAAATGTTGTATCGTTGGATGTAACAATGGTGACGTGTACTGTTTCCCACTTGGAGAATCTGGAAAAACAGACTCTGATCTGTTTAGAAGTGTAAAATTATTGAACATACAAGTATGAAACATTTATATGACTAACAATCTAGGAACGTGTACAAAACATCTTACCCTTTCACCTTCCTCAACAAGGAAAACATGCTCAATCTACTGCTCCTAATGGTTTTGTTATTGTTGGGTATGCTTACACTTTTGATCTGACATTTGTAGTGAAAATGGGTTGTTGTGTATAGTATGGATAGAGCATAAACCAAACGCTGTAATAATGCTCAACGAGAGACGGTTCTATGCTCAAAAGTCTGTTCGTTCATCATGTGTTGTAGGAGTAAGTTGGGTTATTTAACATGAACTCACTGTTAGGAATATGTTGTTATTTGTTCAACTGAGGGAGTTTTGTTCAGTTTCCCTATTGTAGTCACACGAGAACTCAAAAGAGACGAAATGGATACTAGTGAGAACGAAGGTCAAACTCGAGTTGTTCACATTGTACCAAATTCTTTACACGTACGTGAAGTACCTCTACGTGAGAGAGCATTATCCATAACAGCTCGTGCAGGCAGTACAACTCGTGTAGTGGTGCTTTGCTCAAGTGGTGCAGTCATGACACTTGAACTACCAAATCATCAGTACGTTTGTTTCATGTAACTAACAAATATTAGAGAAACAGATAAACAAATGAGTAGGAACTTGCGTATGAACGTAGTACAACAAGGAATACGAACAGCGTTACAAAAGATTGACGCTAACCATCAAACAGTACAGTTGAGAACGCAAGCGTTGACAGGTCTTGATACAAGAATATCCACTCTCAACCAAGTCATACATGCGATGCTTGACTGGCGTATATCAAAACGAACTAGCATCAAATGTCACGTACGACCCGAAACAAGGTTTGGCACAAGATATCTAACATGTACTATCAAGAATGATACTCAACGAGTTCTATCCAATTGGACTGGTATATTTTGATTCACGTTTTTAACACTTGTAGTTATTTTGACTATCAAACCCAATGGATCAACAAGTACAAAAGTGTTTAGTTTTCCAATAACAGAACTTGTTACAGGTGGACTATGGCAAAATCAAATCAAACTATCATTACAAGATTATACACCTGCTACTGTGAATGTACATTTGAGCTACAACGAAGGCGATACTGGAATAGCGATACCTATTCTACAACAACAGTTGAACATCATTGACTCGTTGAGTTTGCAAGGACCATCCTTGACGGCGTACAGTTTCAACCAGAGGCTACGTTCATTACTTTTGCAAAAGTGGAGTGGAAACTCAACTGTTACAAACTCAAACACTGGAATAAGCACATTCAAATTTGACTGCGTAGCAACAGCCGAGACTTCACTACTACTGCGTACTAATTGGAATACATTGTTTGGATTCATGCCGTTAGAGTATGGTTCACAAGATCAACCAACACTAGACAGTATACCACTCAAACTAGAAGCAACAAATACGTTTAGGACACACATGAACGACACCGTCATGATCAAGGCAAAAGCAAACGAAAATGGTACTCTCATCTCTATAACTATGCAGAGTGAAAGCCTACCTGCGTTAGTGTTCACCAGAGAAGCATTCATTACACGACTAGAAGCTTGGAGAGAGCAACAAAAGATGGTCTTTGTAAGAAACAATAACATGGAGAAGCTCTCTCAGTATGCACTTCAACACCAAGATGCTATTGTTACCGCATACAATCAAGTAAACGACTTGTATGCTGCAAGAAGGCAACTCATCGATGGACAACAAGTATCTAGCGTGCAACTGTTACTACAGCAAATTGAGCGAACGTACCAAACACTACGAGACATTTACATGGACTCTAGAAAGTTTATCAATTCTAACGTAAACTTGTAGAATTTCCCGCTTTGAACTGTGGGTCAACTGTAATTCCTGTGTACAAAATGTCACAAGAAACAGATGCTGCAGCAGAACAAGAACTATCTACACAAGAGGAAACTCATCAAGAATCATCTAGTTATGAAGAAACAATAGGAGATACAGAAGATTCGCAACCAGAAGCATTTATTGATGATAATAATGCGCCTCGAGAGAATGCAGGTACACAATCAGACGAACGAGAAGAATACAATAACAATGTACTCGATGACGACACTGAAACAGT
>JAESGV010001152.1_pt1 | contig 11277 bp, 11 predicted proteins | sample 9269781 | NCBI WGS metagenome assembly JAESGV01 (sample SAMN15741586, study PRJNA653496) | algae metagenome | isolation source: Tildeniella torsiva UHER 1998/13D and co-occurring heterotrophs from... | place: Slovakia: Slovak Paradise National Park, Hrabusice, Kosice Region | collected 2000-01-01 | reverse complement strand
ATTTCCTAACGCATATTAGAGGGTTAGACAATGCAGGGAAGACAACTATCGTAAAAAAATTTAATGGCGAAGATATCGATACCATTAGTCCAACATTGGGATTCAACATCAAAACACTCGAATATAAAAACTACAAACTAAATATTTGGGACATAGGAGGACAACAAACACTAAGAAGTTACTGGAAAAACTATTTCGAAGAAACTGACGGCCTGGTAGACTTTTATTTCAACACAAACTGATCAACTACAGATATGGGTTGTCGATTCTGCTGATACAGTACGGCTAAACGATTGTAGACAAGAGTTAGAGAAGCTATTAAGCGAAGAAAAACTAGCGGGAGCTTCATTACTAATATTCGCAAACAAACAAGATTTAAAGAATGCACTGAGTCTAGAGGAGATCGCCAAAGTGTTAAACTTGGACGAGTCGAACAAATTGATGACACTACGTCATTGGCACTTGGAAACTTGTAGTGCTGTAACTGGTGATGGGCTGGAAAAAGGTGTAGATTGGCTAGTGAATGATATTGCAAGTCGAATCTTCTTACTGGAGTAAATTTATGTCATTTACACGGCTGCTCTTGCGGAGTATATGTTATTTTCGAATTCACAATCGTCTACACCACGAATGATTCTACAAAGTTAATGGAAAGCAAAAAATTACCTAAAATAACCAGACTCTCCCCACGTTGGACCCCAGCTAAAGTATGATTAGAAAATGTAGAATAGTAAGGTACCTATTAGCGACAATCCAATATTTCTTTTTTGATACTGAGTCAACTCCCCATCCAACAATTGTTACTGCATGAGCTCCAATGAAATCACCAGTAACATGTTGGTAAATACCAGATTTATACACCATAAAATCGTCGTACACTTTGTAGCCTGTTTGTACTGGTCCGTAGGTCATAAGGTCATTTTGGACACCAGCTAAATCTGTTTTAGCCCAGTTCTTAATTGTAGCTTTATCGGCCTTGTATTTTTTCCAAGCAGTCGTTGTAGTGGTGCATGTAGTTCTGCATAGCGGAACCATTCCTTGCGATGAAACATATGGCCAGCACATGTCTTTTACGACTCCCGTAGTTGCCAAGTATAACCTACTACGTTAACATCAAAGAGGATAAAGTACCATAAATTTGGTAACAATCCACCTTCACAACCATAGTCGCCTGTATCGCATGAAATCATATCTTGTGGAGACAAAGTTATCTTTGCTTTAGCTCCAGTAGCTATACAATTTCTCCAGCTCAAAACTGTACTGCCACTGAATGCCCTACAAACAAACTGTTACTCATAGATTTAACACGTACCAACAAGAACCACATGAGCCTTGGTCTCTGATTGGTAGTAGACAAAGCGGCCACTTCGTTCTGGAATCAAAGTTGTCAGGTGGGAGCGTGACATCAATCTTTGTTTCATTGCATGTCTTTGTTTCAGAGAATGATGCACCCTCTTCAACAAGAAAAGTTCCGAGCAGCCCTTTTAGACTTCGAGCTGTCTTTCCAATAAATGGCTCGTGTTTTCCAGCTGTCCACTAAATTTTAAAGTTTTAGTTTATTGGACCAACTACTTACGCTGAGCCCTGGGTACGAATTGATTCTGTCAATTAGACTCTCACTCATCACAATTCGATCATCATTACTGCACAACACTAAGGAAGCGAGCAACAGACCAAATATTGCATACTTCATTGTTACTGGTTGACTTGTTAGCTTGGTCATTGTATCATGCCAGTTTCATTTCTTGAAACCGTAAGCGCAATAACAATCATAATGAAAAACCGCTAAACAAAAAACTGGAATATTGTACATGTTTTACTACCAAGTCAGTAATAATATCTTTACCATCACATTGGGAGATTAGTCTAGAGGTATGATACCTGCTTTGGGTGCAGGTGGTCGGGGGTTCGATTCCCTCATCTCCCCTTTTTGCAGGTGAAGTGATAGTGACACGAATTGATGATGGCCACACTCACAGTGAATTGTTTTGACAAACTATGAACTAGTAAAGGATCCTAAAGTATCCTATTCCGAGTACGAATTCGAAGTGGAAGCAGGAGTGACACGAAGGTTTATTCAAATTAAAAAATTAGGAGAAGGTGGATTTGGAGAGATATTTCTAGTGCAAGAAAAACACACCGACCAAGAATACGCTCTCAAAATCTTCAATAAGGAGGAATTAGACCAAAATAGAGCTGCCCTGATACGAGATTCACACGACATCGCGCGTCAACAAGCAGCATTCTGCAAACAAATTGCAACAATCTTTGAATGCTACCATAGAAAAATGTCTAATCCAGAAAAAGAGTGGTACGAGCTGTATCTGGTTTTAGTAAGTATTATCAGTGTAATTTGACAATGTAGGAGTATTACCCTCTTGGAAGTCTCGAAAACGATATCATCAAACGAACACAAACTGACAACTACTATCCAGAGTGGACTATAAGATGTCCAACGTTATTCTTTTGCATTAATTCAATCAGTACTATTAATGTTACAACAAGATCCAAAAAGAAGAGTACCCACGCACGTCCTAGAAAGAAGTCTACGACACACAAAAGGCTCCCAAACAGTTCTTGAAAGTGAACTCATTAAACTGGTTCGAGAGAACGACATAGATGGTATAGAAGCGCTCGCTCGTTTGAAAATACCAATAGACTGGCAGCAAGGCTTTAATGAAGCATGCGAGATAGGTCAAGTTAATATTGTACAGTCTATGGTTGATTATATTTCAGATCTGAACCAAGGCTTGGAATCAGCTTCCAAACGAGGACATTTAGCTATTGTACAGCAACTACTCGACAAAGGGGCGTCAAGCTATAACTCATCGCTCAAACTAGCATGCTATAACGGACATCAAGACATAGTGGCACTATTACTTAGCAAAGGTGCAAACAACTACGATGAAGCGCTACAAGGAGCATGTGCAGGTGAATTTATCGATTTAGTAAAGATTATGTTAGACTTGGGAGCGAAAGAAGTCAATACACCGTTTAGATCTGCTTGCAGGAGCGGAAATATGGACCTTGTCAAGTTGTTGATCAGCAACGGTGCAAATGACTTCAAAGAAGGTTTTCGTGCTGCTTGTTGGCACCATAGAATGCCAGTAGTTGAATACTTGATAGAACTTGGCGTTAAAGAGTACAATGTAGGTATTCATACTGCTAGTATGTTCGGACATCTCGACATTGTCGAATTAATGATTGTAAAAGGAGCAACAAGCTTCAATGTTCCTTTGAAAAATGCGTGTAGTAAGGGCCATCTAAACATTGCAAAAATACTAGTGCAAAGAGCAACAAACGTTGAAGAATGTCTAGCTAGTGCTTGTACAGCAGGTTTTAGAGACCTTGCACTGTTAATGATCGCACACGGAGCAAGAAACTTTAACCGGGGATTAGCACTTGCATGTAGCGCTGGACACCCTGAAATTGTACAAGAAATGATCACAGCAGGAGCTGATAACCTCGACCAAGGCCTTCAAATTGCCCGTAGCATTGGCAGAGGAGAAGTAGAAAATGTCCTCGTCGATGTGATAAACATGAGAATGTTTTTATAAATTAATAGTCGAGTGTTTGTAGTGATCTCCAAACAACACTGTTACATTTAAATCCAGAACCAAAGGCCATTTGTAGAATCTTGTCACCCTTCTTGAGTTTTCCACTGTTTTCTACAAATTCAAGTTCATACCATGTAGTAGCAGAGCTAGTGTTACCAAAGCAGAACAACGCTGCTCTTGATGGCTTGATTTTATCACCAAGTTGCAATTCTTTGCCCAAATCGTCCAAAACTTTTCTTCCACCTGCATGAATACACAAGTGATCGAAAATCTTGGAAAAGTTGGGTACATGTGGTTTACCACCAGCAATCTTGCGTCTAAGCTCGGCCAATACAAATTTGGCAATTTCACTTAGTGGCATCAAGAATGGATTCTTTAACAACATTTTGGTCATGTTCTTGCTTACTGCTTTTGTCGCACAAGCAATCAAATCAATGGATAAGTGTACATTTGTCCATCTTGTTTTTGGAAAACACAATCGTATGAAGTTTGGTCAGCAGCACGCATGACACGTGTAGTGGTGACTAATTCATATTTTGCTCTTGATTTGACAGATGGTTTGTTTGTCAATAAAATGGCAGCACCTCCCATGCGGAAAAGTGTATTGGACATTAAACAACTCTTTTCATTTCCATGGTACCAGTTTTGTGTAATGTTTTCGGTACTGACAACCAAACAATTTGAATTTGGATACACTTGTAACAAGTCACGAGCCAAATCGATAGAAACGAGACCAGCGGAGCAACCCATACCACCCAAGTTGTAGTTTTTGATATCTTCACGCATACCAAACATGTTGATAATCATGGCACTCAAACTTGGAGTTGGGCAGAACAAACTACAATTGACAATCAAAAGATCAATATCTTTTGGTTTCAAATTGCACATCTTCAAACAGTCACCGACAGTACGTTTGAAAACATATTTTGCTTCTTCGCGTGCATATTCCATTGTCACACGAGGAGGTTCGTAGTGAACACCTGGTGGGAAAGTTGTACTGTCGGAAATGCAAGAGTTTTTCAAAATCTTGTTTTGGAACTCGATACTATCGTTGGTAAAGTTTGGAATACTGCGCGACTTGCGTTCGAACATTGGATATGATACGCGTAGTGCTTGATCAGTCTAGAAGGTTAATTCTTAACACGTAAAAACATACCTTCAAAGTGGCAAAGTCTAGAATGTAGACTGGAGTTGAACCCTTGGGTAACAGGTATGTTAAACCCATTTTGAGGCTTGTCCACATGATATAGAATGCGAGGAGGAATACTGGCATGGCCGCAAACCAAATACCGATGACTGTTGCGGTAGTGACAATGTACGCCTGCTCAATAGTTTTGATTCTCATCATTGCTTGTACTTCGTATCTTTGTAGTGATAAAAAGCGAACAATTGCGTTGTTGATATCTAGGTGCTCTACAGCAAATCCATAAATATTATTTCTGTAGGTTCTCTCTAAGCGATCTGCAACGTGATGTTGAACCCAGTCTATGTTAACATGTTTTTGATGGTCTTGGTTGTATACTACAAACATGTATGTGTACAGAGTTACGGCAATGACCAAAGGTATGAACACACAAGTCAAAAATACAAAAGAGGCTAGCTCAGCAAGCTTTGCCTTGGTACTTTTGCTTCGAACATTGGTATATGTTCTGCGGAAGTAGCCATTTCTGTACTCTCTTTTTTCACTTTCTGACACCGAAGGTCGTTCGGGTACAGGTTTAGGTACAGGCTTTGGTTCTTCGACTACAGCTTCAGCTCCCATTGTGTGAGTAGACCTGTGGATGAATTCACAAAAGCGTTCTACTGTGTTACAACAAACTGTCACCTATCAATACAGAAAAGAGCAACCTAACCGTTACGAGATGTTTATTGAGGTGTCCTCATCAAACAATGTAGCAGCAACAGGTTTCACTGACTCCTCTTGACTTTGACTCTCAAAATGAACAATGGAAAACGCATTAGATGATTTGGGAAGCGCTGCAAGCTGGCTATCGGTCACCTGTGAGAGCATTGAGTCGTTACCAACTAAACTCTCTTGTGACGCAACAGTTATTGGTTCACTTTGGACAACTACAGGTTCTTTCACATGAATATCGGGATACGGTTCCATTTCCTTGAATAAATCCTGTATGAGTATAGGTTCGTACATTGGTGCTCTTTGCGGTAGTGGAGGCAATCCGTTTGGAAACCGTTTCATCAAAGTCTGCCATCGCTACATTATTAGCATCTAATAAAAACATACACCTCGACATTGAATATCTGTGCGTCCTGGTAGTTGTTTTTTGATATCAACCCACGATACTTCCTCACTAATAATCACTGCTTCATACAGCTTTGTATCTTCATTCGGAGTCCATGGTTCCTTCTTAATTCCATCTTTGAGTACTCGATTCCAATGCTGGTTGCATTGACTTCCTGTGTACTTTCCGTTAAATATTTGCTTAGCGATTTGGTCCCATTTTAACTCCCTATTTTCAGCTGCTTTTCGAAGAAATTCATCTTCTTCCTGTATTTAAGTAGAATTGATAAAGAATGTTACTGGTGTCCACGAAGTAGTTGGAGTTTTTCTTTGTCTTACAAGTCCTCTTTTCGTGAATAGTTGCTGCTCCTGCATCGATGATTGCTCCTCTTTTTGTTTTTTTCGTGGTGGTTGATTTGTATTCTTATCTTCATCGATGATAGACGAAATCAAAAATCCGTTATGCGAGCTTCTTTTCATCTTCCAATTTTTTGGGTTAAAATTAGAATTTACAAAGTTTAATACAACAGCACATCGACAGCACTAGTATGAGCACGTATCGTCTTAGTGATCTTGAACGTACTAGCATCCCATACAAATAGTGAACCTTCTTGATCTCCTGTCAAAAACTTTTCAGGTGATAGCTCAACTAGTGATCTCATTTGAGTAAAGTGGCAGTGCACTTTGATACACTGCTGACTTGTTAGATTCCAAAATCGAACAGCTCTATCCCATCCAAGTGTAACTAACAACCCAGAGCTTAGTAGTTTCATAGACATGACATCATCTGTGTGAATGTTATGTCGCTGCAAACATCGACCTGTTTGCCAGTCTATTATTTTTACTTCAGCACCATCTCCAACAGCAATTCGTGAATGGTCGATTTGTGCGAGAGAACGTGCCTTGTTTGCAATGCGTAACGTTTTGTTGAGAGCTTGATTGTTCAAATTCCACACTCGTACTGTTTTATCGAAACCAGTGCTGCATAGTTCTCCCGTTTTGAGTTGTACGATACAGAAAACTCGGTCACGATGCCCAGTTAGTTTTGAAATGCACTTTTGTGTATCTAATCTCCAAATTGATATCGTTTTGTCGTAAGATGCAGCTGCTAACGTACCATCCTGTAGTAGACAGATATCTTTCACGCCGTCTAAATGTCCTTTTAGACTATATAGATAGTTTCCCGAACGAATATCCCAAGCTCTTATAACCCCATCAGTTGAACCGGTCACTATTGTAGTTGGTGATATTTTAACAGTACAACAGAATAGACCACTTTGTTCACGTATTGTTCTAACCTTGTTAAACGACGAGTCCCATATTATTAGTGATTTATCCCACGAAGCGCTTATAATCGTGTTGTTATACTCTAGGAATTTAACCCTGTTCATTTTAGAACAAAGCATCTTGCAGCAGTCTAACGGTTCTGTTACTGTGTGGGTGAGCAAAGCAACATCCCAAAAGTTTGACATTTTTGACACTTGTAACCCACAAGCAACAATGCAAGAGATACGAAGGGACTAGCTAGTAAATAAAATGATTGTTCGAGTTTAATCTAGACTCACTTCGATATCTTGGAAGTCATCAATCCTACTCCACCACCGTATGAGAACTTGGTGTTTGGTTGTTGCGTAATGGTGGTGTTTGGATGAGCAAGGAGGTAAGCGTTGAAGTTGGAAAGTTGAGCTATTGCAACATCTACTGTTCCATCGTCGATCTTTTCCAATGCTGTGTCATCATCTAGAGCGAGTGTCTCAGCTTGTGGGAAGTATGCATTGTTCACCTGTTGGTCGACGCTACCACCGAGGTAGGCTACCTTGAGACCAGCTCCTCCATTCTTTGTCCAATCTTCGAGGCTTAGTGGTTGGGTGTCTCCATATGAGAAGTTTCCCTTGGCATAAACGGCGAACAGAGTTGGTCCATCGTACCAGCAAGTGAAATCAACCTTTAACAATCTTTCTGGAAGCCATACGAAATTCCACACGGCATCGACAGTTCCTGCAGCCAATGCGACAACTGTACTGTCAAGCAATCCAACAGATGCGGAAGATGAGTAGACCTTTGTCTCCAACTTGATTTCTTTCAATAGAACTTGTCCTAACGCTTCGACTAGAACCAATCCCATGTCGTAGAAGAATCCTCTTTCTGGATTTTGACCATATGTGAGACTGTCGTTTGTGAATAAAACTTGTGGGAACCCAAGAACTAATTTTCCAGACTCGTATACACGACCTAGAGCACCAGTGAATGAAGAAGAGTTCTTGAGATCGATGGCATCTAATCTTCTATTGCAGCTACCCTTGGAAATGGGAACGTAGAATGGGTCTGTTTGTGCAGTGTACTTTTGGTACACAGATAGGTAGGTTCCATCACTGATTGCGTTGTCGATAGCTACAGATAATATGTTGTTGAGAGCGTCTTGTGTGAACACTGCAACGATGAGTGTGAGAAGTACGAGTGTGTAATTCATTTTTCTTGAATTTGATCAGAGCGTTTATTTTAAGCTTGGTTATCTCCAAGATCGTAATTAATATTTCAGCAAGTGGGTCAGCTGGAAAAGCGATTACTTAGCTAAATTTGATATGTTTGATTATAAAATTTTATAGCGAAGATAAGAAGAAATTTCACAAAGTACGAGAAAAGAACATTCACATCGTAATAGATTGTAACCCTGGCCAACTCTTTAGTTGTCACGCAAAGCAACCATGTCAAACATAGTCATTTTTGATTTTGTCAACAAGAGCAGGAAACTTAGATATGATTCAAATAACGACAGATTCGACTACATTGAATCGCATCTTACTTCTTCGGGTCCTCGTATCATTAGCGCTTGTTGTCGTAGAGATTCCGTTATCATTATCACAGGTACGCGATATTTCAGCTCTTACAAATAAAGACGAGTACAAAGCATACGGTCACGGTAAAGATGGGTTTACGGGACCTACGAAAAATTTACAACTACTTCGTTTGCCAAATATTAACATACCTGTACAAGATGTTAGCGCTACTTATTTTTGCGCTTATTATATCACTAAGGACAACGATGTTATAGATTCTACAGGACATCATATTCTCAAAAGTGCATTCAATGGCGGAGAGGTCTACCTTATTGGTTGCAGTAGCAGTGGTGCAACTATTGTCACAACAAAAGGTATTTTCTGTTTAGGAAACAGCGGGTACGGTGATATCGGTGCATACAATGCCGTACCAACTACAGAGGGTATCATGGAAGTTACCGTGTCACAAGTTCTTCGCAAGGAAAACGAAAAGGTAGTTCAAATACAATGTGGTGACCATAACACTGTACTATTGACCGATAGAGGAAGAATCTACGTCACAGGATATATGATGTACAACGGAATGCCGCTAGTCTACAAAGGACAATCTTCTGGAAACTTGATGAGTTACACACGAGTTGATATGCCTGACTTTTTCACATGTATAAGCACAAGTTATTATTGTTTTGCGTTTCTTACTATGAATGGTGATGTAAAGGTTTCACCTGCATTAGCAGAACTAGCAGAAACGCTCCATGTTCCAGTACAGAGTGGTATTAGCGGAACACCAGTGTTCCCTGTTCCAGTGGAATGTAAAAAAGTAGTGCATGTGTTTGGAGATCGAATAGCAAAGATATATTGTGGCGCTGCCTGTGTAATTGTTGTCACCAACTCTAATGATGTGTTTGCCTCACCAAACTACTTTCCTAATCGTAATGACAACAAGTTGAAGAGGGTAAGCTATGATATAATCCGAGATATCACAAGGTATGGAAATGAGATTGTAGCATCGATTGGAGCTACGTATGGAGTGATTTATACCAAAACGAGTTCAAGTAAAGGGTATGGACCCAGGCTGCATGCACAAATTCAACCATCGAATCCATTCATTGATGTAACAATAAATTTATTCAGATTGTAGATACTCTTTCATCAATGTTTCATCCATTTCTTGAATAGGTGCTTTTGTTCTATGTAATTTATGAGATACTACACGTGCGATAAGCAGTAATACAACCACAAGTGCAGCAACAGCGACCAATGCTGCAACTACAAGTCCAATAATCACTCCAGTTGACCACCTTCCTGAATTGACACTTGTCACATCATTGAATTGACTTCCTGCTACAACAAGTGCATACTTTTGAGGTCCTTGTGGAACATTATATCCTTGTACAGTGATTCTAAAACTAGTAGGTTCTGATACACGATATAGTAACACTTTTTCTACATTATTTACACGATCGAAAAGTGGTGTAGTGTTCAGTAACCAATTCCCATAGTATGTTGTTTCTTTTCCTTGTTTGATCACTGTTACACTCAAATCTAAATCATTTACAAGTGCAAGATCGACTGCAGGCGAACCTGGAGGATCGGTCCATACCAAAGTGATACTTATTTCACCAGAACTTGGTAACACGTCCAACGTGTAAACATGTTGTTCAGTAGTACTCAGTGATCTTCCATCGGTAACCCATAATCCATTCTTACTATCGGTAACTTTCAATGCATTGTCTAATTGCACTAATCCCCATCCGAAAAAGGTTCTTTGTTGTGTTGGTGAGAATGTAGAGAATGGCATGTGATACATGAAATCTGGGTATCGTTCTTCAATAGAAGATGAGCCATTTAGTGGTCTTGCCGACGCGATTAGAATAGCTTTCACTAGTGCACTCGATGGATTCTTGTATTGTCCATTGGTATCGGCTATTCCAGATGGATAATATCCATCGGCAAAGTATTGCCTAACAATGGCCGCTAATCCTGCCACAACAGGTGCTGCCATACTCGTACCCGATTTTGCAACCAAATTATCATTCACACTAGTATCTCCACATTTTTTCGTTTCTGTTGATTTTGCAGAAACAATGTAGTTCCCTGGTGCAACAATTTCTGGTTTTTGTCTTCCATCTCTTGTTGGTCCATAACTACTCGATGGTGAAATACTGTATTGACTTTGTTCTATGCTTGCTTTTGGTGATTGTAAAAAGTATTGTGAACAGTTTCTACAGCACGTTTGTGTGAAATAGTTTCCGAATCCCCATGCGTTGACATAGTACCGTTTCGACTGGGAAAACAAGTATTGGCAATTGGTTGACATGTCGGCAGAACATATTTGTTCAGCTGTTGCGTTTGGATTGAGTCGGAATACAGAAATCAAATTTTTTGCGTTTGAAGCATAGTCGATTGTATCCATAACGTCCATCCAACCCGAACTTGATGTTGATGAGGAACCAACAGTTAACACATTTTTGGCTTGTTGAGGTCCACCAGAGACTGTCATACCTCCATACCTTCCATCATTACCAGCCGAATATACTGGTAAAAAATCTGGATAATCGTACACGAAACGATCTGCATCTGCTGATTTGGAAGAGTAGGGTGCTGCTGTTTGTGAAGATCCCAATGAGTTGGAATGAATTCTTGCACCCTTGTCATACGCCCACTTGTAATAACCATTGTACAAGTCAGTGGGAAGATACAA
>JAESGV010001151.1_pt1 | contig 11287 bp, 15 predicted proteins | sample 9269781 | NCBI WGS metagenome assembly JAESGV01 (sample SAMN15741586, study PRJNA653496) | algae metagenome | isolation source: Tildeniella torsiva UHER 1998/13D and co-occurring heterotrophs from... | place: Slovakia: Slovak Paradise National Park, Hrabusice, Kosice Region | collected 2000-01-01 | reverse complement strand
TACAAATCCCATTTATCTACTTTTTGTTAAAAACAAAATTACTAATGTTTGATCCTTCTGATACAAGCCGTGGTCCATCCATTTCACTTTTAGATTTTCTTGATGTAAGAGGTTCTCGTATCATACGTGGAGTAGATTTTCCTCTTGTCAGCGTCTTCTCATCGGCATCGTCAAAGTCCATTTGCATAGTAAATGTAAAAGGTAACAGTTTGATTCCCTCTTCAACAAAAGTGGGTGTAGTAATAAAGTTATCCAAACGGTCACCACGCAGCTCCTCTGTTACAATGACATATAATTCCATGAGGAAATCAACACAAGAATCTCGTGTTGCTGTTTCGAATTTTCCACGTAGTGAGGATGGTATTTCTAGTGCTGTTGCTGACGATTGGTCAACATATGTATCGTATATGAGTTGCGGATTTCCATTCTTTGAGAATTTTGCCATTTGTTCGACAAAAGTCAACGCTTGTGGGTAACATTCTTTCTCTAAGAATTTCAAAAACATGTCACGTAATTGCGCATTGTTGATGACATTATCTAACACTGTTTCTCTATTGTCAGCAATAAAGCGACTAATTGAATCGACTTGAATTACATTGTTAAAATCTATAAATGTTAGTACTCTTCACATATGACTTACAGAATTTGATCAATTGTGCAATGTGTGGAACTTCAATTCTCTCAAACATTCCAAAACTATTCTTTTCCAAAGGTGTAGATAACCATCGATACACGACTTGACCATCTCTTCTCACAATCACAATAGCAGGTTGTGCCATACCATTTGGATAATTCTCTTCAATGTTACTCATGATTCCACTTATGTTATGTTTTTGTAACAATGTGATCAACCCTGTCATGGCAGCACTATGTTTCTTACTCACTTTGACACCTAATTGTTTTGCCAATAGTCCCTTCTCATCATCGATGACATTGTATGATAATCGTAGTGATTTCATGACATTTCTCGAGGCAGCCGATTCGGAAGAAACTCCTATCAATTCTCCATTCAAAGCATGTACATCGTCGACGATATGATTTAGTTTCTCCAACATGTTCTTGCATGCGCGACTCCATGAACCTCTATAGAATACAAATACAACGAATCTATATTTGCGAATGGTATCACGACCTACAAAGTCCATGACACTCAAACGATGATTCTTGAAACCGTTGAACACGTGGTCGACATCAACGTTCAACTCTTTTGCCAATTCTTGTGGTGTGAATTTGTCATTATTTTTGATTTTGAGTGACGCGTGTGAATTCTCATTTTCTAAAACGGCTTCTAGTAGATTTCCATTTCCATGCTTGATAGCAGTATGCATTGGAGTATCTCCCTTGGTGTTTTGTGCGTTGACATTTATCAATGGACAATTGATCAACTCTTGTGCGATATCCTTGCTATTGTTAATAATGGCGTAGTGAAGAGGTGTTTGGTCATCTTTGCCTTTTTCATTGACAATATCTTCTGCTAGTAACGCGTTAAACTCGTGTGCTTTTTCTATTAGAATTCGCAACGAGGCTTTGCAATTTTCGATTACTGCCAAGTGCATAACCGTATTCTTGTCGCGATCCATGATACGTATTAGTTTTGATAGTTGGTGAAGTTCTACTGCACGATTGCATAGCAGTGTTACTATTTTTGGGTGTTGAAGTGCATAGTACAAACACGTTCTATCATCAGAATCTTTTCTGAGCAAAAACGCATTGTTGTTGAGTAAGAATCCACATGTTGCGATATCTCCTCGTTTGCATGCATCATCCAACATGGTTTGGTCGTTACTTCCGATTTTTACATTGATATCTGCACCTGCAAGTAATAACATCTCTGCTATACTTGTATCCTTGTTTGAAAGAGATTTGAAGAGTGCAGGATTGTTATAATAGTCTTTGACGTTCACATTAGCTCCCTTTTTGATTAAATGAGCAACTGCGTCCCCACTGTTTCGCATAATAGCGTACATCAAAGGTGTAGCCATGCTTTTGTCTTCAACTTCAAGTGACATTCCAAGTGAGAACAAATAGTCTATAACATTCACACGGTTATACCTTGCTGCTGTGTGAAGTATAGTACAGTGATTATTTTCATTATCTAAAAAGCGCTCTCCAAAGTCAACGTAGGACTTCTTATCTTGGTCCTGGATGTCTTTGGTAATTTTTTTAAGCGTTTCGACGTCTCCCTCTTCACAGGTTGCATGTATCTCTCGCACTGAAACAACTTGCTGCATGTGTGGCAAAACTTAGTTGATTCCAGGAGACCAAACCTGTCAATGTCTTCTTACAAAGCTTGATGGCAACCTCACGAATCATATGTCAAAAAGCCTAGCTATTTTTTGGTACCAGATCTCAGATCGATGCTGTAATCGTAATGTTCTCCTATTTCCGAACTGTTATTGGCTAATATTCGCTTAATTGTGTTTGGATGACGATACACTGAGCTTGGCTTTAGCTATCCTCCCGAAGAGCATCCACAAACTCAGTATGTCTACGAGAAGTGTATCCGCACAGACACGATCTTCTGTATTAAAACTACCACCATGTGTGAATTGCAGAAAACAACACGTTAAATGCGAGCGCTCATTGAACGGCTGCGAGCGATGTCGAAAAAAAGGATTAGCGTGTAGGTACACCATATTCGCAAAAGATGCTCAGTTCGCTCTTATAAACTACCAAGAAGAACAGATAGCGCGAGTCAGCCAAGTGCGCAAGCACACCGAAATAGCTATTGGCACGATTGTAGGATATAATCCAGTTTGTTGTTACGATAGATAGCTAAATTGCTAGGTTATGGAGTTCGATAGAATGAAGACATTATTAGAGTACAACCAAGATGTATGCACGCATCAAAAAATATCGATTCTGCCGCCTAAGTACTCTGAATTAGCATTAATGTTTGGCGTTCAAGTACTATCGTTTGCACGACTAGGTCACAAGCAAATGGCTGAGAACTTGTATCGCAAAACTGTATCAATGATTCACGAAAACAATGTAGCACTAGATTTTGAAATGGCAGCGTGCTATTACTATATTGGAAGTTACGCTGGTGGACGCGGAAGAGTTAAGCAAGCTCTAGATATGTTTAGGATAAGTGCTGAGTACATGGAACGTAGCTCAAACATCTATGGTCAAGTGTTACTTCCATTGGTAAACGGTCAGATACAAATTTTTTCACATCTGCGCACAATTGTCCCTGGTGTACGAGCTGCAGTAGGAACAGCTCTAAGATTAGCCGATCCTAATGCTGTTGACGACATAGAGGATAAGATAACGAAATTCATGCAACAAATGGTTATTGTAGAGTACAACTCAAAAATTAATACTTGGTTATCAAATGGAACAGATATGGAAAGGGAGATGAAAAGAGTCAATACACTTCTAAATTCTAAAGGTGCCTTGTTAGAAGACGCTCGACTACGAGGTGAGGGGGCAACTTATTTGGATGCTGCTAATTCGATTACTAATTGCACAAGATCGTATCTCTTTCCTACAATATACCCAGCTGCTACGTCTTCTATAGTCGAGGCGTCATTTGTTCAAGCTCAGCGACTATTGTCATCTACTGACAAGAAACTGAATTCGCTACTAATTGAGAACTTAAAACAAAACTTAACAGCATTACAGGTTGTGGCAAAAAGAGCTGAGTTGGTGGAAATAATGCACGGGCACTTTATGGAAGAATTGGCAACATTTATAGAAAGATATGAAGCTGCAAGCGAATTAGACTTTACATTAATTGGAAATGTTGTACGATATCCGGAATAAATTATGCAAACAAAACAACCACCGCCTTTACTTGACAAAACCAACACAAATAATATGAAGTACGTACACGAAAATTGGCAAAAGTTTGACGATTGCGTGGTTCGAACACGCGCTCTTTCGAACTGCAGCCTAAATGCAGCGCCTTAGACCTCTCGGCCAAATCGCCCTTGATGAAATATAAGAAATGTATATGTATCAAACACTAGAGTTATCATGATTATCTATTAGCTTCTGTATGTTACAAGCTCTTTTGACAAATATGTCGTTACGCATTTTTCCCTGCACACAAGATTGCACGTACTGCTGCTAATATTAAGGCAGAGAAAAATCATTCTGGAATCATACTAAATTGAACAATTTCATAATTGTTTTTTTATAATACAGGTACAGTATAATCATCAAATATCTTATCTTTTAAAGTTGTTGATTGTGGCGGTGATGGCGGCAACTGCCCTAGTTGATTCATAATTACAGGATGGTTTCTACCATAATTTGATGATTTTGAATGTACATGATGCCCATCATACGTACCTGCTGACGTAGAGGGCCTATTTGTCATTTCATATGCAAGTGCAGTTGGTGGTACATTTTTCGAGAGTAAAATAATGCTTGACTTTTTAGGCTTCCTCGCTGTTGCTGTTGTTTGTTTAGTGTTTTCCAACAGAGTAGCGTTTTGAAGCTGTTGTAGTTGTTGCTGCTGTTGAAGTAACTTTGGTAGCTGTTGGACGGCAATGTTTGCATTTGTACTGCCATTAGAGGGATGTGGGTATAGAACAGTGTTTGAGCTTTGAGCCTTTGTTAGAGGCTCGCTTTGCTGTGGATGTCTACTCTCTCGTTTGACGCTGGGTTTCGCGTTGTACGGAGAGAATGCAGTATGTTGCTCGTTACCTCTTGTTGGTGGTTTAGAACTGCTCACTAATGCTTGTTTGAAGCTAACGTTTGTTACACTACCTTTGACATCCACTGTCAGAGATGGTTGCACTCTTGGTACCTTCTCAACAAGTCCTGAATTTCCAGTATTTTTTGCCATCGATTTCTGCACTTTGATTGGAGATACAAGTTCCTCTGTAGGCGCTAACGAAATGTCAAATACTCTTGGTGAGCGAGGAGAAGTCATAATGTCATCCATTGGTGACTTTACCGAAGACATTTTTGACTTGCTTCTCATTGTCGGTGGTGATGGTTGAGGTACAGGTTTTGGCCGCTTCACAAACAATTTCTTGTCGTCCTTTGCATTAGCAACAGGTACAGGTGCTACTGGACCAGGTATTTCTCGCTTCTTAAACAATGCATTTTCATTGTTCCATACATTAGACGTATCAGGCTTTTTCACAATCTTTGGCTGCGCTACTACTGTCTCTGTAGGTACTTTTTTCTTTTTCTTGTCCTTGTTTGCGACAATCGCAGAGAACGTTGTGTCGGTATTAGTTGTTTTTGCTTCGAGTGATGGTTCATTAATAAATATTTTGCTAGAGAATGGTGTCGATACTGCACTTGTTGGTGATGATTCCTTACTTGAAGGTATGCTATTACTCGCACTAGTAGTACCTGCAACAGGAGAAACTATTTGTAACTTTTTTTCTGGTTCATGAATCGGAGTAGCTTTTGCATGCTCATTTCTACTCGGTATGACCAACTGTGCGGGTATGTTCGTCTTATCTGAAAATAAATTCAACATTCGTTGCTCCAGAATAAACTTTTCTACATTTAAGCCTGCAAAGAAGCTATTCTATTAGAATTTGAAAATATGCTTACTCATGGTCCAAACATTGTTGACACGTTAATCGTTTTGAAGGTTCCAACTCTAACATTCCTTTCAATAAATTTAATCCAGCTTTCCCTACTCGACCAAAAAATCGTTTTGATAGTGTTTCTGGTTTACTCATATCAGGAAACTTGTACCCATGAAATCGAGGATTCTTATAAAATAATTCCATTTGCTCAGCCGATAATGGTCCCAACATTTTTTGTATAATGTATAATTGATCGATTTCACTCTCACCAGGGAATAGTGGTTGCCCTGTTATCAGTTCTGCCATGATTGCTCCTAGAGCCCATACATCTACTTCTACGCCATAATTTGTACATCCTAATAGTAATTGTGGACTACGATACCATCGCGTCGCAACGTAATCTGTGTATGGACTATCGTTTTCTGATAAAGGTCGAGCAAATCCAAAATCGCACAGTTTTAGTCTATGATCGGAATTTATCAACAAGTTTTCTGGTTTGATATCTAATGTTAGTCGAGTTTGAAATATACCTCTATGTACAACATTATGCGTATGACAATAGGCTATGGCTTTCACTAGTTGATACATGTAAACGCGTACCATCTCAGCAGGTAGTCCATTAGGTCGTTTTTCTAATACTTCCAACATGTTCATTTCAAAATATTCGAAAACTAGATGTAGTTTACTTTTCCGCCGAAACGCTTCGATTAAAGTAACAATATTTTCTTGTTTCAGTAAACGTAACATTTTAACTTCTCGCAATGTTGTTTTCCGTAGTGCTTCGTCTTTTGCTACAATTGTTATTTTTTTCTCGTTCGAAACGTACATTCATTTTCCTTAAACTTTTTAATGGCTACTAGTGCTCCCGTCTCTTTTAATTTACATCTTAATACAACGCCATAGGTACCTAAATGTTAGTTTTTTCTGTCAAAGATTGTACCTTCTCCTATAACACTAAGGACTTCATACTTGTTCATCTAACTTCACTGTTGTAAACAGTAACTACTGGAATGAACAGTTCGCTTTACTACAAGTTTATTTTGGAGTAATAGAGGAACGTCGACGCTTTTTCACAGCAGGTAGCGTGTTACGTGGTGATTTGGCTTTCTTTTTGTATTTCCTTTTAGCGCTAGTTGGCGTACTACTACCACTATTGCTACTAGGCTTTTGTGGCTGTTCATAGCTAATAGGTCCAACAGAAGGTAAACTAAGCATATTATCAGAATCAGAGTCTGAACCATCGTCAAACAGGTAGCCATCATCGAAAAACTTTTTCAATGGATCGTCCTCCTCTTCTAGTTGTAGAGGTTGTAGCACTACCTCTTTCGGTGGTTGTTGTATCACTTGAGGAGGTGTTGGTGGTGGAAGCGTTATTGGTTTAGCTGGTGCTGTCTGTGGCTTCATTTCTTTGTACATGTATTGTTGTCTAACATAGTTTTCTTCATGGTTTCTTAAATGTTGCTCATACTATAATTGTTAGTTTAAAGATGTATTGTACCTTATCTGCAGCAATCTTTTGTTTCTGCGCTTGTTGATCTAGTGCTGCTTCTACATCTAACATACGAGCTCTGTATGTTAATGACTCTGTACGTGCTGTTGAAGGCATACTACTAACGGTATGATAGTGAGCATCTTTGTGTTCATCGCTTTCGATTTCTAGCATGCGCGAAGAAACAGCGTTCTTCAACTCTTCTCGTTCTCCGTCATAGTAAAAGTTGTTCGTAGCGTTTTTTACTTTATCATGTCGAACTTTTGCTTCTACATAGGCAACACGTTTTCGATGTTCAAGTAGTTCTAAATGTTACATAGACGACTGATAAACATACCTTTAACCCTTGCGTTGCCATAGTGCACCATAGCTCGTTTCTTGTTTAGTTCCATCATCATTGCTTCTTCCATTTGTTGTTTCTTCAGACTTTCCATACTCTTTCGTTGTCTGACTTCTAATATCAACTGCTCTTGCTCTCTTCTTCGCATCTTTGCCATTTCTTGATGATTTGTCTGTTTGGCAACCATCGTACTCTGACTAGCAAATCCAGAAGCAAAGCTATTTCGTTGCTTGTTCATATCAGAATTAATACGTTGCTTGGTGATTCTATGATGTTAGAAATGACAGAAAACATACTTTGTGCGTAACTTCTCTTGCTGCTGTTGCTCTTCTTCTTTTTTCAAAAACAAAGCCTTTGACGTTTCATACTTTTTCTGTCTTGCTTGTTCTATCTCTACTTGCCGTTGCTGATCCCACTTTAGGATTCTTTCTTTTGACTGCATTTTCGATGCTTTCACCTTCTCTACTTTCTCCTTGTTTTGATCCTGTATAGACGATGTTCTAACGTACCTTAGTAGTCGTAATTCTGCTTTTTCTCGTAGGTATTGTGTACTATCCAACTTGACAACGGACGGATACGAAACGTGGCTAGAATTCACACTTCTTGACATTGGTCGACTTAATGCACGTTTCATTTGATCATGCTGTGCTGTACTCTCACGTAACGCTTCAAAGAAGAGTGTGTCATCTACATCCTCTGATCCAGCCTCTTCTGCTGCTATTCTGGCCTCTTCCTCTTCTTTTTCTTGAGCGAATGCATCAATAGCATCAAACACATTTGTACGCTTCATAGGAACCTCTTCTTCTTCCTCTTTTACCTCAATACCTGTATCTAGCTCTAGAGTTTCGTAGTGAAGTTCTGGTTTTGTAGGTGATTTGAAATTCTTTGCCGACTGTACTCGATTTAGCGCTGCGTGGTCGGTACGAGTTTTAGCGGGTCTAGCAGAAGCTACTCGCCGTATTGCAACGTCAATATCTTCTACACTCGTCTGTGAATGTTAATTAAGAAATAAATAAAGTACTCTTTCTGGTCTATCTGCTTTTGTTTGTGATGGCATTGCACTTAGTTTTGAGACTTGTAACTCTGCATGGTTTGTGAAAACTTGTTCTCTGGGCGTGCTGCTCGTAGAACCTTGTCTTGGAGTTTGAACCTGTCGTGGTGTCTGAGTCCGTGGTGTTTGTAGGCGTGGAGATTTTGTCGGCGATCTTGTACCATCACGTGTTCTTCTTGCCGATGGAATATCATACTCTTCTTTAAACGGGTGTTTAACCATATTTTCTAGCTGCCGTGGTAACTTTGAAACTGTAAATTTTTTAAGAGGAGATTTGCTCTCTGCTTCTGCTAACCTTCTGTTCTCCTCTTCTCGTAACCATTCGGCAACTGAATTTGGTTCATCTTCACGAGCATCTGCCTCCTCTCTTTCTCGTGCTCTCTCTGCTTGTTCTTTTTCTTTCCGCTGCCGTTCATGCTTTCGTCTTACGCTTTCTTCACATACATACTAACATGGTTAGATCACTCAAAAAGAACTTACCAACCACCACCGCTCGATAGTTGCCACAGCACACTTGATAATTGCAAACTTTTTAGTTTCAAATGTTAAGAAGCTAATCTTGTCTTTCCTGTGTTCGTAGGTCTTAACAAATAGCAATACCGCTCGTTTCAACGCCTCTTCTGACGTTGGAAAGCTAATAATAAAGTAACCCATGTCATGGACATCTAGTGAAGTCCATTCATCGTGTTTAAATATCCATACTCCAATCATTGTTCGCAAACGATCCAGAGCGGCTCCCATAGAGATTAACAACGAAATATCTAGATGTTAAAAGCAAAAAAAAGCATACCTGCTTGTCGTTTCGAAAATGGAACAACTTCTTTTGGTAGTTGTAGTGACTCTCTAACAATAAGTGGTAGTTCCGTTTTTGGTGGTGTTTCACCAATACCTAGCGTACGTGGTACAACCTCCATGGTACGCACCTCGTATTGATCCAGCCTAGGTAAATGTTGGAAGAAATACTCTACACGCTCTTGCTCATATCTACAAGAATAATTTGTATGCGTTCTCGTGCTTAGTGTCAAATCGTCATCGTTTTTATCTTTGTATTCTTTAATCTACATGATTAGTATGGTTCAACTCTTTACTTTTTTGTACACATCTATCGACATGATTAGTTTCCGTTTCCTGACCGATGTCGATAGAGATTTAATAAGAGTCTTTAGGTGACTCAAAAAGACTAACCGTTTGTAGGAAAGTCTCTTCCTCCACGCACACTGAATAATGATACAGGCACGTGTCTTTAAAATTACATTATGTACTTTCTATACTATTAGAACATGATAACAATCATACCTTTCGAACTCTATACGCTCGCCAACAACTTTGTATCGTTACAGCGGCACTTATACATGCAATATCTTGTCTAAAATACAAGTGAACAAAATCCTTTTTGCTCACACTAAAGTTCATCTTCTTTACTCGTGCAAGAAGATTCACTAATAAATCACAATCTTTACATTCCAGTTTCCACAAGAATGTATCATGAACACGTTTCGTTAGTGGAGGTACTGATGTTTGAAACCGTAGTTGATCTACTTCTTGGTCTGTTACCCATTGCATCATCGACCGAACTGGATACAATCGTCTTGGGAGTTGTGAAAAATCTTTGTCAACATTATAATTTAAAAGACGAATAATGGCATCTATATTGGTTAGAAATAGTGAAGATTCTTACTTGATCGAGCGATGAATGGGAAATACTCCTTGTATGACTCTTCAAAATCGGCACGCTGGTGGTAATTTAGAATTGATGCAATTGTCTTAGTAAGACCAAATTGTTGATAGAATCCTCCCTTGTCGTTTAACTGACTTGTTACCAATTCATACAATTTCCTAATATCTTTCTTATGACAAAAGATTTCTTTCTACATCAAGTTAGTATCATCTAAATAAACTTACAATATCGTGCTCTTGTGAGTATGCAAGTAGCGACTGCTGTACACCTAGTTTGTTTGTCAAGTTCTTTTGCATTGCAACGACACTCTTAATTTCAGGGATTCGCTTCTGTACAACCCTAAGTCGATTGATCTTATCCATGTGACGTAAACTATTCCTAGCTTCCATCTCGTACCTCTCGCGTTGCGATGGAGAATACGCCCGCATACGAAAAAACGAAGTCTTGTTTGTAGCAACTGATGGTTGAAAATCCACTTGCTTTTTCAGAGGTGATGATGGTTGTATTGGAATTGCTATTGAGAGTGCATCATACGCTGATGGTATCTGTTGTGTTTCTAGCACCAAATCAAGCTCATCGGAAGTCTCTGACAAGGCATCAGGTGTCGACTCATGAGAACGTTGTATCATATCCTTACTGAACCGAATCTGCAGCATTTGACCGTACTGTTTACGTGCTAAAAACCCACGAAATACCTAACACGTTAGTGTTACCATCATAAACCTACTTTTTGGATCTTTGTAGCAGGACTGTTCTCTGTATAGTAAAACTTGACCGCTTTGAGTTCATTCTGTATCAAATCCAAAGGATTAAATTCCAAATCTTCAATATTTTCTGGTTCTGCGACAGGAAGAAACAATGGGAGTCTCATGGATGCACTAGGAATGATATTGTTTTTCGATATTTGACCTCTGTTCTGTATTAGTTCCTCATCGCCAACGGTAAAGTGATCTAGTCCTCGTAACTTTTGAAATAGGTAGAGTATGCGATTTCTAAAGTTGAAAGAATTGACTACTGGATTGTCAAACAATGTGATATAGAATAGAGATTCTCGTAATGGTGCCTACAATAGTTAATACATCATGGAGAAAGCTTACCAGATTGTTTATAGCTTCGAATGAACTTATTCTGTTCTTGTGTAAATACAAGATTCGTAAGTTAGGTAACGACTCCCATGACTTCGCAGGTGGAAGATGAATTAAACTATTGTCGTGTAAATCCATCTTTTGAA
>JAESGV010001150.1_pt1 | contig 11287 bp, 7 predicted proteins | sample 9269781 | NCBI WGS metagenome assembly JAESGV01 (sample SAMN15741586, study PRJNA653496) | algae metagenome | isolation source: Tildeniella torsiva UHER 1998/13D and co-occurring heterotrophs from... | place: Slovakia: Slovak Paradise National Park, Hrabusice, Kosice Region | collected 2000-01-01 | reverse complement strand
CTCGTGGCCTGTGCATCAGTCACTGTTCACAACTCCAAAGACCTCAACAGCGGCAGTAGCCCAGGTGGAACGTCATGTGGACATCAAAATCAGTACAACTTGCTTGGACAAGCAAGGTATGTTATCGTTTACTCTTACTAACAAAATAGAGGTGCATTACTCATCGGATTCCCAATCGGAGACCTCTCCAGTTCATCATCAGTCCAATTTTACGCCAAGGGTCAACGATGCGTAAACGCAGACAAAATCAATTTTGCTGTCTCTACCATCAAAGATCCATCAGCAACATTTGACGAAACTGGTGGAATCAACAACCAATGCCCATTCCTCGAAACTGACGTTCGTACCGAATACACTATCAGTTCCGACTCTGAATGCCTCGGTTCAGCAGTTGATGTTACCGCAGCGTTCAATGCTGCCAAATCCGCCGGTAATTCTCTATTGGTACTCTCCCATTTTGACAACACCATCTCTGATGATGTCAACTTTTGCAATCGTTTCATCACTCCAAATCAAGAACCTCACTACAATGACAACAGCAACTGTGGAGTACTCGCCAACAGTAGAGAGTACAACATTGCAAGTACCTTCTACATTGTCGTCCAACAAGACGATAGCGCTGAAAGTACCTGCGCACCATGTCCATGTGGATCTTCTTCTGGAAAGAGACGCTCTGGATGCCCAGTATGCAACGTCTGTACCACTGAACCACCAGTAGAAGCCACTTGTCCACCATGTCCATGTGGCTCATCTTCTGGTAAGAGACGCTCTGGATGCCCAGTGTGCAATGTCTGTACTACTGAACCACCAGTCGAACAGACCCCAGAACCTACATGCGCTCCATGTCCATGTGGCTCACAATCAGGCAAAAGACGTTCAGGTTGCCCTGTATGTTTACCATGCACTACCGAACCTCCAGTGGAGCAAACACCCGAACCAACATGTGCTCCATGTCCATGCGGCTCATCATCTGGAAAGAGAAGATCTGGTTGCCCTGTATGCTTGCCATGCACTACCGAACCACCAGTTGAACAAACACCTGAACCAACTTGTGCTCCATGTCCATGTGGATCCAAGGCTGGAAAGAGACGATCTGGTTGCCCAGTGTGCAATGAATGCACAACTGAACCACCTGTTGAACAAACACCAGAGCCAACTTGCGCTCCATGTCCATGCGGCTCTCAATCCGGTAAAAGACGATCTGGTTGCCCAGTATGTTTGCCATGCACTACTGAACCACCAGTTGAGCAAACTCCAGAACCTACATGTGCTCCATGCCCATGTGGTTCACAATCAGGCAAAAGACGTTCCGGTTGCCCTGTATGCTTGCCATGTACTACTACTGAAGCACCAACTACTACTTGCATACCATGTCCATGTGGATCCTCATCAGGCAAACGACGTACTGGTTGCCCAGTATGTTTACCATGTCCAACCTCATCATGTGATCTCACCATTCACAACAGCAAAGATCTCATTTCAGGTTCCTCACCAGGTGGTACGTCATGCGGTCATTCTGCAACTGGTTATGATCTCACTGGTAACTCACGTGGCCCACTCTATGCTGGTTTCCCAATTGGTAACATCGACTCGGCAGCACGTGCTATCTTCTACTTTAAGGGATCGAACTGTGTTAATGCAAATCGACTTGTCAACACTGTAGCTACAGTTGCTGATGCTTCTGCTACCTTTGATGAACAAGGTGGTATCAATGATGCATGTCCCTTCATTAGCCCACAATCATCCACTCAACTCACACTTGACGAGAACTGTTTGTCACAAGGTGTTGATGTCACTGCTGCTGTAAACGCTGCTCGTAGCGCTGGTAACAGTCAGCTTGTATTGAATATCTTCAGCTCCACTGCTGTTGATACTACTAACTTTTGCAATCGTTTTGTCAACCCTGGCGTTGAACCACACTTTAACGACAACAGCAACTGTGGAGTACATGCAGATAGCAGAGAGTCCAATCCAAGCTCTTTCTACATTGTAGTTTCACCAACTACTTGCCCAACTACTGCTGCTCCAACTACTGAACCACCAGTCGAACAAACTCCAGAGCCAACCTGTGCTCCATGCCCATGTGGCTCACACTCTGGCAAGAGACGTTCTGGTTGTCCAGTATGCTTGCCATGCACTACAGAACCACCTGTCGAACAAACTCCAGAACCAACTTGCGCTCCGTGCCCATGTGGTTCACAATCTGGAAAGAGACGCTCTGGCTGTCCAGTTTGCTTGCCATGTACCACCGAACCACCAGTACAACAAACTCCAGAACCCACCTGTGCACCATGCCCATGTGGATCCAAGGCTGGAAAGAGACGCTCTGGCTGCCCAGTGTGCAACGAATGCACAACTGAACCACCAGTCCAACAAACTCCACAACCAACATGCGCTGCTTGTCCATGCGGATCACAAGCAGGAAAGAGAAGAACTGGTTGCCCAGTATGCTTACCATGCACAACCACTAACGCTCCAACAACCACGTCTCACAATTGCTGGACTTGCCCTGCCAATTACGTTCATTGGTACGACATTCCAAACGCAAAACAACCTGATGACAAGTGTGCATGCGTTCCAAAACCCACCGTTGCTGCCACAAGCACTGGATCTCCAGGTGAGAACATCTCTGGTGAAAACAATGCACGTGCAGACTCTTCTGCTACTTCAGTTGCTTCTGTTGCTGGTATCGTAGTAGCTGTCGCTATTATTGCATTGTTGTGAATAATGTGAATATTCCTCTGTGAATACTGTTTATAAATTATGTTTTATGTTTCGTAACGTTATGCATTGATTCTTGTAGCGAATATTTGTTACTCCAAGTTTAAACCGTTTCTTTAGTGTTGGTTTCGTGTTTTTTACGTGTAATATTCGTATTTCATCGTGCGAGTAACCGTTTTGTTGGCGCGAACAAATGAAGATTACAAATATGTAAGCAAAACAACTAAATCATCTCGTTATCGCTGCGCATGGTCGTATATGCTCAATCAAACCTATTGAGTGACAAACAACTAATATAATATATAATTTTAATTACATGGAAAGTACAAGTACAAAAAGAGCAGCAAATGTGAACAACACCTTATTCGCGCTCGATCTCTCAGGAGCAGAGGTAGATCCTACAGGAGCTATAGTTGGCGAGGGAGTATCTGATGGTTGAATAACTGCTCCTGTTGGATTTACAGCTGGTGGAAGTGTAGTGGATTCAGCTGTGGGAGCTGGTGTTGGAGCAGCTGTGGTAGTTATTGTTGTTGTTACTGGTTCAGATGTAGATGGCGATGCTGATGGCGCAACACTGGGCGCAACAGTAGTAGTTGGAGCAATAGTTGTTGGAGCGATTGTTGGAGCGATTGTTGTTGGAGCTATTGTAGTTGTCGTAACAACACCTGATGTTGTTGAACTTGGTGCTTGGGTTTCCAGTGCACCCCAAGCGGCAATATTGACAAATGTTGGTGTTTCAAGCTGTGTATTTGCTCTAATGAAATCGAGCATGACTGCAACTTTTGAGATGACACCATCGGGAAGTTTTCTGCCACAATCTCCTCCGTAACCGAAGCTATCGATACCAACTAGTACCCATCGGTCACTTCCATCTGGTTTGACTACGATTGGACTTCCTGAATCTCCTGGGCATGAGTAGACATCTGGGTCAACAGAACAGTAGGCTACTGCTGGTCTAAAATAGTACAATGAGCATTGTGAGTTGGGAGCAACGTGAATTACACCAGTGTGAGCGATGGTTGTCCATTCGTTATAACCAATACCTCCGAAGCCAGCCAAAGTTAACGGTGCACCTGTTGGTGGTGCGTCAAGTCCGATGTTTAAGTATTCTGTGACGCCGGCAACTTCTGGTACAGGTGTTGCAAGTTCAAAAATGGCTATATCGTCATAATCGAAGACACCGTTGGCAGCGAAATCCGATGGCCGAGTAACTTTAGTTACATTTACGACATCTGTTGTGTGGTATCCTTGTACGTCGATGCGACCAACAATAACTTGAAAATAGTTTCCAAACGAGCAATGTCCAGCAGAGATAACATATTGAGAGTTAATTAAACCACCAGTACAAGCGTACGTGGTGTTTAACCCGTTATCCACCATCAAATATACCAAATAAGCGTGCTCTCCTTGAGTAAGAGGAGTACCGTTGTACACTGCGAGTGTAAAAGATGCTAGCAAGAGTAACAGTGTTGCTATTGTTGTTTTCATGATTGATATCGCTACCGTATGAAGAGGCCGGTTTTAAATCGGGTTTTTGAATTCTGTAACTGTTACTATAATTAGAATGGTTTTGCCCACCAGGGCAGATGAGTCCACGATCACTGGAAGCATCCGAATCGAAAACTGAAACGCAAGGAAGGCACTAGTAAAAAGAATTTTAACACAAATGTACATTTACAAGTTTTCATCATACAACGAATCACGTTCTCTCTCCCACTGACAGACCGCATCATAGTTGAAAGTATGAGTGGAGCTTCCTCCAAATTCTTTCAATAGATTTTCCTTGTCAACTAGTTGTGCCAAGAGTGTATTTGCCTTCTTGTCACCTTCTTTGAAAATGTGGTAACGTTGCAACGTACTCTTTGATAAGAAACTCTTGATAAACGCCCATAATGTGTTCACAAAGAATGAAGAGTTTAGGACAACTGTTACTGCCAAACGTTCGGCGTAATGGTCACCAAGACTCAATAATGGATCTATCCAACTTTTCACTAGAGACATGCTTACTTTTGCATCTTTCAAATCAATAATCCAAGAACATTGGTGAACGTTCTTGTGCATTCTACTGATACAAAATTCGGTCATGTATACCAAACTCTTAAACTTGAGTTTTGTTTGTTCTTCGTTCTTTCCCATATCGTGTTTCAAGTTGATGTAGATGAGTGGTCGACCTTGAGTGTCAAATCCGTACTGTTGAATAAAGCCGCTATTTCCAACTACGGAACCAATGTCGCTGAAACGGATATTGTATGGTTTTTCTTTTGCTCTCCATTCTGTAGTAGTTTTTAGCTTTTCTTCTGCAAGAGACAAGTTCCAGTTGAAACCTTTCAATATGCAGTACAAATTGATATCTTTTTCCAAGTATTCTCTCTCCTCCTTTTCGAATTGGTTCTTCCACTTATAAACATTATCGCGGAATTTTGTCAACAAATCTCTTTCTGTTGTATTTAGCAACTCGATTGCAGATCTTTGTGGCAACGAGTGAGGAATGGTTCCGAAGAGCTTGTCTTCGTTTTCGCGTAGCTCTTGGAGTCTTGAAGAGAGTTCAGTCATTGTGTTTTGGCTTGTGGCTGAAGATTGTGTTTTTACGGTTGTTTTCTGTTGGAGCTATTTCGGGATACATTGACATATTGATTTACGCAAACGGTCAGATTTTTTACAATTTAATATTTACGATTTAGGAGGGAGATTGTGGTGAAGCAACATGTAGCTGTGGGTGGTACAAAACTGTCTCCATTACAGATGGACTTGTTAGAATACTTGAGCTCACAATTGTTGGAGATGCAATATGAATGCGCACTTCTGTTGGGGCTTCAAACTTGTGGTTCCTAGCTGACACAGACACTTCTAAAATAGGAATCATAGATAACGACAACCCGTCTACATTCTTTGAGATTACTTCCTCTAGCTTGAATGTAAACTTGATTCCTCGTGGATAGTAATTTGTGTTTTCTTTTGTCAAAAATCTTGCAATCTCCACGTCAGTATTAGCATATAAAACTGCTGTTGAGCGTTTCAACAGATAAATTCCTGTAATGAGTCCAATGACTGACAATACTACTGCTGCTAGGTATAATAAAGCCATCACTATTGTAGCTGGTGTATTGTTTGCGGTAGCTATCACAGCGAAATATATTGAAGCAGCCACTGCTAATAATATTATAATTGGGACGATTAGGAGGAAGAAAACTAGCAACTTGGTTCGCCGTGAGCTATTAGATATTGTTTGCTTCGTAATTTCGTTTAAAGCTTCGATAGTTTGCTGGTATTCATACGGTCCAAGGTCGCTACCATCTAATTCTTTAGGTAATTCAGTCTTGTATGTCAGAAATCCTGTTGTATCGACTCTATGTTTCTTCGTTGTTATAGGCGTAGAATGTGACGAAACTGCTGGTGTTGGCATGTTTGTTTTGAAAGAGCTAAGATGGTCTGGTATTTTCGAATCACTATTTTGGAAAACGTTAGTAATAATAGCTTCTGCTATTCTAGTAAAGCATGGAATTGCACCTATACTAGACAACGCTACTTGTTCCAGCATCTGTTCCAGCTAAAGACAAGATAAGCTAATTTCGCATGACAATTCGACAATTTCATACTGGTTTTCTGGACCTGTACTCTTACATTTCTTCTTGATATCAACTTGTTGTGCCAAGAACACTTTTGTGCATCGGAAAACTTTGAACAGCTTCCCGTATTTGGCTCATGTCATTGTCACAAGTTCCTTGTCAAAACCTTAAGACATTTGCACAGGATGCTTCTTCGCAGCGTACTGGTGGCATTGTTAGTAGCACTCTGCGTAGACGCACGCCTTGCCATAAATTGTGACAAAGATAACACTTACTTGTACAAGTATCGTGCAGAAGCTGCAGCATTTGGAGGCAATTCTAAACAAAGACGACAACACGAACAAAGCACCGAAATTACTGCTGACGTCGCACTACAATGTCACCAATCCTACAAAATTCAAGGCAATAAGAAAACAAATGTTGTGTCTTTGAACTTTGAAAATGTACGCTTGCACGAACGCAAACCTTCGACCCGCAACGGTTGGAAAAACACTCGCAGCACCACCAATTCCTCACCTGTCAACTTTGGACAATTCTTTTCTAAACCAACGTTTGCAACAGTGGAAGATGATGGAAGAGTATTGCAAGTTTTCTCAGACCACAACGAACTCGTATGGGTGCGACACATGAAAAAAGGTGTTGTTGATTTATTAAACACGAAAGTACGTGGAGGACCAGTAAGAGTTGATGAAAGTATGATGGGAAAGCATACAAGTCGATACACCAGGACAGTCGATAAAATGGACACTCATTGCGTGACACGAAAGTGGGACCAAGATGATTTCTCAACACCATTATTTAATCCACGCGAATCAACTGTACAGAGTGAAGCGTCAGTCCATGTTAAAAATGGAACTATTATCATGGCAACTACGTCAAGAAAAGCAATTATCGGTGTCAATCCACGCAAGCATAGAATCTTTAAAAATCAAAGAGAAACAATTGGTTTTTCTCCAGATACTCATGCCAATATGAAACACGTTTCTGGTCCACAAGGAACATTTACTGATACAAAAGCAACTGCAAAATTAGTGTTAACAAAAATAGTTCCATCAAACACAACGCGTCATGCCAAGTTACACGAATACTTCCATGGAGTTGTCGAAGAGCAAAGCGATCAAATTGTTCCACTACGCTTAGCACATAGAAGAGTATACAGCACTAGTCCAGTACTCAAAAGTAGGAAACATGTTCACGCGAGTACTATTTCTTTTGAAGAATCCATGGGAGATCATATGGACGCTATGCGTGCACAAAAACTCAAACAAGAAGTCAATATTGTTGACGATTTAGTACACTTGTTCAAGGATCCAGATAATGGAACTATTCGTTCTCGATTGAGTGAATACGTGAGAAGTCATCCCGTTGGTTCCCTCGCAGCGTTGAAAAAGACAGTCGAAATTGCACAACAACATGGAAAGAAAGATGTTATCAAAGTGATACAATCGTTAATGGTTGCTATTGGAACACATGAAGCACAAGATGCGTTATTGGAAACATTAACAGATGATGAGCTAACGCAACACTTTTTAATCACTTCGATCAATATTAAGAAACCATCGGACAAGTTGATTCATCATATTCGTGAGTTACAAAAGGGACTTGCTTCACTTAGTGATTCAGAATCAGAAAATGAAAATTTGAAGAATTTGGCGTATCTAGTCACAGCCGATGCCATTTCACGTTCAGAAAATACTGCTCTCAGACAACAAATTGTCGATGAAATGGTGAACAATTTACACAATGAAGAACACCCACAAGATATGCTCTTACATTTCCACGCTCTAGGAAACGCAAAAACAGCAACACCAGTCGTGTACTGGAGACGTTTTTTATCTACAAAACACATACCTTCACACGTTCACAATTTGATTTTAAACAATTTGGAACATCGTACCGAACATGGTGCCGATGACAATGAAGTGACTCGTTTGTTACACGATGTCATTTCCAGTAAACATTTCCATCCTGATGTCAAAGCAACTGCAGTGTCCGTACAAGATAAAAGACATCGTCGTATGGGTAAAAGTACATCCATGTACTATTTGGCGGGATTGTACAAGGAATCTGATGACAGTGTGAAACGTGCAATTGAAGAATATTTGAGTGGTGTTGGAAATAAAAGAGCTGCCTATGTGATGAGTACATTAACTGATAATGTGGAAATTGCGGATGAATTGCGGGATCAAATGAGAAAAGTGATCATGGCTGATGCACAATTTCTTGGATGGATAGGAGATGCGTTTAGAAGAATTGGAGATGGTGTTGGACGTGCTGTAAGAGGTGTAGTCGATGGTGCCGGTCGTGTTATCCGAACTGTTGCTACTGGTGTTGGAAATGCTGTTAAATTTGTAGGAAAGACAATTGCATCTGCGGCCAATTGGGTTGGAAATGCGTTTAAATCACTTAAAACTGCATTTGCTCCTGCAACATTCAAGAATGGAAAATCATGTGTTCCAGCAAGTAGCAAACCAAATGATGAAATTTGTACATATGACGAAGAGCTTACTTCGTTTGTACAAGGACAAGGTGATCTCTCCAATATCAAATCTAACAAACATTTCGAATTTGAAAAGTTGATTGGTGCCGAAGCAGTACATTTGTACGTCGGTATGGTTGGGTACGCTGGTTACCGTTTATCATGCGGTAATGCAGTCGAACCAGCAGCCTTTGAATTCTCCACTTTTGCAATGGCCAAATCATACGCTAAAATCTTTAGCAAAAATGTCAAATTAGTTAGCGCTCAAGTATCGTTTGGTAAATTGGTCAACTCTCCTGCAAGAAACGATGCCACTGTCAAGTTGGGAGGTGTTACATTGTTTGATAGAAATATCTTACCAAACAGTGTGAGCAACTTTTTGAATTATTGTGAGAGCAAGACAACACCATTGATCAATAAGAGTTACCCTGAGTTAGTCAACTTCAAGTATGCGTTTGTATTGGTTTCATTCCCTGTAGAAATGGGATTCAGTGTTGAGGCGCATTTAGGTGTAGATGCTGTCATGTCGTTATGTGTGTCACGATTGGAAGCTAGTGTGTCGATCGAGCCATGGTTTACTGTATCTGTTGCTGGTTATGGTTCTTTATCCATCTTGGCAGCTAAAGGTGGTGTACAGTTACGTTCACAAATGAACTATAGACTCATTCCAAGACTCGCAATCGAGAAATGTCAAGTATGTGCAGAGCTACGAAACAGGGTCAAGCCAATATCCTTCTTTGTTGGTGTATTCTTCCAGATTTGGGATCACAAATGGGACAAGGATTTATTCAACTTTGAATCCCCAGAAACTGAATCGAGTTTGTTCAAATTATGTATTGGACCAAAACCAAAATAAATTTAATTAACTTATAAAATAGGATACAATACACCGTGCATACGAACAATCTCATCACTTGTAAGTGATTTCGCGAAGAATTCTCTCATATTTTCCAAATCTATACTCCCATCTGATTTCTTTACCACAGATTTCAATCTACCTTCTTCGATAATATCTACGTATCGTTCTACATTCTTTTTACTCACATTTAACGCAGCAGCGATTTTTTCTATTAATTTTGTTCTTGCACTACTGGTCATGTTCCGAATCTTTTTTGCTTCTTGTACGTACATACTCGCAACCATTTGATTTCTTCCCTTTTTCGTTTTAACAGGATGCGTATAGTACCGATACTGTCTCAGTACAAAATCTGCTCTTGCCGATTGTTTATTCGCTTGCATTAACGAAAGTCCTATGCGTGATCCACTCAACACATGGTACTTGTTTTTGTAATGCATTGGACGCAATGATAGTGGATGATCTTTTGTTACGGGATCAACAAGTAATGTATCATTGGTTAAAAATTTCGTAGTAAAGTCGCGTAACGAAGTGGCATCATTTTGTTGCAAAATAAAATCCACGCACTTGGACGGACCATCAATAATTTCTTTTGTTGGCAACACTTCTAGAGAACGAATTAATATTCCTCCATAGTGGCTATTTTCCACTCCAAAAGTGCAATCGAGTCCTTTGTAGTTTCCACCTTTGAAATTGTGGTCATTGACTCGTGTTTGGTTTTGGTGGAAATACCATTGTCCGTGTGTATGGTGAAGTGTGTGGCAATGTGTGAAAGGATCAGCGTGTACGTCATCGTGAGTGGTTAAATAGAACTCGATTTCTACTATTCGACACAGTGTTTGAGTTCCCTTTAAACATAGAGCCACTTTGTTGAATAAATAATCTGCAATGTGTGTAAAATGTTCTTCAAAGTCGAGCATCGTTGTTTGTTTGGTTAATAGGCGAGCAGGAAGTATCAAATTATTTGAAACTTTTTCTGTTGTGATTTCTGCTGGTTTTGGTGCGATTCTTTGCTTTTTTACAGGAACCTCGTCATCGCTATCATCGATAACAATGACTTCATGGGCTCTCTTCATTCCACATGCAAGGTTTGTTTGTGTTAGAGGTCAACTTATTTGCCAACTATTTGGCGGTAAACATCTTTAGGAGTATAATAGCTACATTTATAATGTAATCATGGTTTATTGCAACTAGTACGAGTAGGATTTTTTAAGATCTTAGAATCAAGTTTAATCAAAATTGATTTTTCCCATTTTTCCACTTTGGTAATCTTGGAATGCCTCCAGTATCTGTTGTTGTGTATTCATAACAAATGGACCATATCTTGCAACAGGTTCGTTCAATGGCTTTCCACCAACCAAGATAAATTGCAGTGGTTCATCAGAAGTGGCTTCAAACTCTACACTACTTTCATTTGTATCTACTTCGAATACAGCCATTTGTCCTTCTTTTGCGTCTTTTTTGTTTGGTCCAAACTTTCCTGCACCTCTAAACACGTATGCAAATGTGACAAAATCTGCGGGTACGACTTGCTTCGATGTTTTTCCCTTTTCTAGTGTATAGTGCAAGTACATGATCGGAGAATGTGTCGTAATGATAGCATCTTGTCCGTGACTCTTTCCTGCAATCACTTTGACTTTGACTCCTGGTTCGATTTCGACGACT
>JAESGV010001149.1_pt1 | contig 11294 bp, 14 predicted proteins | sample 9269781 | NCBI WGS metagenome assembly JAESGV01 (sample SAMN15741586, study PRJNA653496) | algae metagenome | isolation source: Tildeniella torsiva UHER 1998/13D and co-occurring heterotrophs from... | place: Slovakia: Slovak Paradise National Park, Hrabusice, Kosice Region | collected 2000-01-01 | reverse complement strand
TCAACTTCTCTTCTTCTTTTGACATCACATGGACAATTCGGAGCGCGAATCATTCCACACGAATAGCAAAATTCTGTTCCACAACGGCAACGCATATGATCGCATCCATTTGTCTTTTCGATATCGTTTGCATTTTGGACAATCTTTTCCCTTTGAATTGTGTTTGTACTTATCGAAGAGCTGATCTGCTTGGTTATTTTCCGCTGCCCATTTTTTGTATTTTTCGCAACTGACTCCTGCATGCCATTCAACTTGACAATCTAGACAGTATTTTTTCTTACATTTTAGACATTCGAAATAGGTATCTCCAGGTTCTTTCATAAACTATTTGTTAATTCTATTCTTGTCTCGACTTACCATGTATTCACAATTGGGTGTTAAGCAGTGTCCGTATTCGTTTGGATCTTCTTCCAAAGTTTTTTGTAGTAATAGTGATTCATAGAAGGTGTATTCTTCCGTTGATAATAGTTTTGATAAGTCGCGTATGGCTATCTTTTCCTTACACGAAGGTATTGGACACTTGATTGGTATTTGTCTCGCAGTAATACAGTCCTTGATGTATTGCTTCAAACATACGCAACATGCTTTGTTATGCATACAGTTGAACAGTACAAAGATATCGTCGTGGTTCATGTCGTCCATGCAAATAGAACATTCATACGTTCGTTTCGATTTTTGTAATTGACTCTTTTCTTTTAAGAGGATAGGATTGTTAATTGTATCCACAAGTTGTAGTTCGTCTACAAGCTTGGCTTCATCTTCTTCTATGACGATTATTTCGACCATATCGGAATTATTGGAAGTGGTTGGTTCTTCATTTGTTGGTGTTTCGGGTGAAATGACAATATTATCGCCGAAAAAATCCATATAGTCAAAGTCGTTGTAGTTCGGAAGCCCTTCGGATATTGTATTAACAACTTGATGTGTGGTGTTAGCTGTGAACCTCATCTTTTTTAATGGCGCCTCGTACGATGGTTCATCATCATCGTCGATAACTATGACCTCTGTAGTCATTTTTACTCGAAGGATGTGCAGTTGAGGTCTTTGGCAAAGTTTACCAAAATTACAATCAAAAGACATAATGAAGACGGCAGTGGTCTTCGCATTTCTCGTACTTTGCTTCGCGCTATTTCGGAAGCATATCATAGGACAAATTAAAAACAATCTGAACAACGCACTTAGTATCGAAGAGTTAACAATTAGTATTTCTGATTTGCATCCTACTCTTCAGAACCTTAAAATCATTCAGATAAGCGATTTTCACTTTGTTACAGGCGGTTCCCACTTCACTGACGAACTAAGAGCCAAAGTCGTAAATTCGATTGCATCAATAGATCCAGATGTTATCCTATTAACAGGAGATTTCATTGATAATGATCCTGCTGCACTACCAAAAGTTAAAACCTTTCTAGAGCAGCTAAAAGCGCCCTTGGGCATATTCGCCGTGCTTGGAAATCACGATCACGACTATGGAACACCTGAACGCGTTGTAGAAACCATAACTAGTGCGAATGTTACGTTTTTGAAGAACGAAGTGAGGTACTTGCCGAACAAAAAATCTCCTCATCTCGCTGTCGTTGGTTTAGGTGATCTATGGTACCGAGAATGCTTTCCAGAGAACGTGATGCCGAATATTCCCAATATACCACGTGTAGTGATGAGTCACAATCCAGACTCTGCGGAACTGCTAACACCATGGAGAGTAGATCTACAGCTGTCGGGTCATACACACGGAGGTCAAATTAGAGTGCCATTTCTTGGTGCATTGCTTCCAATTCTGAAAAAGTTTCCCTTTTCCTATAGGTTTCCCCGAATCATTCGCAACCACTTTGATGTTGTTGAACATTGGGAGTGGGCAATGGGATTGCATGAAATTCCTAGACAAAATGGTAGAATCAATAGATTGTATGTGAATAGAGGAATAGGTACTGCACCTCCAATACGATTATTCTGCTCTCCAGAGCTGACTATGATTACTCTGGTCTCATAGTTAATAAACAAAGTTTTGTAAATGTTGCCACAACCATAGTTGCCACTTCAAGAGTGTTGGTTCAAAAAGATCAAATGCTGTGTGTTAATACTGTGGATTGCGACTACCTGCAGGGTTGTCATAAGAATAGAACGTTCGCTACAAGGGAACTGATGGACCAACTTTTAAGTACCTGGACATTGTCAATTGAGTTTACATTGGAACAGGTAGGTTGTTGTTTTGGAAATTCGTGCACTAATATCAGCAAAAGCAAGTATTTATTTTGATAAAACATATTGTACAGTTACAGTTTTATGTTAACTAACTGTGACTTGTGCGTGCTGATATTACTTGTAAAACTTTGTAAATTAACGATGTTGCGTGTTGAAGTTGGGAGTAGCACCTACGAACAGGGTTCTTTCTTCATCTTCGGTAGAGGTGTACCTAATCGCATCGAAAAAGTATCGTTCTTTGAAAACAAACAAATCAAACACGTTGCTCTGGTCGACCAAACCGCCGCAGTTCTAACCAGTATGACCTTTGTTAGAAACTAACCAATAGGTGAGGGAGAGTTGTACACCTTTACCATTTTGGATAAATCTATCAGTGAAGTTCAATTACAGGCAAATAATGTAAAAATATTTGATATAACAGGTGGTCAAAATGAATTCGTATTTTGTACACATTCCAACGAAGTACATCTCCACAGTAACTCGAAAGACTACAAAGTGAAAACAAATGGTGAGACAGTACTACGACTAGCGCAAACGTTGTACGCAACTTACATACAAAGTAAGAATGACATGTTTCTAACGATTATCAGCCCAGACCAACATGTATCGTATTAAGAATTCTGATAAATCGACCGAAACTCACAAGATAAGAGACCTCTTTGACAATAAGAGAATTATCGACTTGATAGCAGGAGAGGACCATGTGTTAGCACTCACAGAAGATGGATACGTTTATTCGTGCGGAAGTACAACATATGGTGCGACAGGACGCTCAAGCGCAACAAATAATCTATATGATGGAAAGAATGAGTGGGGGAAAGTTTACATTGCAGAAAAAGTCACACAAATCTCTGTGGGACGATTATTTTCTTACGCTCTAGTCGGACCTCGAAAATGCTATTCTTTTGGCGTTAATAATTGTGCAATGGTATGTGAACTTTTTATTTCTTACTCGAAGCTTGGTCTTAAAAATGATATGACATTTAGTTATCATTCTCCGAAACTTGTTCATTTAGATTTGGTGGTTGGAAATATCAAAAGAGTCCATTGTGGAGGATACAATTGCATACTGGAAACAAGTACTATTCTTTATCTTTTTTTAACAACAATAGCGCATGGATACTATGGAGTCGGGTCCCATAGCGATGGTGCAATGTATTATAATAATAGAACATTCGCTCCAAGTGAATGGAAATTGATGGATCAACCATTCACCACTGACGGCACCGTATTTAAAATAGCACCTGGACATTGTCAATCCATTGTTTACATTGGTGCAGGTACGTTGTTTTGGAAATTCTTACAATAGATGAAACTAAAAAGTTGGAAATATCATCAAGAGCGAGTGTTTATTATGATATTGATGTAATTACACAACAGTAAACCGTTATTGTAGTACGAGTTTGAATTTGAATTCCATTCCTTTTTAAATAAAGTTTCTGTATCTTTTCGTTCGAGTGGAGTTGGAATAACTTCAAGTACTTGTGATGCTTGTACGAATGACGTTTGTGATATGCTATGGGACTTTTGAGTAGTACTACATAGTGTAAACGTATAAGTGATAGTTTTCAAAACATATTTGCACTTTGCTTTTCGGCAATTGTACTTGTTAACGGGTGAATTAAGCGGTATCAAATTGTTAATTACTTTTTCGTTTCGAAACTGAGAAACAAAGAGTTCTCCATACGCATCGTTAGTCATTGCTCGTATACGTCATCAAGTTTGCGAAACTGAGTACGTAGGTTAATAAGTCGTTGGATTCAAAGACATGCCCAGTCAATAGCTGTTTTCTCCTCACACTCTAAAGAATACATCAGATAATGTTGTAACAAATTCTTTACTACCAAATGCAATGATATTCGCATTCTTCTCTTTTGCTACCAGTTAGCTTTCCGCATACGTCTTCGCATGTCCGTGTGTATACTGATCTGCTTTCGTATTGATCGGACAATGCTCTCTTATTCCTAAGGGAATCAACTCCCTCAAGTAGTTTGAATACACTGCCAAGGAAACTCTTATCTACTTTCTCACAATTTGCATAACATCGGTCTGATTCTCCTTTTAGGTCACATCGTTTTTTGCATCCTGCCAAATCAGATGTGTCAGATAGTACATGAGCAATTCTTGCTAAAGATAGCCCGTCTGACAATGATCTGGATGGCTTTCTACCTTCAGAGAACACATACACACATAGTATGAGTATTAAAACTGCTATCGCTACTCGCATTTTATATCAGGTGTATCTTTCTTACTAGTTTGTCGACTGTACACGGTCAACGGTACTCTGTAGCAAGATTCCAGAATTATAATACCAAGATCATGGAATCGAAACAACAGATGTGCGTGCAATGCTTTGTGAGCTGTCAGTTCTACAAAAGATAAAGACTTTAATAATTACGATTCTAAAAATAACGACGCAAACAACATGAACAACACAGAAGAGAAGTCTTCATGGTTCGATACGTTTAAAATCTTTTTTGGATGGTATGCATTCTTGCACAGTGCTAACAGTGAGCTATTTTGTCGTTGTAGCCAGTATTCTTGGAACAGGAATTCTAGCACTGCCAGTCAAAGTTGGTGAAACTGGTTTTTATCCGTTTCTCATTCAATTTGCGATCTGTGCAGTGTTTCAATGCTTGGTGCTTTTATTTATGATCGAATTGCTTCAAAAAGCAGCTACACACCAAGTACGATTCCGTTATTTGACTCACTATAATCTAGAAATTGAATTCCACAGAAGTGATCCCACTGCTAGCTGCCCATGACAGTAAATTCCATTTTAACATTGTTAACGGCAATAGGCAATACGACTGACAGTAGTCCAAATCTACACAGCATTGCAAAACTATATTTGAACCCAGTTTTGCAAGTAATCTTTGAAATCACAGTCATCATTCATTTGTAAGCAATTTGGAGTTCGTTAACCTCATAGCATGTCAATATTGATTTCGTATTCTTTAGCAGGTCCAAGCGCGTACTCATTGATTATTCAAACAATATACGTAGCAGCAGCGAAACCACCAGTATTCAGCGAAACATTAGAGTATGCTTTCATTCCGCATCTAACGCATAGACACGCCTATTTGCTTCTAATCATACCATTCATTCTCTTTTGGGCAATGTTCGTAATTGGATGCAGTCGTATCATCACAAAAGTTATTTCATGGGCTACACTAGTCAAGGGAACGTTACTACTAGTTATGATCGGATTAGTTGGCGTTGTAGCAAACCACATTAACCAATCTTTCACTGATAATTGGAGTTCGATCATGAGACCGTTACTAGTATCCACTGTTGCTCTAGGAGGATCTATGAACACGCTACCAGTTATCTACGCCAAGATGAAACCAACTGTGCAAAGTATCAACTCTTTCCGCATTGCTTCTTGCGCTGCTATTCTATCGTGTTTTGTCCTGAACGTGTTGTGGTGTTACTTTGCTCTACGAATTGTTCCACAAACGTCCACAGATCCAAGCATGCCTTCTCTAGAACGCTCAAGAAAAAACCAAGATCCTGGTTTCGTACCTATTGTTCAAATGATAGCTAAGAGCTTCCCACAGTACAATTGGTTAAGTATCATCATTCAAGTGTTTATTTCGCTGTCAGTTAGCGTTAGCTTCGTGACTATGTCAGCTGGGCTCAAACATGTACTCGATGGTCACGTGCAAACATTCCAAGAAAATCAGATTGAACCAGGAACAATGTCATTCAGAGTATCTCGATGGTTAGCGTCAACTAGATTATTATCAAAATTTGACTCGAACGAAACTTCAAAGAACAGCACTATCGCCATAGGACTTCAATGTTTGTTGTATTTTGTAGCGTTTTCGACTATTCTCATCTCAGCCCAAGTATTTAACGGAGTATGTAATTATTCTTTACGTTTAACTTTTGTAGTGGTTTTTGTATGTAATGGAAATTATAACATCATTTGGTTTGAACTTAGAGTCTGGTATTTTCATTTCCGTAATGTTGATTATTTCTCGTAAGAGTAAATTCAACGACGTGAACAATCACCTACTAGCTCCACTCCCAACATGGTTTATTCGCTGTACTCTACCACCAGTCATTCTCTATTTTGCAGGAGCTATTATATGGGATGTGGTATTCCATATCTTAGTCTGGACTCACGTACTATCATCATAAAACGATATCACGAACACTGACATCAATAAATTATTCAACGACTAAAATGTACTCGCTCATGTAGAAGTTTTGCCGTTAGTTTGCTGAGCAGTTCCAAATAGAAACTTCCAAGAAAACACATAAGCAAACACGTCATAGCTTCTACAAGCAAACTCGATTAAAATGAGCACATCAAGCTCGTAGTCTTCTAATATTCCAGAAAAACTATAACACATGATTAACACTTGGGACTATGACTACCTATGCAAAGTATTGCTCGTCGGAGATGCGGGTGTAGGTAAAAGCTCACTACTTGTTCGTCACGTTGATGACGACTTTACATCAGACAATCTATCAACTATCGGTGTCGATTTCAAATTAAAAACTCTAGAACTAGATAACAAGGTCGTTAAGGTACAATTCTGGGATACTGCCGGTCAAGAACGTTTCCGCTCTATCACAACTGGATACTATCGTGGCTCAAATGGAATTATTGTCGTCTACGATGTCACCTCTGAACAAAGTTTCAAAAATATTCAAACGTGGTTGGAACAAATACAAGAATACGCGTCTGATGATGTCAAGATAATGTTAGTAGGAAACAAGGCTGACATACGGTTACGTCGTGTAGTCGATTTCAAACGCGGAGCAGAGTTAGCAAAGAGTTTGAATATTCCCTTCATGGAAACTAGTGCAAAAGAATCTACCAACGTACACGAAGCGTTTGACAATATTGTTAGAGAAATTATTTCAAACCAAGCGTTTTTAGAGAATAACAAGAAGAATAATGGAAACGTAGTTCCACAACCACAACCACAAGAACAATCGGCAACCTGCTGTAAGATAGCATAAAAATGTAACTGTATTTATAAATCTTGTCTCCGATTACCGTAAAATATAAGTTTGTTTATTTCTTTGGTGCTGGTTTTTTGTATGCAGCTGGTGGTCTATTGAACTGCGCTACTTTTCTTGCTGACTCTGAGAAAACTTCATCTACACCAGTTCCATTTGTAAGATCCACTTCCAAGTATGTTGTGCCAATCGACATCGCATATTTGTTAGCATCTGCAAAGCTTACGACTCTTTCTCCTTGTTTATCTGCTCTGGATCCTACTAGTACCATAGGATACCTATCTTCATCTTTCACACGTAAAATTTGATCTTTAAAGTCATCTATGGCTGTGAATGAAGCTTGATTAGTTATATCGAATATTAACACAAATGTTTTGGCTCCTCGTATGTATTGATCAAGAATAGATGTGCACTGAATGTTAGAATGTTTTCAATCGTACCTCTGCTTGCGACGATGTGTCGTTTACAGTTAATTGATGATGATGGCTATCGCATTCAAAATAGATGTTATAATCCTCGAAAAACTTTTCATCTAGGAATTCTTTTGGTGGCAATTCTTTCTTGAATTTCCAATATACGAGTGAGCTTTTTCCAGTTTGTGCAGCACCCAACACTGCCACGTTGAATTTTATCAAGCCACTATCGTAATTGAGTGTTGGTGCGCTGTGCGATGGAGTACTACGTGAAGAACGATTGCCCATAGTTTTTGTTTGATATGTGCGTGACAAGTTCATCACTATCTTACAATGCAGCTCTAACTCTGTTACAGTCGCTTAGTCAAGCTGCACACTGCACTATCGAGGTTAGCTACTTTGTGGCTTGCAGCTGGCATAACATCACAGTTCCGAACTCCACGAACTTTGTACTTGTCCATCAAGATGTTCAAGTAGCTCTTCAAATTCAGAGCAAGAATAGCATTATCAGTCAAGTTGTGAACTAGTGCTAGTTTAAATTCGAGAATGTCATCACGGTTCTAAACTATCAAACAACAACACAAAAAGTATAATGCCATCGACTGGAATTAACGTAAGCAACAACTGCATGCAAGTCATAAAGTCGCTCAAGGACATCAAACCAAGATACCTCATCTTCAGTATCACAAACACTCAAGGTAGTAAACAAGAGATTCAAGTTGAAAGTATTGGTGGTACTGACTCCACACACGAAGATTTCCTATCTCAATTCCCTAAGAACGACAATCGTTATGCCTTATTGAATATCTCGTTCGAGATGCCAAGTTCAACAGAGGGTGTACAAGAAGGTATCAGAAACAAGACAGTTTTTATTGCATGGAGCACTGATTCATCCAGCGTTAAAAGCAGATTTGTGTACGCGGCATCTCGCAAGGGATTGAAGCAACATCTTTCTGGTATCAACGTCGAAATTCAAGCTGGAGACACAGATGCCTTATCTATGGATAGTATTGTTCAAAAGTGCTTGTCAGTCACCAAGTAAATAAATAATCGTGTACAGCATAGAAAAATGTTTAGCTTTGTAATTAGCTATTAAAATAGCTAAGATGTTGTAACACTAGTATGAGTAACAGGACGTCTCTCTTTGGCTCTGGTGATAAGAAATCCGAACTTTCTGGCCGGCACAGTATTGGAGCGAATATCCTGAAACTGCAAAGAAAAGAGGCAGACAAAAAGCGACAAGAATTAGTAAAAGAATATAGCAGTCATTTCTACGGCCTTCGGAACAAAAGTGTTCACGTACCTTTGAGCAGTGTTACCAAAAATGATTTGAATATTCGAACGGTGTTGAGTTTGCAGGAGTACAAATCGTTGATGCTAGAAACTGGAAACGTTGAGAATATAGTCGAGCTACATGTAGATGAAAATCTTAATTCAACTCACGGTGCTAAAACAATTGAAACAGAAGATATTGCTCATCCCATCGAAGTCAATACTAAAGGGACGAAGCACCACATCGTCTCTCTTAAAGAAGGAAAACGGGTGATATTCGCGTTCAAACCTCCAAAAGCGAAAATAGTAAAAATAGAGGCGACTACCAATGTAGATGACGAGAGACCTTTGTCCATTCCAGCTTACACTCACGTTGATACCTCATTTACTCCCCAGAAAGCTCCAGTGATAGTACCACCACTTATGCTATCCTCTTTTACCTATGAAGAAGTTTCAGGGTCCGCACCTGAAATTGTTTCTATATCAGATCACATTCGAAATCATGAACATAAAAATACAAACAAAATAGAGAAAACGCCACCACGATCTGCTCCAACTGCAAAACATCACACCAGTCCCAAGAAAGATCGTCCTGCTATGCCAAACCTCTCAACGTATTCATCTACAAAGAAAAGAAAGAGTAACATACAACAAACAGCGCCAATACGGCAAGTAATACGACTATCATCGTACACAAACCACTTAGTTTTGAAAAAACATAAAAAACCTAATTATTTGTAACACGCAACATGAACATGGACCCTTCACAGTTCCTAGATGTATGACAACTTGACTTCTAACTAATAATTTTAGTTTGAAGAGAATTTCGAAAAAGATTGGCAAAAGTTTGAACTCTATTTCTCGGAGTTTGAAACGCCTGTGTTTGAACCTGCATTAACATTAGAAGAGTTTAAAACTGCGCGACGATCAGTGTTGGAGTATTTACTAGTTAGTGAAATCGATTTTAGTTCCCGTGATATTGTTCGCGATGTTATTCTGAAAAACAGATCTCAAAATGTACTCGGCTTAACCGATAATATCAGTGAAGGGTATAACCAATTAATACAAAAACTAGCATCCAACATAAACTAATCATCTCCCGTTTGCATTTTTATATCTCTAGATTTACCGCGAGAGCTGCTCTTTTCTTTTTCGTTTTGTTTTTTGTTCTGTTTACCCTCTTCTCGTCTCTTCTGAGCAGCTTCACGGTTCTTGGCAAGTCTCGCCTTCTTCGCTTCGTTCATGATTTTGAGCTGGCTTACAAGAACACTTCGTCAACCAACTTGCCATGTTAAAACTCGCTAGAGCTACACCTACTTCTCGTGTATTCGTAACGTCGAGAACGTATGCGAGTCAACAAATTAATATTATTGGCGCATCAATCGAAGGATTAGCGACCGCTGTTTCACTCAATCGACTTTCAAAGAGTACAAAGCCTACCGTTCGCATTCTAGACACAAGAGAAAATATAGAAAACAAAAAGGGAGAAACAGTGATTCTAACGTCAAAAGCGATCGAAATACTAAAAGAATTAAACCTATATGACGAAGTGAAAAGTTTAGGAAATAGGATAGGTCACTATGTGCTACTAGATAACAGTAACAAGGTGATTGTAGAACGAAACTGGCAAAAAACAGAACACATCGCGATCTCGTACCTTCGTTTGCATAAAATACTACTCGGAGCTGCACAAAAAGCAAATGCACTAGTCGGAATGAACTTGTCCGTAACTGATATCGATGTTGAAAATAACAAATACGTTATCAAGGCGAAAAAACGAGAAGTTGCAACATCTGATATCATCATAGGAGCTGATGGTGACATGTCAATCGTTCGCGAAAAACTATTTTCTCATCTGATCGAAGAAGATACAAAACGTGGAGTAGAATACAATTATTTAATCATGAACACACCATCAGAAGTCGACTTTGAAGATCGTGCATTTGAGTACTGGGGAAACACGAATAGACTTGCCATTGTACCTATCAATAGTAAACAATTGGGCATAGTGTCATCTTTCAAGAATCCAGAAACAACAGGAGAACGACGTGGGAGAATTGTAGTCGCGACTATTAATCAAGTTCACAAAGAATTATTAAAAGTTGATGCACCAGGTTATATTCTTCGCGCATTAGAGAAAGATAACGTTGGCAAATATACAGAGGCATCAGGAACAAGTCCAAAACGAGTACTCGTTAGAGATGATGTTTGCGAAGGTGCTGTGTTGATCGGAGATGCCGCCCACAGCATTGACCCCGTTTTGTGGCAACCAGCAACAGTCGCATTAGAAGATGGTTACGAACTGGCAAAACATTTAGCTGACCAAACTGATTTAAAAGCTGCGTTACAGAAATATAAGAATACTAGAAAATCAAAAGTAAATTCGGTCAATAAGGTCAGCAATTATTTTGGAAAACAAGCAATCAAACA
>JAESGV010001148.1_pt1 | contig 11298 bp, 13 predicted proteins | sample 9269781 | NCBI WGS metagenome assembly JAESGV01 (sample SAMN15741586, study PRJNA653496) | algae metagenome | isolation source: Tildeniella torsiva UHER 1998/13D and co-occurring heterotrophs from... | place: Slovakia: Slovak Paradise National Park, Hrabusice, Kosice Region | collected 2000-01-01 | reverse complement strand
TGAAGAAGTATGCGCAAATATTTTGGCAACGTTGAAACACTCAGCGGAAGAGTTTATTGGAGGTCCTGTCGAAGGTGCAGTCATTACAGTTCCCGCCTATTTTACAGATCATCAAAGACAAGCCACGATCGACGCAGGAAAAATCGCAGGACTGGATGTCAAAGCTGTTATTAATGAACCAACTGCAGCAGCACTCGCATACGCATTTACAGAACATAAATCACAAGGAATAGAAAAAACGGGAATTATTCGGCATACAGGAAGACAGAATCTACTAGTGTTTGATTTGGGAGGAGGAACGTTTGACGTGGTATGTACATGTAATCAATACTCACAAAATAGACTATTTTGCAACATGATCACGGACACGTAGAAGTACTTTCTTCTGTAGGACATGGTCATTTAGGAGGTTCCGATTTTGATCGCGCACTAGCAGAGTATGTTCCCATAATACCACTCTAACCTCGTAGATATTTAGCCAGTGAATACATGCGTATCAAAAAAGTACAAACAAATCCACTGACCGATTCCGTCACTCTACTACAATTCATGAACGCAGCACGTGAAGCAAAAATCGATCTATCCAATACAAACACTACAGAAATCTTTATCGAACTAGAAGATGATGAATTCGAAACAACAATACCACGCGCAAAATTCGAATCACTCATAGAACCACTAATCAAACAATGCATGGATCTAGTTGACAAGGCTGTAGTTGATTCGAAACTAAAAGTTGAACAATTGGATGATATTATTCTAGTAGGTGGAAGTAGTAACGTACCACTCGTTCGAGAAACAATTCGAAACCATTTCAAAGGAAAAAAGATTTGTGCAGATATTAATGCAGATGAAGCAGTCGCCATGGGTGCTGCCATACGCGCTGCTCATATGACACTTACAAAAGTATATTTAGCATTTCCATATTAACTCGTATTAGCAACAAAAAAGAGGAACATTATTGGATGATTTAAATATTGTAGATGTGACACCAATGCACGTTGGTATAAAAGTAAAAGGTGATCAAATGGACATTATCGTTCCATCAAACTCGCAATTACCAGTCACAAGTAAAGCCATACGGTATCGAACAACAGTAGATAACCAAACATCTACACAAATTGACATTTTAGAAGGAAATTCAATCAACGCAAATGATAACACATTACTTGGTTCATTTGTAATTTCTGGATTCCCACCCATGGAGAAAGGAAAAGTCAAAGTTAGTTTGGTCATTAAAATCGATGATAAATTTGGTACATTGGATGTAGAAGCTACAGTTCAAGCCAATGAAGAATCTGTCATGCAAGAAAAAGTAAAAATTCAAAAGAGTAAAGGTGTACTCTCGCAAGAAAGAATTATTTTAGCAAGAAAAGAAGTAGAAAAAGTAGAAAAGAAATTTGAAGCAAAAATGATGATGAATAATGGTGCAAATGCTTTGCAATCTGGAATTAACGCGTTGAAGCAGAAACTTACTGCTGATGAGATACCAGATGCACAAACGAAAAAAGATGTTGAAAAAGCAGTAAAAGATGCACAAAAATATATGGACATGCACAAGGATAAAGGTTACGATTTGGGTGACATGTTACGCTGGTTGGAATGGATAAGAGAACTACAACGAAGAATTGATCCTACTATGCAATAATTTATTGTACGATAACAATATCGATAAACGATTTAAATAATTTAAAATGTTTGGAAATGGCTTTTTCTTTTCGAATAAAAAAGGTGTGGTTACTAAACGGGCCACAATAAATATCAAAATCGTATCTAATCGTGTTTAACGTAGAGCGAATGGGAACCTTTGTTAAGTACAAGTACGGATCACCTGTTGCTAGACGATTTTCTGAGGCTTCTCCACACGCAATAATACCATTACTTGTGTTTAGCAGGACATAGTTTTGCCCACAATGTACACTATCTATTAACACGTTTTCAAGAAGTGGAGATAGTAATTCTACAGGATATGGTATCCCTCTCGCATCACCTTCAACACCTAGTTGATGATATTCGTTTGATCCGAATCCATATACAGTTCTATTATTCACAACAATCATATTAAAATTATTTCCACATGCAACGTGCGTAATCTCCTTGTTTTTAAATTCTAAAAAGTGTAAAAAAGTAGGTGGAAAATTTCTCTTGACATGCAACGTTGCTGCTAATTGTCCTTTCGAATTGGATCCAGTCAAATAGATTTCATTATTTGTTAACACAAAAAGAGTATGTGATGCTCCACAAGCGACGAATTTAAATTGTTTGTTTTTGTGGAACGAATAGTGATCAGATGTGATTTCTAGTGGTTCTTGGACAAGTGGGAATTGTTCTGCGTCAAGACCAAGTTGTCCAGAAGTGTTGATACCTTGTACATACAGTGTCGTGTTACTGGTAACGAAAACGAGGAATTCTGTACCTATTGCGACGTGTGTAACATCTCCGTACGCAATGATTGTTGGTTTGAATTTGATGTCGTGTTGTCGAGTGACTAACCCACATGTATATAAACCTTCGTCTAGAAATTTAGAATACTTAGTACGAATCTTACGAGTTATGAATGCAGAAGAATTGTTTGATGCATGTATGCTTAGTACAGGTTCAGAAAAGTGTTCTGTGATTTCCATCATTTGGCCATTTGCGTTTCCTACGTATCCACATTGTCCTTGTGAGTTTGCACCACAAGAAAACACTCGATTATCACCTACTTGTTAAAATTTATGTATCAGGTACGTGTTAAAAATAACGTGTAGAAACCACCGCATGCGACTTGTTTTATACGTGTATTTTGGAAATAATCTAGTGTTTGTGGTTTTACGATTTTGTTTGCTGTATAGGTTGCGATTTGTTCTGGCATACCGAGTTGCCCTTTTATGTTACTGCCCACAGCATAGATTTTTTCGGTTTTTTTCTGTTTAGGTTCGTCTTCGACAGGTTCTTCTACGAGTTGTGTTTGTTTGTTGCCCATCACTCAACTGTCAACTTGGAAATAACTTGTATTACGCTAGAACGATACATTCATCAGGACTACGTTTGTGTATACATTTAATTGTTTAATTTCTAACCATTTACAATTGCTCCACCATTTGGATGGAGAACTTGTCCAGTAAAGTAGGACGAATCTCTTGATGCCAAGAATACATAAGCTGTAGCACATTCGATTGGTTGTCCAGGTCTTCCAAGATTAGCGTTCGTTCCAAATTCTTTGACCATTTCTTCAGTAAATGTAGCTGGGATCAAAGGTGTCCAAATTGGACCTGGTGCAACAGCGTTCACTCTAATACCTTTATCTGCAAGTTGCGTAGAAAGTGAACGAGTGAAAGCAGTAATAGCTCCCTTTGTGCTACTGTAGTCGAGCAACACTTCCTTGCCCTTGTAGCACGTTACAGAAGTTGTGTTGATAATAGTACTGTTATGAGGATCTTTTTCGAGGTATGGTAGAGCTGCTCGAGACAAGTAGAACATAGAGTAGATGTTGGTCCTGAATGTCTTGTCTAATTGCTCATCAGTAATGTCAAGAATGCTTTCTTGCACGACTTGTATGGCTGCATTGTTCACCAAAGTTGTCAACTTGCCAAACTCTTTCACTGTCTTCTCTACTGCTTCTTTGCAGAATGATGAGCTACAAATATCTCCAGGGATCAGCAAGCATTTTCTGCCATGCTTCTCCACTTCTTTTTTCGTCACTTCTGCATCACCTTGCTCGGCATCAACATACACGATCGCAACATCGGCACCTTCTTTTGCAAATAAGATTGCTGCTGATCTTCCAATGCCACTGTCACCTATACTCGTTAGTTACTCAATATCGACGTACCTCCTGTAATCAATGCTACTCGATCTTTGAGTTTGCCAGAACCCTTGTAGTAATCGTCGTCATAGATTGGCAAGGGATTCATTTCTGACTCGATACCAGGTTGCTTGTCTTGGTGTTGAGCAGGCATCTGCTTGGGGTAGTCTTTAACTTCAACCATGTTTGATGTTTTGTGTTTTTTGTCGGAGGGCTGAATTAGTTTTTGCGACTATTTTGAGCTGTGGCTTTTTAACTCATGTTACAAATGCTTTGCTTCATCAAATAGCTAGGACGACAAGAATAGTCACTGTAGAACTGGAGGGTAGTTTAGCCGAGTTGTTCCTTGTAAAAATTACCCAACTTCAAACAAAATCTCGCAAAGCGCACAATGGTCACAAGTGTAGAACAATCGCCAAGAAGAAGTCCTCGCAAACTAGCGTACGTACCACTCACGCCACCAAAGCCAAGCACACCAAAAGTCGAAAAAACATACAGAAAGAAACCACTAGTCGCATCACCACACTCAGTACAGCGCAAAAGAAAACCAATTTTTCGCTCTCCAGTTTCACACGACAAGGAGAACTATGTCCAACGCATGATGGAAAGTATAAAACAAAAAGAAGAAAGAGACAAAGAAATTATGGCAGCCAAACTATCGTCATTAGACTTTGGAAGTGATGACGCACCACAAACTATTGAGAACGAAAACTATTTACGCGATCGAGAGAAGAATATTGCTCGAAACAAAGAATTGTTAAAATCGTTACAGATACGTGATATTTTGGGAACAATCAGTAAAAAGTAACGATTATCACTTTATTGTCCTAAATAGACTTGTAGTGTCAGATGTGACACTTGAATGTAACGTCTAACTTTTTGGCGCCAAACTTTTCTACACGTGTAAATTTAATGAACGGCGGTTTATGGCAAAAATTCAACAAAGGCACCACATTAACTTGCGTCTCAGGTAGGATCTAAATACGAGGTGGATTTTTTTCATATGACATGTCTAAACTGTTTATTCTGCTGTATCGTTTGAAACAGATTCTTGGTTGATGTTTTCAGGTTCCTGTGATGTTTGTTCGGTGATTAGTACTTGATCTTCTTTTACAGGAGATTCTACTTCGCTTGCAACTTGCTCATTTAGTAATGCATTACTAGATGATTCATTCGGAATTTCTAATAAAACTTGTTGTGGAGCAGCAACAGACTCTGGAGGCACCAAAACGATTTCTTGTAATTGATGTTCTTCTCGCACCTCTTCTGCGTGCTGTCTTTTATCTTTAGTCACAGGAACTTTCTTTTGTCGAATGGTTACGATCACGATAACCACTATCACAGCAACACTTACAAGTAGTAGACAACCAAGTAATGATCCAATTACTGCACCTGCAATTGCACCACTAGTAATTCCGCTTTGTTTGGCAGGTATTTTACCCACTGTTCCGATTCTTTGTGATCCATAGTAGTGAACATTCACAGATGCTGATTTTGATTGTCTTGCTGCTCTACTATTCGTGTTGCTAGATAGAGCAACACAAAGCGAGAATGTGTTTGTCTGTAACGCACTGATCAACGCGTCATCGCTTAGATAAACGCTAGCTGTTACAATTGGATCATTCTTGACAGTAATGACTTGTGAGACAACATAGGAGCAACTTTCGTCAACTGAAACAAGTAACACATATTGTTTGTTCGTTTCTAACGAAAGGGTCTGGGTATCTTTCTCCGTTCCTCCAACAAGTTCATACAACTGTCCAGATGATGTTGCCTTGATAGCAGATGATACTTGACTTTTACCATCAGCGCTTGTTAGCCACACTTCCACAGCTGTTCCCGTTTGTAGTGAAATTGGAATAGTAAACGCTATAAACGCTTGTACACCAGCCATGACCACAGGTGGTTTCAAACACATACCCTTTCTTGCTGTTTCTGTAGATGAAAACGTTGTCGTTAACTGCATTTGTTCGCTAGCAAACGAATAAGGTACTGTTCCAGTAGTTCCTGGTAATTGGTTTGACGTATCAATATCAATCACACTTGCATTGGTTGCAGTGTCAAATACAATATATGAAGCAGATGATACTTCCATATCGATCTCACATTGTTTACCAATGACTTTAGGTTTGCTGCAGTGACAGTCGTCAGTGGCTATGCAAGTACCTTTACTGTTGCACACTTGAGAGTTTACACTTGGTAAACCAAAGCATTTGACAGAAGGATTTACTGTTGTTGTAGGTGTACTTGTTGTAGGTTGAGCAGTAGTTGTCGGTGCAGTCGTACTTGTTTGATGCGGAGTAGTTGTCGGTGCTGCAGTGGACGACGTCACTGAACTTGTAGTTGTTGGTGATACAGTTGTCGTATGCGCTGGTGTAGGAGTGTCCGAAGCGGTACTAGTTAGGGTACTAGTAGAAGTCACTGTAGTAGTTGTTGTTGGTGTATCTGTGGTTGTTGGTGCTACGGTTGTGGTAGGGGCGTCTGTTGTAGTTGATGTAGGTGTTGGCGTAATAGTTGTGGTGGGTGTATCAGTTGATGTAGCTAATATGGTGGTAGGGGTAGGTGTATCTGTAGTCGTAGGAACTGCAGTTGTGGTAGGTGTATCTGTAGTCGTTGGAGTGACTGTTGAAGTTGACGTAGGTGTATTGATTGTGGGAGTAACTGTTGTTGTATCAGTGGTTGTTGGTGTGACTGTAGTAGGCGTTGGTGTGTCAGTAGTAGTTGGTATGACTGTTGTAGTAGGCGTTGGTGTATCTGTGGTAGTAGGTGCTACAGTTGTGGTAGGGGCGTCTGTTGTAGTCGTTGTAGGCGTTGGCGTAATAGTTGTGGTGGGTGTATCAGTTGTAGGTGTTGCAGTGGGCGTGTCTGTCGTAGTAGTTGGTGTAGGTGTTGGAGTATCAGTAATAGTCGGTGTAGCTGTAGTGCTAGTAGGAGCATCTGTTGTGGTTGTTGGATTATCTGTAGTAGTGGGTGCTACAGTTGTTGTAGGAGCAATTGTAGTCGTTGTTGGAGAAGGTGTTGGTGTATCAGTAGTAGATGGTATCGTGGTAGTAGGTGTAGGTGTATCTGTAGTAGTAGGCACTACAGTTGTAGTAAGTGCATCTGTAGTCGTTGGTGTTGGTGTCGGTGTTGATGTAACAGTAGGAGTAGCTACTTCCAAACGTTGCCCAGCAATCATACTATAATTCTCATTTGATATCTTATTTGGTATGTACGCATCATTAAATACAGGTCTTCCGAGTCTTTGATCAGGACCACCCCAAGTCATAATATACCCAGATCTAGTAAGAACAATAACTAGCGCGTAGTAATAAAAAGTAGCCATATTACTGTAGGACGAAGAAGATACTCGTACTTGTGCAGCATCTTCACCTCCCAAGTTGATCTGTTGTGGGAAGTCATACGCTCGTGTACTACTAGTATCGATTAGCTTATTTCTAGTACCATCTGCAGAAGTGGCCCAAAGAGATACATCATTGGTGCCCCATGCCCATAGAGTACCATCTGTAAAAACCATGAATGTTGCGCCAACATCTGATACGTAGCGTTTTAGTACTTTGTTAGAAACAGGATTGGAACTCCACACAACTTGGGTAAAGTTGAGAGTATTGTTTGTATTTAACCCACCAACAAGATACTTTTTGGCACTTCCAGAAAAGTAGAAATTACCGCTTGCTCCAAGGATTAACGAGTATTCAGAAGATCTTGACATGCAAACTGTTACAATAGGGTCACTAAAATCCGTGTTCACTTTTGCTGGTATCTTTCTACTTATCGTATCATTCAAACCCAAGTTTCCATAAAGATTATTTCCATTACCTATAAGACTTCCATCGTTCACTAGAAACAGCACTGATTTCACGTCATTACCTAGTGCTATATCAGTGACGTAGGTACCAGTTGATAGTGGAAGTGTTATTCTTGTCCACGGCAGTATATCAGAATATTGAGCGGTGGCAGATATCACCCAGTGATTGTTCAATCCACTTGCCCATACGACATTCTCTTGATCTAGTGCGAACATGACATTATCTACTGCTGCAAACCGTTTGACAGAAGATGTTTCTAGAGATGGCATAACATATGGCGCTACTGCCGGATAAGATGGACGTTGTCCCACTATGATGTCAGTACAAAAAAATTTCTTACGCGACATGGCTGCAAAGTTGGTTCCTACACCATACAGTGTACCGTTTGATAAAAATATACCTGTACTTGTAGTAGGAATAAACATGTCGTTATTGTAACCAAATTTCATTGGATTGATCACATCGTTTGGTAAAGACCAGTTGAATCGAGAAGATTCTATCCCTCCATGGCCAAGGTTGACTTGACCCCTAAAATGTTACTCTATTTATGTAAACACATACCAAACATAGTACGAGCTTTCAGATGAACCAAATGCTGTATAGGCAATCAATCCAATAAGTGTTGTATTGATGTTCAATTTATCTGGTTGTGAGACACCACGATATGATGTTGTTAAAGTATGTGGCGTTGGACCTAAATGATTGGCATACATTCCAGTATCCATTAATCCCCACATGTATGTGTTGTTGTTGGAATCGACTGCAGCGACAGTACCAAAAGATGTATAAATCTTTACAATCATTTTCCCCTTCATTTCTGAATCTGTGACATTGATCGGAGTTGGCGTTGGTATAATGGCTGAATACAACACGTTACCTTCTATGGTCAACTAGAACAATTAGCATGAATATCATCTTACACCCTAACGATGAGCAACGTTACTCGTTTGACTTACGTTGAGATTATAACCCCAAGACCAAACAGTGCCATTTTTCAACAAGGCTACTGCTGAATTCTGAGTGAGTTCCATGGTAGCAACATTGGAAATGGAAACTTGTACTGGGGTTGTAGTATAGGCTTGCGCATTTGTATTTGATGGATTTCCAAATATGTAATTCGAGTTTTGTCCAAGAACATAGACATCACCATTGTTGAGGATCAAAAATGTAACCTTGTTTGCTGCTGCAATGTCCGCTACTGAGCCATCCGGAACGTTGGGAATTTTTGCAAAGTCATAGAAAGTGTTTGTGCTCATCGTTGATTGTCCAGTTTCTCCCTTTTGGTTCCAACCTAACGATTAGATTCGTTATATATTTACCTGCTGCATATGCGTTTCCATCTACTCCCAACGCGACGAGATGAATATCTCCTAATCGAACTTTTTTGAACGCGACAGGTGATGATGTGACAAGTGTGGGATCGGCTGCTCCAACGCTCATCGGATTACCTGCTTGGGTTCCCACTGTACTCGTGGCTGATGTTCGCATACCATCTCCCCTATTGGTGTAAGCGTTTGTCAAACGTGTCATACCAAACTATTTTGTGAGCATGTGCGAGTAAAAACTAACCGTATAGTTGTCCTAGATTATCAAGAGCTGCACTTAGTTTTTGACCACAAAAACTTGACATAAATTGAGTTGCACCATTCGCGAAAGTGTAACTCATACGCTGTGGAAGCTCAACAACAGGTGTCAGGAGTGGAGAAAACCTAAATTGTTAGAGAATCAATAAATAGTACCAAAAAAGTTGGCCATCATCGGTGATAAAAATGCGTTTTGGCGGATTGCTTTGCCTACAAGTACACACACTTCTAACACGGTAAGGAAAATCGGCAAGCAGTGGAATATAACTTTGGACGACAAATCCATTAGCCGCTGCAGATAATCCTATCCCTGCGACAAGAGTAAATCAGATTTAAAAGCAAACCTAATTGTCCGTTCATATTATCGTTGATGTAACCGCCCCAACTCTGCAGTGTGCCATCTTGTTTTAATGCGTACTCTACAGCACAATACACGTACCCTATAAGCACCAACCACACTATCATTTTTTGGTTGATACTTGCATACTCACCGGTTAATACTCCTTTTTTGTTTGTGTGTCTGAACTTGGTAGAAGATCATACAGTGTGGTAGGGATTGTTAAACTTTTGCAATTAATACTTTGATTAAAGTTTGTATAGTGTTTTTCTTGTTTATAAAGATAATATACTATCTAATTTATAAAATTTATAATGCTTTTTTAATGAGATCATTTAAAGAACAGAATCTGTTTTTTCCACATTTGCGCTTTTCAGTACATCTGAGAGATAGAACACTGATAGTGCTGCTTTTGAGTTTTTCTCATTTAGCTTTTGAAGCTGCGGCATCTACATCCTTGCTATCAAAAGAAACAATGTTTAGAGGTTTACCACATTTCTTGGATACTTTAGCAGTAGAGACAACAATATTTGTTCTATTTAGTATACTTGTGCTTGATTTACTTGATGTTTCAATAGCTACATTCCCACAGTTGCCAACTCTATAATTAAAATCATCTTTATCTTCAAATGTAATAACTGATGACTTCTCTTCTACATGTTCATCAAAGAATGTCAAATCATCCTCCTTCTTTTTTAAAAAAATCTCAAACTTAGTATTATTATCATCTTCATCAAAACTGTTAGCAATCTGATTGCTGTTGTCGTTGTAGTTATTAAGGATACATGCTGCTTTTTCACTTGCTCTTCAATGATCCTTTGTACATCAAGCTCCATAGTGAGGTTTGCTACTTTTGTGCCCAGCATACCTCTTTGTTGAACCTGAATAATTTAGGTAGCACTTGGCTTGAATGACTTGCTGTAATTGCACAGGTACATATAAGCACCAACCTTCTGACATATTAAGATTACGTAGACACAAAGCTTTCTTGCACGGTAAACAAAACAGCTACACCTTACAGTTGTCTATTTAGTGTTGTTCGTTCATACTGTCTACTATGTAAGCTTGTTCTTGTCTGTCACTGTATCATATACACAAACAGCATTTAATTTATCATCTCTTTCCAATATCTGTATATCATCAAGCTTTACCATAATCTGCCTTACAGCAACCTCATATGCTTTTGCCTCTATTGATGTAATTAAACACATTGTATTGAGCTTTGATGCATATGCAAATGAAGTGAAAGATGCTATACTAATGCAATGCAAGAAATTCTTAACACATAATTGAATGAACTTAAAAGCACATGCAGCTAGCTGTTTTTGAACTGATTTTAATGCATTATTCACCAAACAGTACTTTCTTTTGCCTTATAATCTAAGTTCAGTGTGCATAACTTGCTTAATATAAAATTTGACAATCTTTTCAGTCAAAGTAAGGACACTTAAGGGGCTGTTATAAAAGACATACTACATTTCTTAATATTTTACTTTTGTTTTTAACCTTATAAACATCTTAGTTATTAACTTTGAATATTATAAGAAAATTGGAAAAACAATTTTGTCATACCTTAAATAACTTTATGTCTTATTATCTTTATGATGAGTATTTAATATAACTTTTGCATTGATACTCTTTAAACTTGCATTTACATTTTGAGAAAGCTTTAAAAACTTGTATGGTGGTAATAACTGAGACTGTATTATCTCTTGAGTAAAATAAATAATTTTTAGACCACATATTGTAAATTTCTCTTGTATAAGATCTTGAGTTGAATCT
>JAESGV010001147.1_pt1 | contig 11298 bp, 9 predicted proteins | sample 9269781 | NCBI WGS metagenome assembly JAESGV01 (sample SAMN15741586, study PRJNA653496) | algae metagenome | isolation source: Tildeniella torsiva UHER 1998/13D and co-occurring heterotrophs from... | place: Slovakia: Slovak Paradise National Park, Hrabusice, Kosice Region | collected 2000-01-01 | reverse complement strand
AAACGCGCAAAACTTTCCAAAGACAGTGGAGGTCGAATTCCAGCTACACCTAAACGTTGGTCAGATGAAGATACAGAACTATTTTATGATGCGATACGACAAGTCGGTGGTGATTTAGGAATGGTGAGTCGATTCTTTCCAGGTCGTACTCGAAAAGATATTGTAAACAAATACAAAAGAGAGGAAAAAATGAACCCACGATTGATGGATAATGCATTGTTTGGAACAACTCATCAAGTACCATTGAATTTGGACAAATTCTTAGCTGCTTCTGAAGAGAAGGATAAACAAGAAGGTGTTGTGAGAAAGGTAGTAGAACCACAAGACGAAAATGATCCAATACGTGAGTACTTGGAAGGAAATGTAAATGTACAAGCAAGTGAATCGTCAGCTGCACCTCCACAAGAATCAGAATCTGCACTACAAGAAGACTATGAAAATTGGGACTTTGATAACATTACCATGGATGCACTTGATGTACCTAGAGCAAATACTGGTCCACAAGTGATTGATGAAGGAGAGTATGATAATATGCCAACTGGAGAGCGTCTTCAATATCCTACAGAAGATGATACTGATGTAGATAACGCGCAACTTGATGAAGCAGAAGGTGAAGATATGTATGACGAGTTTGAGCATTATTAAAATTTTTTACAAAGCCAAACAAATGGAACTTCCTATAGACGTGTTATGTCACATCGCAAAGTTTTTACATCCACTACCGTATCTGTTTTTATTCAAACGCGTGAGTAAAGCATGGAAACAAGAGTTGGAGCAGTACGTGCAACGTGGAGACTACTCTGGACATTTGCATTTTGGTCTTTCAGAAATGAAACTCGAGAACATGTCTTTGGAAGACTTTAGTTCCATTATCAAAGTATGCGGCAAGGGTGTAAAAAAAATTACACTAGAAGCCGTCACTATGTCAGCTGCGTTCATCGACACTTTTGTATTCGCACTGCAGGACAATAACATAGAACTAGAAGAATTAATCATGATATATTGTCGCCACCCATCACGAAATAGATACAATTGGAACTCTGAGTATCGAGACATCATACAACTATTACCATCCTCGCTCAAACGAGTACTGTTAATCAGAAATTCCAACTTCAACATGGTCAATGGGTACTATAAACCTGTTAACACTCGCGACGATCGTGTACCAGCATCACAACGTGTCGTTCAATCAGTACTCGATTTGGCAGAGTACAATGACGATGCCTATTTATTATACTTGAAAAAGTACCAAATTTCGTGCATCACTCAAGAAGAACTCGTCGCAAGATTCTACAACGTGGATGACGATCAAGATGACGAACGCGAAGATGAGACACAAGAAGTCACACCATTTGGAATATTCGAACGATGGTCATGCATCAAAAAGTTTATGATAACTAGAAAACTAGTACCTATCAACGCAATAATAGATGCAGAACGAGGATATAATATTGCTCATGCGTACTTGATGTCCATTTTACACACGTTTGAAAAGTTGCCCAAATTTAATTCGTTAGAACAAGTTACGGAAGCGTTCGACAAGTACAGAACTAGTAACTGGGTGAAAGATTTCCAAGAAGCGTTACCGATTTTGATCAATCATGGACTCAACGTGCATGCAAAATCAAAAGGCAAGAAGGGAGGAACAATTGTCGACTTGGCGGAACGAATTGATGAAAAGTGGTTGGGATGGTTTAAGAAGCAAAAGAAGAACAAGATTCCGTTTTCAATCGAGGAATTTGTGAGGAATGAAACTGGAATTGAGAAAGTTGCAGCGAAAAAGAAGGGTAAGAAGAGGAAACGAGATGATGACTCGGATGATGATGAAGATTTTGAGGAGAAATTATCTGTAAGCACGTCAGATAGACCAAAAAGGGATCGAAAGCAAAGACACATAATGAAAAATCACTTTTAAGTTACGTCTTCGAGCAATTTGGTAATCAGAGCCTCTATGTCTTCTTGCCGAAGTAATTTTTTGATTTCAGTTCCGATTAATTTTACCTCACGCGGCTATGCTAGTTAGTAACGCGCTTGTGCTAACATACGTAAATATTAATATCTTTTGCGACGCATAAATATATTGTATCTCTTTCTGTGACCTGTATATCGGTAATTTCACCATGTTCCCACGATTCTACCAGAGATTGAAGAATACTGAATCTCCTTTGTTCAATGATGCTACATCAACTGGTGTAGAGGGGGCAGCATACTGTTGAGTATCAATATTGTCTTTTTCCGGCTGCTGTGGCTTGATCGTGATGAATGAAGATATCAGCCTTTCCAAGATCACGTTTATGTCTATCAGTGGTTGTGTAGCAGTATATTCGAACATTAGATGTGTGATACCTACTAATATAATAGCGCCGGATCTGTAAAAACAATCTGCGGTAATATCTAACGTTAGCACTAAATACAATCATACCTTGTACATTAATATCTCTCTTATGCAAGTGTCTAACCGCATCTGCAATCATAGTGGCGTATCTGTCTGCCATGATGAAGAGTTTTGGCAAATACTTGGTACTCTGCATAACAATACATCCACACAATATATCATCAATACGCTCCACGTAGTGGCCATAGTACTTCAACAAATATGGGTGGTTAATTGTTCTATGGTTAGGGTAATTCTTAATCATACCGTAGTCTATTCACTCCTAAAGCAAATTTTGTAATCATCGTACCTACCAATGCGATCTTGATAATTTGTACACGCTCGCCTAAATAAAAACCATCATACTGCTCTCCAAATTGATTTGACCCTACATGTAGAGTAAAATCTATCTCATCACTAGTAATATCCATCTGCCTCTTTAAAAATGCCAAACTATATGATCTAGATATTTGATATACACGTTCCTCTATTACTATTTGCCGTAAAATACTGTTGACTTGTTCAAGAGCAAAACTGTTCTCAATAAAATTACAAAGTGTTGAATAAAGTGACCTTAGCATCGGTGTCATTATGCCGCATCTAATAGCATCACAACATGAAAGTAAATTGGTTTCACATTGTGAAAATCCATCTTTCTGCGTGTGTTTGGTATCAATAGCATAATCATAATTCGAAATCTGTAGTATGTTTGGTATCCCTTTAGCAGTATGATTGTTACTGATACAAACTCTAAAGTTTTTCAACCATTCATGGGCATCAAGCTCTATTGCGTTTGGTATATACGTTAACCTGACTCCATTCTATAGTATAAGTAACGTCACTGCATCATACCTTTAGAGCGTTTGAGTTGATACCTAGTGTTATGTATTCATATTGTGGCAAATGAGATGAACGTTCTTTCCAAGTCATTGATTGCAATATACGGTGGCATTCTTTTGTTGAGTTCTCTCCTGTAAACTCAACTGGATGCTTGTCAAATTCTTTTGCAACTACTTTGAGTTTATCCGAGAAGTAGACAGCAAACAGCACTGTGTTTTGCAAACCAATCCCAACTGGTATCCAATCACCCTGCAACAAAATGTTTAAGAGGTATATTGTCGTGTCTATACGAGTTAACGATAAAATATATCATACGAGAGTAAAAACTATCATCCAAAACCAACACATCAAATCTCTTCGTGGTAACATCCTGCTCCATCTGCAAATGCTTATATGAATCCTTTTTCTGTAACTCTTTAAATACATTCATTTCAAGTGTAATAGGTTGCTCGTCGTCAATCTCATGTAGCCTCGATACAAACTCTAGTAATTTGTTCTCTTCTGATTTGACCAAAGACTCCCACATGCGAATGTGTTCCTTGCTCTCTTCTGATCGGCTATGCCACCGTTCCTTTTTTGCGCAAAGTTTAGTTACATTTTCACGTGTATGGCTATCCATTGGCCTAACTACGCGTGGTGGAGGATAGATCGGATTAGAAACGACATGAACTATAGGTTCGCCTTCTTCTCCATTGTCTAGTGGCTTTCCTCTCACGATTTTGTAATTCTTGGAAAATAGTCGGATAATATTGTTGTCATCGTACTCGATAGTCTCCAACAAATTCACTCCTCTTTGCTCGAATAGTTCTATTTTTGTTTCCATAACATTTTCTTCCATGATTTCAGTTTCGCGACGAAGCTTGTATTCATTAAAGTCGTGTTCGGAAAGTGAACTACTGTTCTCGTCTCCCAAGTCTAATTTTCTCTTCTTTTTATTTGGTTCAATATCGTCAATCTTTTTGCACCATTCATAAATGTCGTCATCGGTGGTATCTTCTTCGTTGAGTATATTCGATCTCTTTTCGCACCACTCGTGTATGTCATAGGCTGTACCTCGAGAAGATGGCGAGAAGCTTATCATTTCTAGTACTTTGGCAATTAAATCATCCGAGTACGTGCCTCTGTTTTGTAGTGCATCTTTGATTTCGTTATGAATATGTGTTTCATGTTCTCCACGAGGACCCATTTTGTATCCAATGTCCTTTCCGTACACGCTACCTAGCATCAATTCGATCATGACAACACCTAGTGACCAAATGTCGCTATGCACTCCGTATTTTTCGTCGCCCATAACTTCTGGACTTTTGTATCCATCTGTTCCACAGTTTGTGTATTTGTTTGTACCTTGATCTATCTGTCTGACTGTATCGAAATCGGCTATTACCACTCCCGTTATTTCATTGTTGAGTTTCTTGGTGACTAGTATATTAGCAGGCTATTGTTATTTAATATGTAACTAACATACCTTTATGTCTCTGTGGAGAATGTCCATATAATGCAAAGTCGAGAGTGAGAACGCGAGCTGCTTCATAATGTTAGTCACTGTATCCTCTGACGTCATTTGTTTTGCTTTGAGATAATCGTGCAAGTCACCGTGCTCGTAGTAGTTCATTACCGTGCATACAAGCTGTTTATCTTTGCCTTTTGGGTAATGGTAACAAACTAGAATTTTAACTACGTATTCTAAAGCGTGGTCGTGGACGAGTTCGAGTCCCTCGATTATCAGGTTGCATCTGTTAGTTGGATCATCGCTATTCTGCTTGTCTATTTTTATAGTTTTTATGGCCACACGTTCTTTGTTCTCATTCAGGCACAAATACACTTTCGCACGGCTCTTGCCCTTTCCAATTCGTTTAACGATTGTGTACACTTCTTGGTTGTCTGCTGTAACAAAAGTAAACGTTTTTCCGTCACGAGGCTTCTGCAGTAGTGTTTTTGTTGCACACTCCATTTTGTGTTGTCAAAAGTCGTTTTGTGCGTTTTTCTATTACAAGCAAAAGTTTGAAGGGTAATGGGATTTTAGGAGATGTTTTATTACATGAAGAAACGTCTTCTGCTTGTGTCCAATTCAGTTCTATGGAACCATTCATATTCTCCAAATTGTGTATCAAATGTTCCCAACTGTAGCGATTTCAATCTAAACGTAATTTGGGGTCCTATTTCTTGAATTCTAACAGCACGCATGTTATCATCAAACTCATAACGATGATGTCTGAAAAAGATAAAGTCACGTTGATTATGTAGCGTAACAACTCTTCTTCCCTTGAACTGTGGCTTTTGTGGGAACAAGGCGCTAAACATACGCGCCATACGGTAACCCAATCTTGTACTAAAGTTGTTTAGAATTAACTCTGGATAATAGTCTGAACTTGTGGCATGTTTCTTGATAGACTTGCTGACTCGCGTTGTGCTCAATCGGAACGTTGCTGTTGGCCCATCAGGTAAATGCATAAAGATACAGCTGTATGGTTCGTTGTTGCGTTCTCCAATAACTAGAATGTCTGTAAAGTCCTTGCTCTTGCAGTATTCAATGATTTGTTTCAAGTAGTATTTTCTACGAGTGAAGAAGAACGAGTTTGGAATACAGGCCATCAAATCTTTGATGAACCATCGAGTTACACGACCTGGCATACGACACTTGTTTGACATGGCATCCCAAGCGGTAGTAATCAAAACTTTTGGTGGAATATCGCTCTTGTAGTATTCTGCGAATTCGTCAACATCCTCTTCATCACGAATTTCTTCAACGTGTTCATCTTTGACGATGGAATCATCTTTTTCGCGCATATCCTCTTGTGTTAGAGGTTGTTGAACGGGTACACCTTGTGCACGACGTTCTTTTCTGCCTTGGTCACGTAAAATCTTCTTCAATTTTTGTTGTTTCTTCACAAGCTCTCGCTTTTTGTGTAGATTTTGAATTTTTGTTGGGTCTTGCTTCAACAAATGAGCTGCTTCTTTCTTCGCATTGATTTTACGGTTTGGATTTCTACCACCAAGGGAAGCTTTGGTTCGCTCAGGCGTGAATGATGGCATCGTGTGAAATGTTCAAACTTTTGTAGTGAGATTACAATTTTCTTCAAACAAAGTTGAGCACATAACGTTCGTGTGCTTTGCTTCTAAGGAACGCACGAAATGAGTTGTCCCTAACAATTTATTACGAGAATTATCGTTACAAACACAAAAGACATCAGCATATCAATTATACCTGCATTGGATACTGTTGGATTGGGAGTGGTTAATACATTCGTGCTTGTTGAAGTTGAAGTGCCTTGAGTTGGGCTTGGAGTTGGCGCTGCAGTTGTAGGTGCCATTGTTGTAGTAGGTGTTGCAGTGGTAGTCGGAGTAGAAGTAGTTGTTGGTGTGGTTGTTGGAGCAGCAGTAGTTGGTGATAATGTCGTTGGCGATGATGAAGTAGTTGGTGATGATGTTGTTGGAGAAGCTGTAGTTGGTCCAGCAGTTGTTGGCGCACTGGTAGTGGTTGGTGCTTTAGTAGTTGTAGGTCCTGAGGTAGTTGGTGTACTGGTTGTTGGAGCAGTTGATGGTGATGAAGTGGTTGGTGCTGAAGTGACAGTTGGCCCTGGAGTTGGTGTTGCAGTTGTAGGAGCTACAGTAGTTGGGGTGGTTGTTGGTGCTCCAGTTATCGTTGGTGTAGCTGTAGTAGGTGCAGATGTAGTCGTTGGGGTGACTGTGGTTGGTGTAGCAGTTGTAGTACCAGCATTTGTTGTAGTTGGTGCTGCAGTTGTAGTTGCCTTACTAGTTGTAGTTGGTGAAGCTGTTGTAGTACCAGCAACGGTTGTGGTTGGTGCAGCAGTGGTAGGTGCCACTGTTGTAGTAGGAGCTGGTGCTGTTGTCGTCGCAGCAGCTTTATACGTAGCTATCTCAGCAGTCGTGAGCAACGACCTATTTGTGATTTCGAACGACTCAGCCACAGTAAGGTTTCCACCAGCAAATGCAGATATTAAATATAATTGGATTTTTGGACTGGTTACATTGTACATTATTCCAAAGTTTGCTTCTACGGATGGGAGTAGCTCGGGTTGGTCAAACAACTCATAGAAACTAACTGATTCCAATGTTACCAGAGTTTGGTTTACGATTGGTGGAAGATGCTTCTTGATACTCTTGTAGCATTGCTCAGTTTGGTAATCGCCAGCAACGTTTCCATATCCTGTTTGGTTGTATGTTTCACCACAGTTGTACTCGTTAATACGAAGTGGCTTTCCAAAGCGTTTTACTTGATTGAAGAAACCACCTGTTCCAAACCAAGGATCGACTGCAAATACAGTTTGAAATTGGTATGGATAGATGTGATATCCAATGATATCAAATGTAACATTTTGTGAGATCATAAAGTCTATGAATCCGTATGCTTTGAACACAAAACCTTGTATGATTCTAAGTTGGATTCCAGAAGCAGCTGAGACAGCACGTACAGCATTGGCCATACCACGACTTACTGCAGCATCAAGAATGCCACAGGTAGTGTTGAAATCGGAAGCAACTATACCATTTCTGTTGATTACCAACATGCGCTCATTTTGGAGTTCCCACACGGTTATCAAATCTTTCATCTTATCAACAAAAGTATAAGTTACGTTATATGCTGTGGCTTCTGATGCTTGTCCTCCACACACGTAAGTATTTACTGTTGGATCGTACAACATCGCTTCGACTGCGACATTGTAACTTTTGAAAATGCTCACCATTCCTCTCATGTATGTAACATTGGCATACGGTGATAAATCTATACGAACGTTGCGAATATTTCTCGCGGATAGAACTGCTGCTACTTGAATAGTCTTGTCCCATGTGGTAATCATTTTAGGATGTATGTTTACTCCGTATGTGAACGCGTTCACTTGTGTCAATAGCGACACTATAACCAACGATACACAGGTGATAGTTTTCCACATGTTTGTGCTCTTTAAAGCGGTAAGATTGCAAGTCTAAATAAGACGCGAAGGCATCAAAATCATGACACGTTTTCAGGTCGCGTTAAATTTCGCTGTAGTTGCAACTTGCTCCAGCGTTCGAGTTGGCCAGCTGTTTTGGTCACAGCTAACTACATTCTTGCTAAATACAACCTATGCTGTTTCGCAAAGCTCTTCAAACAAAGGGTCCTTGCTGTGCTGTATGCGGATCTATGGAGACTCTAACACCATGTCTACAATGCGAGAGAATCTACTATTGTAGCGAAGAATGCAAAAAAGTAAGCAAATTTCACTCTTTGACAATCAAAGAAGGATGCTGAGCACCATATACCAAATTGTGATTCGTTAACAATGTTTATGGATGCTATGAGAAATAATGAGCATCGTCCAAAGAACCATTTGTATGCAGATGGAATGGTCGAAAATATAATTCATCACTTTCCAGGGAAGAGGCTGAACATGAAGAATTTTCACGTAAACAAAAATCTAGTGGATTCAAAACTATGGTGGATAAATGAGAAGATAGGAGAGCCAAAAACAATCGATCCAAACCCTTCACTCTTACCCGTCAAGAAAAGAGAATTAGCATCTTGGTTACTATTAAGCATACTGTTATGTAAAAGTGTACGACCAGAAATCGACGACCTGCAGATGTTTAGGCAAGACGAAAAGTAACAGTATTGGGCAAAAAAGATGACCAAAGAAAGATGGTTGTTCATCTACAACAATTTCAACTTCAGTAAGAAATACATTCTTGATGAGGTTGTAGCTAGATTAGTACGCGGCAAAGAAGAAAAGTCACCTGTCACAATCTAGGAATAGTCGTTATGACTGTTACACGCTTCCAAACACACAACACGATAGATGTTATTACACTTACCAACCACTATATAACTACACATTCCACTCAGAATTTGGAAAAACTACTTAAATCGAAACTCGGTAACAAAGCACTGTCATGGAAAGGGAGTATTGTTCTTTCGTACGCAAAAGACAGTAGTTATAGAACATACTTGATGAAAATTGTTGACTTGAACACGCACAAACAATTTGACCTCTATCATGCTAGTGGATTGAGGCCAATAACAGTTATTCAACTCCAAAATCAAAACGTACTGGTCGGAAACATGAATGACGAAAACGCACACGAATTTTGCTTCAAGACAGGTGTGTTATTACGCAGTTATATTTCGCCAGCCCCAACATCTATGCCAGGAACACCACTCAAGTCTGTCGTACAACTAACAAATGGTAACATAGCCGTAGCAAAGAGGGAATGTATCAATATCTGGGAATACAAAACTCATGAGCTCATTAGAACTATCGACCTGTGCATAGACTCCATGATAGTCATGAGCGGTGGACAAGTTGCTTTGTGCAGCAAAACAGGGCTTTCAGTCTACTCGGCTGATTTTATGCATTTACAAGCCAATATTAGACTAACAGTGGAGTATGCGACTGTTGTGCGCATGATAGAAGGAGCGCCAGGAACTATAATTGCCAACATGCAGAAACTGGAACCACGAGGATGGGATATTATCACTTGGAATTATCATTCTGCATCTATCAAAGTCAAACACGCTGATAATAGTATTATACTCTTGACAAGACTAGGAAACGGAGAATCTATACTTTTGGCAAGTGCAGGTACCGCACTTGTATGTTCAAGTGATCCAGATGCAAAAAAAGCATATCCAAACTATATCACTAAGATAGATGGAAATATTGGATACTTTTGGAATGGTTCTGTCGTGGAAGTTTTTCCTGGAGTAATATCGTGTCAGAATAACGATGTTATTTCGTTGTATAATACGCGAACAGGTGCTTTGGTGCATCGGTACCCAGAACTCAACCACACCACTGGTGATCAAATAGTGAGAGGTTATTTGTTTGAATAAAATTTCTTTACAAGTGATTATTCCCAACTTTATCGCGTGGTATCAAACGTAATTCATTTCCATGTTTTAAAAATACGCTTCCTGCTGTTTGCGAAGGGTTGATTCCTATTCCATCGTTTGTTAATATCGCACTGGTTTCCGCATTCACTTTAAACTAAAACATTTAGTATGTATTTTGAGGCCATTACTTCTTCTGCTGCGAATTTGAGTACTGCTGTAAATGGAGCACTTTCTGGAACCTTGATACTTTTCTGTCAGCAAGAATGAATTCAAACATTACACTCTAAATGGAAGTTTTGGGTGTGACGTCAACACAATTTTAAATGAAACCTTGCTTTCGCTTGTCCTAGTCACCGGTTATTTGAAGGCCAATCAGTACTTACATTGCGATCTTTTCAAGTTGAATAGTCAACTCTACAAACACAAGTTACAAACCAACAAACTTGGTGTATTGCAGATGAAGGAAGCTAAACCTCTCGTAATTCCACCAGTTGTTGTTGTGCTTGCATCTCCTAACTCAGAAAGTGAGGGTACGGTGACTCTAAGTGAAGAACAAAAGTTAAAAATTTGGGAGATCATTAAAGACAACGTTAAAACAGAAAAACAAGTAGAAAAAGCCTCACAACACAATTTGGACACGCCTTACTCTAGAAATGATCAAAAATTTCTGCCGTTAATACTAGAACGATTGACAACAAATAACATAACGGACAAACACGTCACGACAAAAGATTTAATGAACCTTAAGGACAAAATTATCGCCATGAATGAAGACCTAGCAGACGATGAAGAGCCTTGCATGACTAAAATTCCATGCGCCGCTTTTACCAATTCGAGTTCGTTGTACCAAATCTTTTGCACATGGTTCCAATATAAGCCGCGTTCAACGAGTGTAAAAAAAGACAGAGATGCAGTCATGATAAAAATTCGACACGCGTTGGAAAAAGGTCACTTGCCACACAAGAAAATATACATTGACGCGTCAACGTTCAACGACGAAACAAAAATTCCAGAACTAGAAACCATTGTCAAACAAATGTCACACGCGTCATTAGTACAAAATATTAGTGAAGCCACCCACATTATTCAAGAAGATCCTGCACATTTGGAAGAGAGTCGATTATCAGAAGACTATTGTCGAACGTTACAAATTCGCGACGACAAAGCATTTATTCACTGGTACTATCATCCAGACAGTTCCGATGAATGGATACCTACAAGTGAAGTCAGTGGTCCCGTCACAGAAGAAGAAAAA
>JAESGV010001146.1_pt1 | contig 11307 bp, 13 predicted proteins | sample 9269781 | NCBI WGS metagenome assembly JAESGV01 (sample SAMN15741586, study PRJNA653496) | algae metagenome | isolation source: Tildeniella torsiva UHER 1998/13D and co-occurring heterotrophs from... | place: Slovakia: Slovak Paradise National Park, Hrabusice, Kosice Region | collected 2000-01-01 | reverse complement strand
CGAATATTAGAGTGCCTATTATTGTCTTACCTGCAAAATACAAATGAACAAAAAGTACACGTTGGCCACACGGTGAAATTGCTCCCATAAATTTTTTGGAATGAAAAACGGTACACTGTACTTTGTCGTTTTGATGTCGTTCTTCATAAATTTTTGGTGTTCGTTTGAATCGTTTATCAGTATTTCACGTGGTTTGACCATTTCTTCCTCGCGTCCTCCTAGTAAAGGCTCCTCAAGGGTCGTACTCTGAGTATGATTCGCATAAGTCCTACCGGTATTGTCGCTTACCGTGATACTTTCGTCGCCATTGTCCTGCTCCATGAGTGAGTATTTTACTAAAAGTCTTTACCCTTGCTGACATTGCGTCGTGTATCAAGTTTACTACCACACAACCGTACTTACAAACTGTAGTCTTTGATCACAGCAACTGATTCAATGAGTATCTGCGTTAAAAGCAGTTATCTGCAGCCTTTTTAGAGTAGCTAATGATTTTGATGTTCAAAACAACTTTAATGTGTCAATTGCTTTGAGTGCTGCAAATTTAGTCGGAAATGTAAATGATTGGGATTTTCTTCATTGGTGTCCAGAATCCTTCACCTTTGGAATCTCTATTATCAGTTGCATACATAATGTAATGGCTATCTACAACTTCACAAGATTCGCCTTGCGACTCATCGCCACAATCGAAGCTTTGAGAATTACACATTGACTCATCTACATCCATAGTTAGCTGTTCGGGCTTCAAAGTATGGTCTGTATCCAAATCTTCGACCTCGGCAGTGTATGGTTTAAATTTCGCTGGATGGGTATGTTGCATCATGCTTCGAACATGCTCCGGTTGTTTTACGGAAGTGAGCTTACACGAGACGTGGTATAAGAGTTTCTTAGACATTTCTAACATTGTGTGACAGCACATGATGTAATTCAGGTAAACTTGGCTTTGTTTTTTCTGAACAATCAAGTCTTAGTTAGAAGGTGCTCAAACTCACTATAGGTCAATGTTACAAAACATAACTAGAGACACTATAGAACTACAAATAACGATTCTTGTGGACGTAGAATCACTTAACAATGAGGGCTGGAGTGTACAAGAAGCGGAAACGTGTTTAACAAACTTAGAAAACCTGCATTGGAAGCAGATTTCAACTAGAGGAATCATCAACAAACCAAAGATATTGGTATTGATTTTATTCTATGATTAATGGTTAGGATGATAGCCATAATTTTGCAATGTATGGGTACTTGCAAACTAAAGGATACAAGTTCAAATGTAAATCTACTAGGTTATTATTCTAACTAACAGCTATGAACGATGAGTTATACAATTATGTACGTAGCGATGATGAATATCTAATAATAATCACCAGCGCAAATGTAGATGAATCACAAATACTATTTAGTAACTACCACATCATGAGCCCAAAACAACAATACGCAACAAATAACTACCCACAAACGACAAGAACTAGAATTATCAACAAATACTGCAATAGATAGGAATCATTTTATACATCTCACTTGTTTTCAACTAGTGCCACCTCGAGTGCGTTGTTATGTTCACTTTGACTTCTTCTCTATCTGGTATCTCTGGTAGAGGTTCTCCAGCTACCCATATATCTAAAAGACTAGTAAATCGGCGTAAATTATTTTGAATAATGTCTTTCGTGCCCTCTTGAGGCTCTTCCTTATGACCAAACAAAACTGCAATCGCGTCTTGTTCTTGTACAAGCTCTTCTTTCTCATGCTTTGGTTCTGATGGGAAAAGTATCGAAAAAGCGTCTTCCTCTTCTTCCTGTTTTGGTTCTTCTTCGACGTTAATCAATTCATTTTGCAATGTTGGAAATAGTATTGACATTGCATCAGGTTCTTCTTCGACGTTAATCACTTCAGGTTGTGGAATTGGTATTGGTTCTTGATCTTGTTCTGCTTTAGGCCAAACGCGTTTTCTGCCAACTCTTTTCGATAGTGGTTTTGGTACTTGAAGTGTCGAGTAAAACTCTTGGTCTAAAACGTTTATGATGTAAAACTCTTCTCCTACTGAATTCTTGTACGTTGATACAATATACGATGATGACGAAAGTGAACTCAAAATCTTTGCCAAGTCCTCTTCACTAACATCTATATTACATGTCTGAGCAAAATGGTGTATCTCGCCACTAGATTGTCAGCAGTAAAAATTTAACGTACAGTTTGCTTGGTGATGATTGCACCAAAAAGTTCAAAATCGAATTCAAATCTTTTTCTGGGAGAACATCTATTGTCGAAGTAGTCATTCGTTCTGTTTTAGAATTCAAAATCATTTCTTACAAGTTAGATTTGTAAATCAAACATACCTTTTGCTAATCTGCTTACATCTCTTTCTGTAAATTCTTGCAAAAAAGAATCTTTCATCGCTCCTCCATGTACAAGTATATCTTGTTCTTTACTCCAACAAGCGTCATTCATGAAATAACTACGCACTTCTTTGTCATTGGAAAATCCTCTCTTGTATAGTTTTGTATCTGGTTCTTGTAGCGATATCTTGTAATCTTGTCCAAATACATCACCATATTCGCTCATTTGTATTAATGTCATCTTTTCGTTTGTTATAAACGCTCCTAGTCCTGTTAGCGCTCGCTTGTATCTTAGATCGGAATATGCTTTCGATGGTGATACTAACATGGTTGTATTCCGGAATCGAGTCAAGTTTTGTATGGCTCCGTGACCGACTGGCATCAAGATTTCAGAATTGTACATGATATTGGATAGTTTGGAAAGTGAATACTTTTCATCATGAGCAAAATGGAAACTTTTTTGTCCGTATCCAACGCCAATGATATCGTTATAGTAGTACTCGTAGCCAATAGCCAATTTTGAATCAAATACTTTGTGGATTTGAATTTCACGTAGTTCGTGATCTAGAGACCACATTGCTAGAGGTTTATCGTGCATTCTTGTGTCATATAGTTTCATCGATTTTGTAGTTGATATAAAATACTCTAACGAATTGTATGGATCGCTACAAAATGCGCTCATTCCAGCGTTTTCGGTGACTAGTGATGTCTTTTTATCACTCTATATCGTTAGTGTTGGAATGAATAAGCATACCCTAAAATCATACAGATAAACTGCATTAGCATGACAAAATATCCGCGTTTGTGGATGTGCTCCAAAATCTAACCTAGCCAAGTGAACTTGTGCAATTGGAGAGTCCACTAGTTGTGTACTCGTAACTTGTTCTGCGTTAGATCGCCACGTGTGAACTAATCCGTCTTGTGTTAAAATACTCATAATAGAAATTCCCCACTCGCCTTGTAACCACGATATGTGAACTGAACTTGACGTCAATGGTATACTTTGTCTTGTATTCCACTTTTGCTCTTCACCTTGGGCAAGTATTATGATTTGATTGTCAAAACGAACTCCAAGTAGCTGATTCGAGTATGTAATTTGCAATATAGGAAACTTAAACTTGTATTTTGTTGCTTTTCCGTTTTGTTGTGCAATGCGTAACACATTCATTACAGGACCAGTCGCGTGTGCAATGTGAGAAACGTTATTGTTAACAAAACAGCATAGTTGATTGCCAATAAACGTCGATGTGTTTGGATTTCGTTCTGCGTCTTCGAGATAATCGAGTATCAGCTTGGGTGGAATATCTTTGTCTAGTCCCTCTAGTTTTGCTTTCGACTCTCGAGTGTCCCCTTCGAACGCCAAAGAGCGATGCATTGTTGTTGGTAAAGGCGTGAAATGTTCTATCGGACCGTCATGAAAGTCTACATGAAGAAGCTCTTTGTTAACGCAAATACGTGTTAGATTCGTAGTAGGGATGAGTGATAATTGTAGCTCTTGTGAGCGTGATAAATAGAGTGGTGCGGGTTGTTGAATGCCAGAAGTTAGACCGTGTTTAAAATACAGTGGGGTTTGATAGAACTGTTGTTAGTATTATATGAAACGCGTACAGTTGGGAGTTGACTCATGTTGAGTTTGTTGGCTTGCTTGGTATGACCTCAAAAATGTTTTGCATCTTTTTGACCGGTTGACAACAAAATTACAACAAAAACGGGAACGAATAATAAAAACTAATTTACATTAAACTACTTATTGTTACTGGCTAGTTTCGCCTACAGAGCTCTTCCTTTGATCGAGAATGTACCTAGGATAGATATCACTCGCTAATATCTTAATGACACAATCTTCAACGCGTTTGAACACATCTACATCTCCCATAGATTTCTTAATCTTGATTGTTTCTTCTGCAACAACCTCGTTCGCCAAATTGAGTTGCATAGGAGCGTCAATCTTGATGAATCGATCAAAGATGGACATTTTCATATCTACTCGAACGCCAAACGTTGCCTTCTTGTACTCTTTAACTGCTTCCAAGAACAAAATATTCTCTACATTTTGGTTCTTTTCACAATATTGCTTCAACTCTTCTCTGAATTGTTTCTCTCTAAATTTACGTTCAAACTCGTGTCTTTGCACTCGTTCTTCAGAATTTGCTTCTTGGATGATTGTCTTGGTAGAAACATTCTTTGCAATGATAACAAACGCTTCTTCCAAATCGACTAGTTGCAGAGAAGTCATTCCTGTACTTGGTTTCAACTCGTTACTAGCAGAGGCGGAAGATCCCTCTTGTTTACCTTTCAAGTCACTCACGCGTACGACTACATCTATAATGTCACCAAATCGTCTTGCTGCAGTGGTATTGATTTCCTTGGTATCGTCAGCTACGCGGAAAAAGTCACTGGCGAGTTCTGTGAAAATGTCCCAAGTGTATACACCTTTTTCCATCTCTTGTTGACTGTATGGGAACTCGTTATCAAACGCAGTGTTAGTTTGCAAAATCTTTCCAGTTGGATTAATGACAAACACAATGTCTGGCAAACTATTAATAACTGCTCTTGTCTTTGATTCTTGTGACGCAATACGATCTAGAAGCGTTCTTAATGCTGTTTGATTTGTCTTGAGTAAATCAATTTGGACATTTGCTTGCGCTCGCTTCTTCTTGGCGATCAATAACTTGCGGCCAAAGTACAAAAACACACATCCAATAAGTAACACTCCCATGATAACTAATGAGATTACTAAAGCGATGTACTTGTTTGCTTGGTCGAAACGCATAAAGTACTCATCGCGTGGAACGATAGTAACTGAGAAAATGCGATCGGCAAAGGAAATGTTTGTCGAAAAAGTGTATGGAGCTGCAGCAATCATTTCTGCATTTTGTTCTGATGTCATGGTCACATTCTTAATTGTACCTGTGGTGTACAAAAAGTGGTCACTAGTGGCGTTCATGTCATCGAGGCTAATATCGAACCCATCGAGGATACTGCCGATGGTTTCTTGGATGAGGTCGCCTAACACTATAGTACCACGAACCAAACCTAGTGGAAAGGCCGTTTTAGAACCATTGTAGATGGACATGGCTATGATGACTGATACGGAGCCAAGTCGCGTTACGCTTCTTGTAGCACCAGTGAGTGATGGTTTTCCACCATAGAATGCATTGTATGCAGACTGGTTCTTTGTGGCATCTGTGCAGATATCATATCCTAGTAAATTATCCAATGATGACACAGGAACCGATTGTGTAACTACACAACGAACGGCGACTGGCTCTGGTTCTATGCGATTATTATTTTCATCTCTTCCAGTGATGGTAAAGTTTGGATATCCACTGGCTCGCATCTCTTGTGTAAAAGCGTCAGAATCAGCAAGTCGAATAGTCCTTGCGAATGTGAGTACGGTGTAAAACTTTGGAAAAGAGCCCGCGCTCATGACGTATGGTTCGAATTGGTCGTAGAGCGTAATGGGGGTCTTTGAGACTTGGAAGAAAGCAGCATTGTTGTAGATGGTTGATGTGACATCTTCTATGGCAGAGTTCAACTCTTTCTCAACTTTTGTGAGCGTAGTTTGGAGTGTGGTTCTTGCAGTTTGTTTCTCTGTATTCTGTAAGAGGAAGAAGCTTAAAAGACCAGCGAGTAGGCCTAATGCGACCGCAACAACTGCAAATACAATAGGTAGGATATCATGCCTAGTTGGTTGGAAGAAGTAGCTGTCGGTATTCGTTTCAGAGTTATCTGTTGGGTCGTCAATCGATACACCAGTAGCACTGTCTTTACGCTTGCTGCCTCCCTTCTTACCCATTGTTGTTTATGAGTTATTGTTGTTCGTGCCAAGTAGACCAACTGGACGTAGCGGTGAATAGCGTATTACTGATTTGGTACAATCACTAAGTGTCCATCATTTAGAGCCGTCATGGCATGGTTTTGTGTGTTTTGCAAGAGTTGACCCGCGCGTTTTGCTGTTTCTTAACTCCAAAACGGATTTCTATCACCTTGCATAACAAAGCAACTTTTCAAGTACTGTTATCTTAAGAAAAGGTGTCAAGTCTTGCGGGTTCCCGGAATTTCTAGTGTAAACCTTTACGATTTTAGCATTTATTTTATGCGAGCCAACAACCCAAACGAAAATTTTAGCTTTTAAAAGATTTGCGTAGAATGAGAAATGCAAGTGTTTCATTGCACAACAGTGAAAGATGACATTTAAAAGTTCTTATCTCAACCTGACTGTTTGATATGGTACAACTCATGTACAGTACTATTCCGTAAGTCTCACATATGACGTTGAGTCATCCAATTCTTGGTTATCTATTTCTACAGGTTGTCGATTCTTTTTTCTTCGAGCCCGTACTACACTTACTGTTAAAAGTATAATACCAGTTATAACTATTCCTACTATCACTGTTATGCTTAGTGCAATGGCAATCCACATTGGCGTATCATTAACAAATGGACCAGGATCTTTTGGTGTTTGCGTTGGGGTAGCAGTATTAGTAGGTGTTTGAGAAGGTGCACTGGTTTGTTGATAAATCGTCATAGATACAGACACTTCTGGCACGACATTAACAGCAATGTTTGGTGTGGTCGTTTCCAATGACACTCTAAGAATATTTCCTCGTATTGCTCTTATTTCGAAATCACGTTGAAATACGCTAATGAGTGAGCTCACTATTTCTTTCAAATCTACAGAAACTAGTCCTGATTTTGCCACTTGTACAGTCACGTTTCCTGCTCGCTCTCCATGGTCATCAGATACAACAACAGCAATGTATGCTTGTCCGCTTGCGTGTGAGACGTTAAACGTAACAATCATTGATTGTATGACTGATTCTTTTTGCATCACTATAGCACTGATGAGATTCAATGTTAGTGACGACGTTGCACTTGAACTTGTGTACAAAACGAGTGAATTAGGCGCGATTGGTTGTGGTATAGTTGAGTTATCTCCAAAGACCTTTTGTTCCAACTTACCTGCTCTGATAATTGTTGGTAGCGTTGTTGTACTTGGAACACGAGTTGTTTGCGGAGTTGTCACAGTGGGCGTTAGAGTAGTTGGAGAAGGTGTCATCGTTGGAGTTGACGTAGTTGGTATTGCAGTTGGCTGTGTGGTTGTGGTTGGATCAGTTGTTGGTGCACTGCTAGAAGCTGGTGTTTGTGTACTAGTTGGAGAATATGATGTTGTTGGAACCTGCGTTGACATAGTTGGCGTTGTAGTTGGATTGTTTGTTGGCGTACTGCTGGGTGCTGGAGTTACTGTTGATGCAGCAGGTGTTGCAGTGATAGTTGTAGTCGGTGTAGTAGTAGTCGTTGGAGAGACAGTGCTAGTAGTAGTTTGCTCTAGAGTTGTAGTTGGCGCATCTGTGCTGGGTACTACTACAGGAGGACAAAGTATATCAAACCCATTACTTGGACATGTAATATATCCTGAATAACCAGGAATATCTCTTACCGTCACTGATGATTGATCTGCAGGACACGAAACAATTTGACTTCCTATCTTAACTTGCAAAACAGTATCCGTCGTGCTACAAATATACTGCAAACATCGAGCGTCTAGTACTTTTGGTGATTGACCAGATGGTACTAAATTAGAGTCCCAGCATGATGAACCAGCTGAGAACACATCCACTATTTCACCCTTGTTACCAGTGTTCTTACAATCTCCATTATCAAATGCATGAACAAATGGACAATAATCCATAGCTTGATTCACACCACCTAATTTTGGATTTGTTCGAATGTGCTCATAATATCCCAAATTGTTTGGATGTGTTTCCAAATTGCAGAATCCTTTCGATCTTAGATTAAATGTACATACGGATTGACGAGAGAGAGATTTATCTACTGTACAGTAGTAACTTTCACTCATCGATCCTCCGACTTGCCAATTTTCACATCGTTGAGTTGGCATTGAACATCCTGTATTTTTTCCCCACAATAACGGATCGCGACCAGGAATTATTGCTGCATAGGTTGCGTTTGTTTTGTACCATCCACTATCTTCTAACGCTGCAAGTGTGAATGCAGAAACATCCCAGTTCACTCCTGGAAAATCAATTGTTGTACTTCCCATGAGTTCTCCAAACAATATTCTTGATTCGAAATGCGATCCAGGTAGACCATCGTTATCTAAACCTTCATCCAATCTAATGGTAAATAAGAAAATTTTTGTACTTACGGCACTCCTGGAATGTCATCATTTGGCAATGTACTACAATTGTAGTATGATTTCATAGCTTGTATAACTCTAGGTGTTTTCAAATAAGTTATATTTTTTGTGTTTGGTGTAGCAGTAGAATCGATATACGTGCTTGGTAAAGTTGTTAAAATATTTGTTGCGCCTAGTGGTACATTTGTATCTGGATTCACAAAGGTTCCAAATAGATCAGCAGAGAATCCTAACGCATGTGTGATTTCGTGGATCATAGTTCCCTTTTTATCATTATATGCTCGACTAAAAAATCTGTTCACGTTCATGTTAATATGTGCGCTTGTTGGACGAGACGTCACTGCATCGACGAAACAATTTGCTGCAGCGGCGATAATTTGAGAATCTTCATCGGGTCGTGCTGTCAAGAAGATTAGCAAGTCACTCGTTTGTGTTGTGATTTCCGAAGGAATCGGTACGCTACCCATTGGACTTTTGCATATTGTTCCTAAAGGATGTGGTATCGCTCCTACTGGCTTGACTTGCAATAGTTGTGAGAAAATGTTTTGTAGTTCTGGAAGCAGTTGATCCAAAACGGCTATTACTGTACTGTTGATAACTTGCTTATCAGTGCACACTCTTGTACAGGTACCAGTGCTACATGTAGCGTTGTAGAGCTTAGAGATTAGTTACTGTTCAAATCATACTTGATTTGCTTTATAGCATGTGCGTTGCTCAACATCGTTCAAAATGTAGCCTGTGTAGAACTGTAGATTCATAGATTTGTATGAAACATCTTTCTCTTTGCGCAAAGAGCGACCTATATCATGCTTTTTTCTTTCAAAGATATAACCTTGTTCACGCTCTATTTCTCTCGTGCGTGCTAGCATCTTGTCGTAACCACACCCTGTGTGGGCATTTATGGCAACTAAAAGAAGCAAGAACTGTAGTACAACCAGCATGACGTTGGATCATACAATTTTGCGTGAAATAAAAGTGTCAATTTCATACGTAAGTATTACAAAATACGTAGGAAGAATCTCAATCTTTAATTTAGATATAAAATGCAAGCTAAAGCTCTATATAATTTAATCAGCATAGCCTAATAATTTCAAATTACTTTCACTGTCACCAATTCTGGCAAATCTTGATCATGCACTACACGTGTATGATCTGTATCTGTATCATTTTCTGTTTGCGTTTGAACTTCTTTCTTCTTTGGCATTCCCTCCATTTCAGAAATCTTTTGATTCAATAGCACAATCTTTCGTTCCAACAAGTCGATGTGACTCACGATTTTACTCAACTTGTCTGTGTTCATGTTGAAGAATGTCTTGTTTCTTTGCGTCATCAGCTTTTTCGTGGCGCTAGTTAGAAACTCGCCAAACGTAAATTTGTTGTGATATGCGTACTTGACCAATCTGTAAAATGAAACAAACCATCCGAAAAGTTGATTCACGACGTTAGTGATAGTTTTTCCTGTATCCTCGCTCGCGTTGTCAATATCTAAAATGATTTGCAAAATGATGGACGTAACAATAGAAACACAAATGTATGCAGAAATGCAAACGTATAATGCAAAGTAAATCTAGTTATTAATATCTATGTACTGTAACTTACCCATGTGAACGTAGAAAAGACAGCTCCTTGCTTCATGAGTGACTGTACGACGTCAGAATTCCATGAGTCCAGTGTAAGGATTTGGAAGCATGTGATGAATGTATTTTCCAGTGAGTTAAATCTCGTACCGCATATTGGACATCTTTCTGCATTTTGGAACCAAAATGGATTGTAAATAAAGTAACTTAGAATCGCAAAAATGTAAATCCCTAAAATAGTTAGGTATAGAAACTCATGACGTACATGTTGCGAAATAAACAAATGTTAAAAAGACTGTACCAGCACCTCTTGACAAGTTTCTAAACATTGTACGTAATAGTGCAGTATCTTGTATGAAAAACAATAGCCGAATCGTGTTAACTATTCCCAATGCCTCATGGTAAGTTTTCAACAACTACATACCTTAGATAGCGAGACAAAGTTTGACTGGATGTAACTGATTAGTACATACAAATTCACACCAAAGTCAATTAACAATATTAGTGCGTTAAAGAAGGACCCGGCACTACGCACTATGAGTACTCTCAGTATCGCTTCAATGACTTCGTATATGATGACAATTGTAAATATGATAAGTAGCGTGTTTGTACCAGCATTTATCTTCCGTTCGTTCAACATTTTCGCCACAGCCGATAATATGAGGCAAAGAATTGTCAGAAAAATTCCAAGACCAAAGTATAATCGTGATTTGAAATATTTGTGTAGCCATCGGTACACACCTAGTACAGCAGATGGACATTTTGCTGGTGTTTTTTCCTCTTTTTCTGACTTCTCGTTATTTGGTTCGTTTGTTTTGGTATCTTCGTCTTCTGTTTGAATATCTTTATCTTCAATTTGTTCTTTTTTCTCAGTTTTTTCAGTGTCTGTTGCACCTGGTGATTTAGGCGATATATAGTTGGGTTTTTCGCTTGGAGGTGTAGGTGGTGAGGTCGGCATGATACCTACGTTGATATCTTTTTATTACTCGAACGGGTGATAGCTTACGATATTTTTAGACAAAAGCTCTGAATAAAATAGTCTATCTGTGTGAGCCAACTTAGCTAGCAATTTGATGGCTAACAGCGAAAAGCTTGCTAATTTACAGTTTTATTTTTTCTTTTTCGGTGTCTCTTTCTTGGTAGGTACTGGAGATGGCCCTTTCTTTGCATCTTTCTTGGCTGGTTCTTTCTTTCCTTTTTTATTTTTCGCTTCGTCTTGTTGTCGTTTTAGCTC
>JAESGV010001145.1_pt1 | contig 11313 bp, 14 predicted proteins | sample 9269781 | NCBI WGS metagenome assembly JAESGV01 (sample SAMN15741586, study PRJNA653496) | algae metagenome | isolation source: Tildeniella torsiva UHER 1998/13D and co-occurring heterotrophs from... | place: Slovakia: Slovak Paradise National Park, Hrabusice, Kosice Region | collected 2000-01-01 | reverse complement strand
TGTAGATACAAACGAGGATGGTAGAATTTCCTATTACGAGTTCCTGTACATTGTTATTCAACTTAAAGAACTTAAACTTGATGTTGTCTCCGACCAAGACTTGGAGGACACGAAAACCAACGTTCAAAGAGGAATGGATGTTGAAAAATTACCACTAAGTTATGTTGGTGCCGCGAATTGGCTTGCTAAGTTGTACATTCTCAAACAAAAGCAGAAAAGACAAAAGACAGTTACTGTGGAAGAAGCAACATTGGTACTACCAGGCATAACAATCGAGTTAACAACACCTCAAGAAAAAGACGAGGAAGAAGAAGAAGAAGAAGAAACGGGTAGCTTCGAAGACCCATGGAGCGAAGAAAGAAATGAACGAAGAAACAGTAAGGTCGACTCGTTACCAGATTTAAATCCACTGGCTCATCTAAGAAAAGATACATACTCGGAAAGGTACGTTTCGTCATACACATACTAACATTATGTAGAGAATGGGACATTGAGAGTCAAGTTAACACTTGGGATTTGGACAAACTAGTAGATGAAGTGTTTAGTGAAGAAGGTTCCGACTTTAATGATTTATTTAGTACAAACTCGGATACAACTGCACCAATAGAAGATTTTACAGATGAACATTTTGAAGAATTTGCAAAGCAAAGAAGGAGAAAACGTGATATTGTACTTGGCGTGATCAAAACCATAATCAGAAACGACGCAAAACATGCAAGATCACAATCTAGTCCTGTAGCAGGGTTTGATGATACACCTTCTGATGGTAGTTCAACACCTACCACTCCATTAGACTCTAGTCAGTCCATGATATCAATTTTCACAACTACTGGATTACCGCCTGGTAGTAGACGAAAAATGATCAAAGAAAAGGTGAAGCAAAAGTTAAGAGCAGGTTCATGGAGTCAAATTAAAGTGAATCCAGTTGTTTAAGTGGATTTTGACAATTACAAGGAGTATAATACCTCTTTTGTTGTAGGTACTCACCAAATCGAGTGTTGTACAACAGTTGGTGTACAATGGATCTGTAACGAACATTCTTTCGTCAAAAGCGAGCTGCTACGCGACAAGAAATGCAGACCGGCATACTTGTACTCGCAATCGCTTTGTGCGTGTTTGCCGAACGGTGGGACCAAAATAACGACCCTGTTTGGTTTGATTGGGACCATGACTTTACTTATGATTTTAAAAAACTACCACTAAGTGGACAAAGAGCGAAACGACTACCATGGTCTGACAATTACTGGCCAAATTTTGAAGGTTAGTATGCTTAATGGCAATTAACTCGACAGCTGGTATTGCATACCGGTGGAATAGTCCTCTCAAAGAAAAGTGGAACTACACTCTATACAATGCTCCTGAAATTCTGAATATGACAAGAGCTAAATTAGCAACACTCTCACCTGCAGAAAAATATGATATATATGCTCAATCATACTCTTTCCCAACAGTTCGTTCAGAATGGACAAGAACTAAGCCAACAGACCCGTATTGGGTTGGAATCTGTAACGGATGGTCCCAAGCAGCCTTTACATTTGAACAGCCAAACGAAATAGTACTTAAAAATAGAGATGGTGTAGAAGTTCCTTTTGGGTCCAGCGATATCAAAGCATTATTGTCATTCTTTATCGCTTTTTATGATATTGGAGCTCTTACAAACTATATTGGAAAACGATGCGACTATAACATAACAGCTGAACCAGATAAGGGAGATACACCTGAATGTGCAGATATAAATGCAGGGGCATTCCACGTAGCAATTACAAATCAGTTAGGACTTAAAGGATTAGGGTTCGCAGCAGATGTGGACAGGTCGATAATGATTTGGAACCAACCAATTGCAAAATATAATGCTACAATTTTGAGCACAAAGAAAAGTAAAACTCCAGGCGTTGCGGAAGAAATACAAATATCCCTTTGGATGGATTACGTAAATGAGATTGATGCTAATTACAAACCAGTTCCGCCAAACATGACTCGAATAGAGTACGTATACTGGGTAGAGTTAGACGATACCGGAGCTGTTGTTGGAGGATACCATCAAACATTTGACAGACTAGATTTTGCATGGAAATCCCAAACTAGTCCGTTTAGTGGCTACTTTTCTCTTTTAGAAGAAATCTATGAGGCATCAGTTGGAATAGCTCCTAGTGACAAGAAATCAGTGCGAAAATCACAGTTTAAGGGAAGACAGGCAACAACACTTACGACATTAGACGGAGTATTTGAATATTCTGGCCGATACAAATCTGGGTCATTGTTGTTGTGGCGTATTAAACCAGCCAATGCTAAAAAAATTGGAATTAAATTCACAAATGTTAGGATAGGATTTGAATATGACATGATTAGAGTATTTGAAAGGTCTAATGGTCCGCTAAGACTTGTGGTTACTGGTAATCAAAGAGAAAAGAGAGTAGAAGTGGAAGCACATGAGATATATGTTTCGTTTACTTCCAAATTCGGAGGAGAGGGTAGTTTTACTGCTGCATACTATTCAATATAAATCTTTTATGCATTTTGTTTTAACCAATCCGCAATTTCATCCTTGGATCTTGCCAACCAACGAGCATTTAATTTGATGACCTCCAATGACTGAGCAATTGTTCTCTTTGTGGATTGTGTTTCTCTTGTCTTGAAGAATTCTTGAACATCTTTCTCTTCATTTTCATAGACCAACGCTTGTGTTGCAGTCTTGATGATTCTACCAAATAAGAATCCTCCACCGTCATATCTCTTCTTGAATGTCTCAAAGTTATCCTTGAAGAATTTCCAAGTCATCGATGGTCCTTTGGTGTTGTCAACAACTCCCATGATGACATAGAACGCATCTTGTGATCTCACCTCGTCACTGATGCTTGATTCCAAAGTCTTTAGCAGTAGAGCATCGTCTTGAACAGAACCGAGTGATCTCAAGCAACGGATTCTTTCTTCATTCAAATCAGTAGTTTTGAAGATGTTCTGAACTTTGTCGTAGTTCTCCTTGTTCTTTCTGATGTTAACAGAGTACAATGTAGTTCTCAAATCTGGTACTACACTATCATTCTTGGCCAAATAGTTATCAAACTTGTCTACTGCTTGTTGTACAGTTTCTGGATCGTCGTAGCGAGCGAGGTTTGAAATGACAAGTGATCGTAACATTGTTGTCAAGTGAGACTCTCCTGATTGTGGCTCCCAACCCAATGCCTTACCCTTGCTTGCAAATAGTTTTCTTGCCCATACTTTGAATTCTTCTGCAACTGGTTCTCGCTTAATTAAATTGTAGATGACGCTCAAATTGGAGCTTACACCAGTAACAACAGTATAGTTGTCCTCATTCTCGTAAGCGTTCAACACTGTCAATGCTAGTTTTGTGGAAACGACTCCAGCACATGAGAGTGATACAACATCTTCTTCGATACCCAATCGATCGATTGGTGATAACAACTTGTCCTTGATGGCAACAGTTAACGACTCGTATGAATCATTTGGATAACTGACTCTGTAGAATCCTGATTGACCTGGGTTAAGCTTGATCCATTGGTAGTCATCAACTTCGATTTCAGTGCTTCTTTCTGTCAACAAGAATGGAGTTGAGGTACCATTATTGGTGATGTAAGTGATTGGAATGTGCCATAGAGAAGTGTCTTTGTAGTCGACACCGTTGCTGAGGTATCTGTTTTGAGTTAGCTTCAACTTGCGTTTGTTGTTGCCTCTGGATACTTCAGTGACTGTGATTACAGGATAACCAACTTGTCTAGTCCAAGTAGTCATCATGGATGAGACATCTTTTCCACTTGCTTCTGACAACGCAGCCCAAAGATCTTTAGTGGCAGCGTTCGCGTATTTGTGACGTTCCAAGTAGATCAAAAGACCTGCACGGAAAACTTCAACAGATAAGTACTCGACTAACATACGAATAACTGCACAACCTTTGGAGTATGAAATAGCCTAACGTGTTAATATAAGAATAATGCATACGTCGAAGATCTCATCAACTTCAGCAGCGATGCGAATTGGAACCTCAATTGGGTGAGATGATTCTAGTTCATCTAGAGACAAGGCTCTTCCGAAATCATCATGTACAAATTGCTCGAAAATGTTCCAATCTGGGAATAGTTTGTCGACAGCAAAGTACTCGACCCAAGTAGCAAAACCTTCGTTTAGCCATAAGTCTTGCCACCATTCCATAGTAACCAAGTTACCGAACCATTGATGACTGATCTAGAATTGTTAGCAGCGTAATGTTGTCGTACCTCATGCGCAACTACCAAAGCTACCCATTGTTTGCTATGGGCAGATGAATTGACCGGATCGACAAGTAAAGCAGTTTCACGGTATGTAACCAAACCCCAGTTCTCCATAGCACCAGCGCTAAAATCTGGAATGGCAACTAAATCCAACTTGGGTAGAGGGTATTTCTGTCCAAAGTATTCTTCGAGTAGAGGCAATACTTTGACGGCAACATCTAAACCAAATGTTCCTTGTTCCTTCTTTCCGATAGGTACATAGACTCTAACATCTACACCATTGGATGCTTTTTGTTCACTATTTGTTAGTGGCGCTTTTAAATGCTTACATATAGTCAAAGTCACCAACGATGAAGGCGAGTAAGTACGTGCTCATGATTGGAGATGGAGCGAAGGACACTATTTTGCGATCGCCGTCTAGATCCTTGGTAGATACAACGTTCATGTTCGATAGCGCTATGCGATCCTTGGGAGCAATCAAAGATACTTCAAATACAGACTTGACTGCAGGTTCGTCCCAACTATTGTGTTAGCTCAGTAAAAAGTAACAAATTACCATGGGAACGCTTTTCTTGCGTCAGTAGCTTCAAATTGAGTTGTCGCCATGTGTCTCGTTTGTCCGTTGAGTTCATATTTACTGCGATAAAATCCTGACATTGTGTTGTTGAGTTCACCAGTAAATTTCAACTTGAGTACAGCGGTGCCCTTTTGAAACTTTTCGCTGAATTGGAAGATCGCATACTCGTTTTCTTTGTCATAACTAATCGTTCCGCGAACATCTTTTCCATTTTGATATACTTCTGCAGACTGTATTTCGAGCTCATTTGCATTAACTACAATCCTACAAAGCTGTCAACATGATTAAAATGATTATACTTGTCAGAATCTTCATTAACTGTGAGATCGACTTCTTGTTCACCTTTGAAAGTAAATTTTTCGAGATCCGGCTCCAAGGTTAGCCTGTACTTTTCTGGTTTAACATCTATAATGTTATTCCTACTATATCCAAAACTTACTGGTTGGTAAAAGAACTCTATTTTGTGCTTCTGCCATGTCTTCTTGTTTTGCTTTTAAAAATAAATATTACAACACAAAACAACAAACCATCAACACGAGTTTTTTGTGTATTTGAATGTGACTTGCCTTGGTGGTTTTCGTTCATCCTGCAGTAGCTCCTGATTGCCTGTTTGTGTCTGAAGTTACGTTTAAATTTTACAGTATTCGTATTTACACATTGGACTGCCACTGTCATGTATTAATCGCGACTAAACACTTACACATAGACTGTGTACAATTTGATGAAACGTTAAAATTACGAGCAACAGTTATAGCTCGCCGTGCAGTACGCAACATTATTTTTGAACGATTACAACATGTCTCTTTATTCGACCTTGTATGACACTCTAACTTTATCTCCTTTCTTTTTAGCACTCTTGATGACCACTCTTTTTCCAATTTGTTTGAATTCGTTTACATGTGTACCCTTAAATTAGTAAATTCATAGATCAACTTACAGAACAGGGACAGCTTACGGAACCATATGTCACTATACGAACTGGTTGATTAGATGGTAGATAGGTCGGAGCAGATCCTATTAATTCAGTTGCCTTATCAAATGACATGTATTCAATTTTAACTGTTCCATTGTCGTTTAGTAACTTTTCTAATTCAACAGATATCTTCTCCATCATCTCTTTTTCTGCCTTAAATTGATTGTTATGATTGTACTCTACATATGGACTTTGGACAAAGTGGTATCCTTTTCCCGGTGTCCATGCATCAAATCCAGCGTTTTTCACTGCTAAATCTAGCAAATGTCCAGCAGAGTGTATCGACGCATTCAGTAACCTCGTTTCTTTATCGACAAACAAGTTGACTTTTTCTCCTATCTGAAAAGTTGCATCATTTGGTTCGAATATTCCCTCGTGAAGTACAACATCGTTCTCTTTTGTACATTTTAATACGTTGAATTTCACTGAGCCATTTGTTATGTAGCCAACATCAGATGGTTGCCCTCCACCCTGCGGATAAAAGATTGTTTCATGCAGTACAACAATTTTGCTTTGTTTATCCGTAACATTTGTAACAGATGCCACCTCTGCGTTTTCGTAGGTATAGTTGAAAGTGTTTTCTGTGAACAGAAGCTTTGTTGTCATTGCTTTTGTTTGTGACTTACAACTGTTTGGCCAACTTTCTACGAACACAAACATGATCACTGCACCATCAAAAGTCGCAGTACTACTATTGTTGACAACTACAGTATTGTGCACACTTGACGAAGAAAGCGCGCTTGTAGATATTGGCAAAAAGCATACAACAGCAATAACATTGTCGATGATTGCTGGTCTATCTACTGGAATTGGTACGCTACATGCTATAACATAATGACAATTACAGGTGGATTTATTGTGATGTTTTTTGGAACTCCATCACAACGTACTATCGGTGCCATGCTTGGCTTCGCGTCAGGGTATAAATCGTTGTTAAATTTACTTATTTTCAAAGCGTCATGCTATTTGTGTCTTTTGTACATTTTATTCCAGAAACTGCAGAAAAAATTGGATGGAATCAAACGTTTGCTTCGTTTATTGTTGGATTGATATTTTTCCATTTATTAATTAAACTCATTCCTGAGCCCGATCCAACCAAATTTATCAAAAAAGAAGAAGGTGATGCAAAAAAGAAGGGAAAGAATGTTGTTGATACAAAGTTGTTAATGACTGGTCTCGTTGTTGCGACGGGAATGTCGTTGCACAATTTTCCAGAGGGTATGGCAGTGTACCTCTCCACTTTGAAGCAATACAATTTGGGATTAGCTATCGCTATTGCAATTGGATTGCATAATATACCAGAAGGTATGGCTGTTGCAGTGACAATGTATGCAGCAACAAAGAGCAAGTGGCAAGCGTTGAAATGGAGTTTTTTGAGTGGACTATGCGAACCATTAGGCGCCATTCTGTTTGGCGTTCTATTTTATGGTTGGATCAGTGAAACAGCAGTTTACTTTATGCTTGGTAGCGTCGCTGGAATCATGACATACATTTGTATTATGGAGTTGATAGCCAATGCTCTAACGTATTGTGGAGTTGGAGTGACAGTGTTATCAAATATTGTGGGTATGATTGTGTTGCACTTTAGTGGTATGGCTCTAGAACAGTTTGAAGGTCATTGATCTTTTGTACACAGCATTAAAAACTTTGTATTGTAAATTTGACAGGTGTGACAACAACGCAAAATAGCGCATGAAGCTCATCATCAAACTATTTAGAGGTATTCAATTAATCGCTCAAGATATAACGGGAACGAGTGGTACGTGGTTACATTCGCTAACCGTTGCAGATCCGTACGTCAAATTTACGATGGGAAAACAAGAGTGCAGTAGTTCGGTAAAAGAAAAGACGCTTGATCCTGTTTGGAATGAAGAATTAACGCTGTATGTAAACGACCCTCAAAAAGAAATTCTGCATTTTTGCATATACGAGTACTTTCATTTTCGGATTCTAACAAAACAGCATGGACAAAATAACAAAAGATGATCCAATGGGATTTGGTGCGTATGAATTGAAATATCTTGAGAAGGGAGTAACTAAAGAAGTGCAAGTACCACTACATGGTAAGAAGATGAACTAACAATTAATCATTTCTAAGGAGTACAACACGGCCAACTACATTTCTTCCTGACTCTTCAATAACATAACTATACATATTTATTCAACAAGTTTTGAGTATTCTAGAGACCGTGGTGATGAATAGCAGAACCCTTTGAAACAATTGTCTTCACCTATTACAAATGGTTCTACTGGTTCATCACTTTCAGTTTCATTTCTATCTTCTACACTCCAGAAATACGAAGTATCAAACATGTCTTTGATGTAGACCTTGATGGGAGGTGTCTGTTTGTTGATGTTTGTCCACGAAACACCACTAAAGAATGGATGAGCTTTTACTTCACCTGCCCCGTTTGCTCCTAGTCTCTTTTTCGGGTCTGTATGTAGTAACTTTTTGATCAAATCTTTACATGTTTTGGATACTGCTTGTTTTTCTGAGAATTTAACTTTGCCTCTTCCAATGAGAGCAAATGTTTCTTGTGTTGTATCGGCACAAAATGGAGTCGTACCGTAAAGCATTTCATACAACAAAATTCCGAAACTCCACCAGTCAATGGCGAACGTTTGTTCTTGATTGGCGACAACTTCGGGAGCAACGTACTCCTCTGTGCCTACCATTTGTGGTTGTGCAAGTGGTAAGTTGTTTGATGTTAAACCAAACCAACTCTTCTTTCTTGTCATTTGCACTTTTGTGGAAAGGTCGAAATCTGCCAAACGTAAATGTCCACTGTGGTGTACAAGAATATTTTCTGGTTTCAAGTCGCGGTAAATGAATTTTTCACTGTGTAAGTATTCTATAGCTAGTAGGACTTCAGATGCGTAGAATTTAGCCCAAGTTTCAGGAAGTATTCTTGTTGCCTGTCGGCTAAGTGTTTGGTAGAATTCCCCACCGGCACAGTATTCCATAACAAAGTACAGGTTGTTTGCATCTTGAAACGACCAGTATAAGGAAACTAGATTTGGGTGATTAGCAGTAGATAAAATCTTATTGTGAGTAATAGAGTTGAGTATGGTACCTCTTTTTCTGTGAAAACACGTTGTATTTTGTTTCGTGCTATAGCATCAGCTTTCTTCACGACTTTCATCGCGAACACTTTGTTAGTGCCTCGTAGTTGAACCAAGTACACAGTGCCTTGAGAACCATCGTTCAGCTTTTTAATTTTTTGAAAATCGTTGGGGGATAGGTTGTTGAAGTCCACTGGCTTCTTTAATAGCGACAGGTTAACAGCGGGAACCAGCTCCTCGAGTGCACCAGCCATAGGTTGTTGTGTTCGTGATTTGGCAATTTCTGAAGAATTTTGATGACAGACGGGCAGCAACGAAAATGGCAGTCGTCACTTTTCATGTTTACAAAATGTCAACGAAACTGCAAACCACTTCAGCAAACCGCTACAGTTACAGAACGTTATGACATAATACAGTAAGAACACGTGTAAATAAATAGTATTTTGTTTATTCTAGTTTTTTACTTTCTTGCAATAATGTGCATTAGAGCTCCAAAAATCATCAATCCTGAAGACGCACACCATAATGCACCTGTTAGATCCTCCATTCCGTAATCAGTGGCGAGATAGGGATAGATCATGAACATGGTAATTGTTCCAATCCAAAACAAAGATGCAGCAACCAAGTAGAGGGAGCTGGCAACATTGTTTGACCAGATGATAGCCTTGTGGTTGCCAGTTGGTTTGAAGTCAATAACTGCACCTTCTTGGGCTCTTAATGGAGCTGATTCAGCTGGCAAATATGTCTCATGACGATAAAGGTCGGTGCTATCCCAGAAGGCACCTAGAACACGAGTGAAGAAGGTCGCTAGGGTTAATCCACCTCCTACTATCCACAAAATTCTTCCAGTATATCTCAAGTCATCGTTTCCTGTTAGCCAGAAAGCTGCTCCTACAATAAGATTTGCACTTGCTAACAAGAACATGACTGAAGAAGCCATGTTAATCCAAATGTATCTGTCTTTGGGATCGTTTCCTTTTCTGAATGATCCAATGAAACTGAAAATAGAGGCAGCACCCCAGCAACTGAAACCGATTAATAGTAAGATTCCAATCGTATCGTAATAGTACGACCAGTCTCTCATCATCAGAGCAGATCCGGAAAGTACCAAGCCAGCACCTGCGAATATAAGAGATGCTGCCACTGCGGTAACCATGTGCATAACGTGCGTCACTTTGTCGCTTCCGGTTTCGTAGTCTATTACACGAGCGACGGGGGCAATTGTATCAATTTGAACGGCACCTGGAGCGATGTGATCGTCATAAATCTTGGCGTTTAAAAAAGCCGTATTGTTTCTTCTGTCTACGTTCATCATAGGTCGAGACTGTTGTTTGTTGAAATGTTAAAATGAGATATCTATAATAAAATCGAAATTTATACTAGCAATGTAAAAATAAACAAAAGTTAATTTTGCCTCGCGAGACAAAAATTTAAGTTGACTGTTTCCAGCTGGATTCAAAGCTGTAAGTAGCGTTGACGACTTAAATCTAGAATACATAAGATTTATTAGATGTTGTCATAACCCCAGTCTACACGATAGCTACCTTTGCAGAATCTAGAGTCGAGATGGAATGGTCTCTCTTCTTTTTCTTCTAAAGTGTTTGGAGAGTGAACAAATGGCTTCTTAAGCTTGTAGGCAGTGGGTGCAACTCCAGTGTTTGTGCTATCAAAATGTAACAAATCGGATTCGCTTTGATTTCTGCGACCTAGCATGTATCTTTGCTTCTTGGCTTCAGCTGCAGCTGCTCTGTTGAACACTGTACTGCGTAGGTACTCTTGTGTTGGGTCACATTTTCTGCGGTTTACGGGCGCTTCGGAAGGCATGTTGAAAAAGAAACTGGAGTCTATTGGTTCAGCGTGCATTTTCTCGGTGGCGTACTTCATTGTCATAATTGGGGTCATGTCCTCTGTGGTTGGAGGAACTATGATACGTTTCTTTGGTTTGAAACAGATTTCGTTCATGTCTCTGTGCGAGATAATGTCACCGTTTCCTGCAAAAGTGTAGTGATATGTGTTGTACGAGATGGTCATTGTTTGTTTTTTGAACTGAACTTGCCAAGGACAGCTATTCGAGGTTTTATTTGCATCCAGTTGTACAAATCTGGAAAAGCTAGTTTAAAGATAATCACCATTTCCTAGCTAACAATCATTTTATAATTACGCTGTTCCTACTAATTCGGAAGTCGCTCAAGAAAATTCCCATTCTTGTCCAGTCAAATGTTCTCGAACATAAAGCATATTCATCATACTCTCAACGCTTTTCATGTAGTTATCTATACTTCAAGATAAATGAAATCACCTTCTTCTTGGCACATGAAATTTCATTAGCTCCACTACAGTTAGAACCTTCCAATTTTGTAGCGTCTAGTTGGCAAAACAGTTGGCAGCAAAATGGGGTACATAAAGTGGTTCAAACGCAACAGAAAGGCCACTGTGTTATTTATCACATTATGTGAGCTGTTACTGTACTTTGA